>Ga0105240_10002572_pt1 | contig 29080 bp, 24 predicted proteins | sample KBSC54metaG_FD_80426 | JGI IMG/M metagenome (GOLD analysis project Ga0105240, IMG submission 80426) | Corn rhizosphere microbial communities from Kellogg Biological Station, Michigan, USA - KBS C5-4 metaG | ecosystem: Host-associated > Plants > Roots > Rhizosphere > Soil | place: Michigan, USA... | reverse complement strand
GACATCAACCTGATCACGCCGGTGTTCTGGGAAGGCGAGCTGGTCGGGTTCGCCGCGAATACCGGCCATCATTCGGATGTGGGCGGCGCAGTCCCCGGATCGATCGCCGGCGGCTCGCGCTCGATCTTCGAGGAAGGCATCCGCATCCCGGTCACCCGGATCATGGCCGCGGGCGAAATCGTGACCGACCTCCTGAAGCTGATCGTCTCGAACACGCGCGATCCGGTCGAGCGCGAGCTGGACCTGCGCGTGCAGATTGCGACCAACGCGCGGGGCGCCGACGCGATGAAGGCGCTGATCCGCCGCCAGGGTCTCGCCGCGGTGCAGAGCGCGATGAGCGATGTGATCGCCTATACGCGCAGGCGCATCGGCAACCGCATCGCGGCGCTGCCCGAGGGCGAGCACAGCTTCATGAGCTGGCTCGACGACGACGGGATGGGCGGCGACCCGGTGCCGATCAACGTGAAGGTTCGCGTGGGGGACGGCCGGCTGCACTTCGATTTCGCCGGCTCGGGCAAAGAGGCGCGCGGCGCGATCAACGTGCCGATCAACGCGCTGAAGGCGACCGTCTACTACGCGGTGAAAGCGCTGCTGGACCCCGAGCTGCCGCCGAACGCGGGACTGTTCGATCCGATCGACATCGAAGCGCCGGCCGGCACGATCGTCAATCCGAATTCCCCGGCGGCGTGCGGCGCGCGCAGCATCACCTGCCAGAAGATCGCCGGGACGATCTTCGGCGCGTTCCGCGACGTGCTGCCTCCCGACCGCGTGATGGCATCGTCCAACGATACCTGTCCCGCGATCGTGTTCTCGGGCGCGCTGCAGAAGAGGGCCGGCCAATACGTGTACATGGAGACGCTTGGTGGCGGGGGCGGCGCGCTGTTCGAACAGGACGGGATGAACGGCGTCCACGTGCACATGACGAACACGTCGAACCTCCCGGCGGAGGCGCTGGAGAACGAGTATCCGCTGCTGCTCGAGGAGTACGGGCTCGTCGACGATTCAGGCGGCGCGGGGCGCACGCGCGGCGGGCTCGGGATCGCGCGCCAGATCCGCGCGCTCGTTCCCGGAACCGTGTTCTCGGCGCGGTCCGACAGCCATACGGTGGGCGTCGCGGCGGGCGTGCTGGGTGGCGCCGACGGACGCCGGGCGAGGCTCGTGCGAAACCCGGGACGCGCCGACGAACAACTGCTGTTCTCGAAAGTGGCGCGCCTGGAGCTCAACGCCGGCGATGCGGTGCGCATCGAGACACCCGGCGCCGGCGGCTGCGGGAGACCGGCAGAACGGCCGGACGAGAGCCTGCTTCGCGACATCCGCGACGGCTACGTCAGCGTCGATCAGGCCCGCGCGCAGTACGGCGCGCAGCGCGTCGATGCGTTGCTTGCAAAGCCGGATGCAGCCGGACTGAAGCGAAGGTAAGTTCGTTCGGTTCCGCATTCAGAATCGATCCGCGGCGAACGGCGCGAGATCGATTTCCGGATCGCGGCTCATTACCTGCTCCGCGATGATCCGCGCGGTCACGCCGGCCAGCGTCAACCCGAGATGCTGGTGACCGAACGCAAAATACAGGTTCCTGCCATCGGGCGCCCGGCCGAGGACCGGCAGATGATCGGGCAGCGATGGACGAAATCCCATCCAGGTCGTCATGCCGTCCGTCGTCACACCCGGGATCAGCGCGTCGATGTGACGGTGCAACAGCGCGAAGCGTCTCGCGTCGGGCGGCAGCCGAAGGCCGCCGAATTCGACGGTGCCGGTCATGCGCAGGCCGGCCGACATCGGCGTCATGATGACCTTGCGCTCGTACGAAGCAATCGGGATGCCGAAGCGCGGCGACGCCTGCGGCAGCGTGATGTGATAACCGCGCTCGGTATCGAGAGGCACGTCGTAGCCGAGTTGCGCGGCCAGCGGTTTCGACCACGCTCCGCAACTGACGACCAGATGGCTCGCGTCATGGCGCCCACCGTCCGCGGTGTGCGCGGTGAATTTTCCGGCAGTGCTCTCGACGCGCATCACTTCGGACTGCACGAATCTGCCGCCGGCAGCGGTGAAGGCGTCGAACAATGACTTGCTGATTGCATGCGGGTCGTCGACGTGGCCGGTGCCCGTGTATCTCTGCGCGCCTTCGATGCGTGCCGTGATGCCGGGCGCGATTGCAGCGACTTCGGCGGGCGAAAGCCACTCGGTCGCGATGCCGAATGGCGCGAGCCGATCCATCTCGCGTCGCGCTGCGCCCACCGATTCCGGCTTCTCGACCAGCACCAGATGGCCGTTCATGTGCATCAACTTCGAAGCGCCTGCCTGGTCCAGGATGGTCTTCCAATCCCCGACCGCGTTTTTCTGCAGCGAACCGAGCGCACGAACGCCACGGTCGAATGCGCTTCGCTGCGACGCCCACGCGAATCGCAACAACCAGGGCAGGATGGAAAACAGGTACGCGGGCCGGATGCGCAACGGGCTCTCGCGATCGAGCAGATAGCGCATCACGCCGCGCACGACTTCCGGTGACGCGAGCGGGAATATCTGCTCGGTTGCGATGTGGCCGGCGTTGCCGAACGACGTGCCCATGCCCGGCGGATCGCGATCGATCAGCAGGACCTTGCGGCCTTCGCGAACGATGCGAAACGCGCAGGCGAGCCCGATCACGCCGGCGCCGATCACGACGACGTCGGGGGCGTCATCGGCGATGGCGATCACCCCCGGGCAACTGAAGGAAAAAGTGGCGAGCCGTTATTCGGGAAAGCGCGGCTTGGTGGCGATCGCGTGCTTGATGATCCGCTCGGCCTCGGCAAGTTCGGCGCCCGTCAATTGCAGACGCGGAGCGCGCACCCGCGAGCTGCCCATCCCCGCATGCTCCTGCACGAGCTTGATCAGCTGCACGAACTTGACGACCACGTCGAGCCGGAGCAGCGGCAGGAACCAGTGATAAAGCGGCTCGACTTCCTTCCACTTTCCGGCCATCGCCATGTCGAAGAGGACCACCGATTCGCGCGGATAGGCATTGACGAGGCCCGCGATCCAGCCGGTCGCGCCGGCGGCAATGGCTTCGACGATCATGTCGTCGACGCCGACCAGGATGTGAATGCGGTCGCCGAGCAGCGCCTTCAGCGCCGCGATCCGGCGGATGTCGGCGCTGGACTCCTTGATGGCCACGAGGTTCTGATGCTCGGCGGCGAGTTCGGCCACCATCGGCGGCAGGAAGTCGGTCTTGTACGCAATCGGGTTGTTGTACAGCATGCATGGCAGCTTCGTCGCGCCGATCACCGCCGAGACGTGATGCTTCATCTCGCGCCAGTCGCTCGAATACACGTAGGGCGGCAAGACCATCAATCCGCCGCAACCCATTTCCGCGGCCATCCTTGCGAACGCCGCCGCATCGCCGGTGCCCAGCGCGGCGACGCCGGGAATCACCGGAGCGCTTTTCGCGCGACTGCCCGCCACCTTGAGCACGGTTGCAAGGATCGCCTGCTTTTCCGAAATGCCCATCGTTGCCGTTTCGCCGAGCGAGCCGAGCGGAACGATCGCCGTGCACCCGGCATCGAGCATCATCGCGACATGGCGCGACAGGAAGTCATGATCGACGGTCCCGTCGGCATTGAACGGTGTGGTGATGGCGGGGATTACGCCGTCCCAGAAGGATTTCATTGGTGGTGTCCTGTATTCAGTGAATGCCCCAGCAGAATGGATCGTCCGGATCCATCAGCAACGTTCCTTCGCCGCAGACCCAGGCGCGCCCGGTGATCGTGGGAATCACGCCGACCCTGTCGTCTCCCGCGCGGCCTTCGCCATGACTATAAGCGCCTTCGAACACGCTGCCGACGATACCCTCCTGCCGCCACAGCGCGCCTTCGGCAAGTTTGCCGTCGGCCGCCAGGCACGCGAGCTTGGCGCTGGTTCCGGTGCCGCACGGCGAGCGATCGTATTCGCTGCCCGGGCACAGGACGAAATTCCTGCAGTCGAGCGACATCCCGGAAGGGGCGCCGAAGAGTTCGATGTGGTCGACTTCCTCGCCATGCGGCCCGGTGACGTTCTCTTCGATCAGCGCGCGGCGGATCGCGCGACTGAAGTCGAGCAGCGATTCGACGTTGTCCAGCGCGAGGCGGCGATCGCCGGCGTCCACCAGGAAGAACCAGTTGCCGCCCCAGGCGACATCGCCGCTGACCGGACCCACGCCTTCGACATCGACGACCACCGCCTTCCGGTAGCGCCAGGACAGGACGTTGCGGATCGACACGCGGCCGTCGGAATGCAGCGTGCAGGTCACGGTGCCGACGGGAGTGTCGACGCGATGCACGCCGGCCCCGATCCGGCCCAGGTACTGCAAGGTTGCGATCAGGCCGATGGTGGCGTGCCCGCACATGCCGAGGTAACCGGCGTTGTTGAAATAGATGACCGATGCGACGGAGCCCGATTCGACCGGCGGCATCAGGAAGGCCCCCACCATCACGTCCGAAGCGCGCGGCTCGGTTGCGGCCGCGGCCCGATAGTTGTCGTGACTGGCACGTAATGCTTCGACACGTTGCGCCAGAGGCAACGTGCCCAGATCAGGAAATCCGTCGAGCACCACGCGCGTGGGCTCGCCACCGGTGTGCGAATCGACGTAGCGCATCTTTTTCATCGAGGATTTCGGTCAGCCTTGTGCAATCTCGATTATATGTTGCTGACGGATTGTTGCACGGTGGCAAGCCATGTCCCGGGAGTTCCGAATTTCAATAGCCACAGAACGAATTCAAAATTCCAATAACCACAGAGGGCACAGAGGACACAAGAGGAAAAGCTGGACGGCGCCCCGCTCTCAGATTTTCTCTTGTCCTCTGTGCCCTCTGTGGTCAATAAGCACTACGCCAACCTGAGCCCGTCGTGCTTGAGTCTGCATGGGCTAAGCTCTTCATCTGATATTCCGGTCTCTCAATCGAGCCGTGATGCGGATGGCGAATCGAACGGTATTTCCATCAGGTCCTCGCCGAAGAACACATTGCCCTTGTAAATCTCGCCGACCTCGCGGATGACATTTTCCCGCATTCCGGGGCGGTCGAACTGCGACGTGATGTGCGACAGCACGAGATTGCGCACACGGGCCTCCTGTGCCAGTTGCGCGAGCTCGATGTGGCCCATCGTGAACGCGGCGAACACCGGGCTGGGCGCGGTGCCGCTCAGGTAGTGGCACATGTGCACGAGCACGTCGCAGTCCCTGGCCAGCGCCGCAAGCGCCCGGCTCGGGCCGGTATCGCCCGAATAGACGAACGAATGCCCGTCGGCCTCGAGCCGGTAGCCGAACGAGGTCAGGTGCGGCGCGAAGTGATTGACCTCGACCACCTGCACGCTCCAGTTGGGCTTTCGGACGAGCTCGTCGCGCGCGAGCTCATGGACGACAGGGTGCGGTCGCGCGCGCTCGCCTTCACCGCCCCGCGCCCGGTAGACGTCGATGCTGGCCCGGTTCTGTGTCCGCGAGATCAGGTCGAGCCCGAATGCGCCGTCGTCGGCGAAGAGGCGATGCGTGATCATCTGCATGCCGGGAGGTCCGTACACCTCGAGGTCCGGCATCTTTCCTGCGCCCTGGTCCCATCGGGTGAGCAACAGCCGCGGATAGTCGCCGATGTGGTCGTAGTGATGATGGCTGAAGAAGGCATGGGAGATCTGCGTCGCGGCAATCCCCAGTTCGAGCAGCCGGTGGTGCGCGCCGAACCCATGGTCGAACACGATGTATTCGCCCCGCACTTCGACCAGGTATCCCGAGCACATCCGGCGTAGCGATGGCGACGGCGTCCCGGTTCCGAGCAGCCAGAGTCTCATCGGTTGCGCATTACTCCATTCGTTGGCGGGTCCGGTGCAACGTCACCAGTTGTGGCATATAATCTATTACAGCACCAAGGCATATATACATACCATTTCTGGTATACAACGAAATCTGCGGAGGACAGCTGGAACGGACATCGTTTTCGAACTCGCGCGAGCGGGACGGGGCTGCTGCCGGAGCAGGCGGCGCCCTGATGAAGCTTCGTCTGCGCGACATGGAGCTGCTGGTCGCGATCCACGAGCGCAAGTCGATTACCCTGGCCGCTCCGCACCTGGGGTTCACGCAGCCCGCAGCCAGCCGCGCGCTTCGCGACATGGAACAGCTGCTGCGCGTGCACCTGTTCGAGCGCGACCGCAGCAAGGGGATGAGTCCCACCGAGGCGGGCGAACTGGTTCTCGCCCGTGCCCGGGCCCTGCTCGCAGACTACAAGTCGATGACGATGGAGCTCGACGCGTACCGAGCGGGCACCGGCGGACATTTGCGTCTTGGAATCATCCCGTTCCTGCCGCGGCCGCTGATCGGGAGCCTGATCGCCGAACTGACCGGCGACAAGCACCGGATGTCCGTCGCGCTCACCGAAGGATCCACCGTACAGCTGCTCGAAGACTTGCGGATGCAGAAGCTCGACGCCGTGATCGGGCGCTGCTCGACGGACCCGATCCCGGCGGGACTCACCCAGGAAAAACTGTTTCAACAGGAAGCGTGCCTGGTCGCGCACGCGCAGAACCCGCTGGTGCAGAAAAAGCGGATCCGGTTCGCGGATCTGGAAGGTTCCGTCTGGTTGCTGCCGCCGCAAGGAACGCCCAGTCGAACGGCGATCAACGAAGCGTTCGCCGCGGCCGGATTTCCCTTTCCCGTGGCAACGATCGAATCGGGGTCGAGCAGGATCATTCATGTCGCGATCAGCGGCAACAAGCGGATGCTCGGGATCGTGCCCTCGGACCTCGGGCACGACATCCAGGGTCTGGGCGGCGTGCGCCGTCTTCCGTTCCCGGTGGCGCTCAGCATGCCGCCGGTCGGCCTGGTGTGGGCGACGCGGCATCGCGATACCCCCGTTGTTCGCAACGTCCGCAGCAAGATCCGGGAACTCGTGCGCAAGCGCCGGGAGGTGCAATGAAGTTTCACGATCATGTCCCGACGAATTCCGCGGGCCGACGTGAGCGGATCGGTGCGACATGACGCAATGAGTCTCGACAAGCGCACACTGGGTCGCTGGACCCTGAACGGCGTGGCCGGCGTTTCGTTCGGCTTCATCCTGCTGCCGCTCGTTTTCGTGATCTGGCTCGCCTTCTTCCTGCAGGCGATTCCATCGTTTCCGCCGCAGGGCTACAGCCTCAAATGGTTTTTCGCGATCGCGGATAATCCGAAATTCGTCGATGGCTTCCTGCTCAGCCTGCAGGTGGCCGTCGCGGCGACGGCCATCGGCGTGGCGATCGGAGTGCCCGCGGCGCTGGTCATCGCGCGCTACCGTTTTCACGGCCGCGAGCCGATTGCCAACCTGCTGCTGCTGCCGCTCGTCGTTCCCGGAATCGTGCTGGGCACCGCGCTCTACGTATTCCACGTCGAGGCCACGATATTGACCGACTTGCCCATCCTCGGTTCGATCGCCGCCCTCGTGGCCGGACATATCCTGCTGGTCATTCCGTGGAGCGTTCGCCTGGTCAGCGCCAATCTCGCCGGCTTCGACCGCAGCATCGAGGAAGCGGCGCAGAATCTGGGCGCCACGCCGCTGGTCACGTTCTTCCGCGTCACGCTGCCGAGCATCCGCCCGGGCATCGTCGCCGCGACGCTGTTCGGCTTCGTGGTGTCGTTCGGCAATCTCGAAATGTCGATGTTCCTGGTCGGCGCCGGCCGCACCACCCTGCCCATCACCGTCCTGCAATATCTGGAGTACCGGATCGATCCGACAATCGCGGCGGTATCGGTGCTGCAGATCTTCCTGATCGGAACCGCGATGGTTGTCACCGACCGCTTCGTCAAACTGTCCCGGGTTGTTTAACGTGAACGGGTGCTGAACAATGGCTCGCCTCGAAATCGAAGGACTGTCCAAGCACTTCGGCGCAAGCGTTGCCGTGCAGGAGGTTTCGCTCGACGTGCGTGACGGCGAATTCGTGATGCTGCTGGGGCCGAGCGGTTGCGGAAAGACCACCACATTGCGCATGATCGCGGGCTTCATCGCACCGACCGCCGGACATGTGCGCCTGGACGGCAAGGACATCACTGCGCTGCCGCCGTGGAAGCGCAACACCGGGATGGTGTTTCAAAGCTATGCGCTGTTCCCGCATCTGACCGTGGCCGAGAACGTGGCCTTCGGGCTCGAGATGCGCAACGTCGCGAAACCCGACCTTGCCCCGCGTGTCAGCGAAGCGCTGCGCCTGGTTCGTCTCGGAGGACTCGCCGAGCGCCTGCCGCGGCAGCTTTCCGGCGGCCAGCAACAGCGCGTCGCACTGGCGCGCGCGCTGGTCATCCGGCCCGACGTATTGCTGCTCGACGAGCCGCTGTCGAATCTCGATGCGAAGTTGCGCGAGACGGTGCGCGTCGAGATTCGCGAACTGCAGCACAAGCTGGGAATCACCACGGTGATGGTGACGCACGACCAGGAAGAGGCGTTGATCATGGCCGACCGGCTGGTGGTGATGTCCGAGGGCTCGGTGCGCCAGGTCGGCTCCCAGCGCGATCTGTATGAACGGCCCGCCGATCGCTTCGTCGCCGGCTTCGTCGGGCGCAGCAATCTGCTGCCCGGCCGCGTCATCGGACCCGGAAAGTTCGAGACCGACGGCGGCATCGCAATCGCCTGCCTCGATGGCGCGCCGGGTCCCGGTGTGATCGCGCTGCGGCCGGAGCGCCTGGCTCTCGGCGCCTCTGCGGCGGGGCTGGACAACCGGCTCAACGGAACGATCGAGCTGGTTTCCTATCTCGGCTCGTCGATCGACGTGCACGTGCGCGTGTCGAGCGCCGATCGCGTCGTGGTGAGCCTGCCGAACCGGATGGACGGTACGCTGCCCAACGAGGGCGATCGAATCGATGTTGGCTGGCCCGCTGCGGCCGCGGTCGTGCTGGCCAGGGAAGACGGCGCGATCGGCGCCTGAAGTGCAATACGATCATCCACCGAAGCCCGACCAGGAGGAACCATGAGCAACAAGCCAATGTATTCGACCATCAGCCGCCGCGGTGCCCTCAAAGGCGCTGCTGCCTTAGCCGGCCTCGGCGCGCTGGGCGCTTTCCCGGCATTCGGCCAGGCGGACAAGAAGATCGTGCTGTCCACCTGGGGCGGCGACTACGCCAACCTGCTGACCAAGCACGTTTCGGTGCCCGTGCTCGGACCGCGGGGCTGGAGCGTGGTGAACGATGAAGCGCAGGTGACGCAACGCAAGGCGAAGACCGTCGCCGAGAAGCGCCTGCCCAGGGGAACGTCGGACGTACAGGCGCTGACTGCGACCGACATTGCCGAGATGGCCGAGTACGGCGTGCTCGAGCCGCTCGACCAGTCGAAGATCAAGAATGCGCCGCACATCATCAAGACGTTTTCCATCGCCGATTCGCCGTACTTCTCGCCGCACATCTACAGCGGCAAGGTCGTGCTGTACAACCCGAAGCTGATCAAGGACGTGCCCACGGGGATCGACGCGCTGTGGGATCCGAAGAACCAGGGCAAGGTCGGCATCGTCGACATCCAGCATGTCTACACGACGATGGCGGCAGCGCTGATGGCGGGCGGCAAGACCGGCGATTTCGAAAAGGCGAAGAAAGCGTTGCTCGAGCTGAAGAAAATGAAGCCGCGGATCTATCCGAGCAACGAAGCGATCGCCCAGGCGCTGCAGACAGAGGAAGTCGGCCTCTGCATCATGTGGAAGGCGCGCGCGGTGCAATGGCAGAACGCGGGCATCAACATCAAGACCGTCGCGCCCAAGGAAGGCGTGATTGCCTATGTGTCCGGATTCGCGATTCCGAAGAACGCGCCGAACAAGGCCGGGGCGTATGCATTCCTCGATGCCGCGCTGGAGCCGTCGGTCCAGGAAGGCTTCGCCGTCGACATGGGCTACAACCCGGTGGTCAACAATGCGAAGATCGCTCCCGAGTTGAAGGCACGCATCGGCTTCACGCCTGAAGAAGAGAAGCTGCTCGTGAATCCCGACCTTCAGTTCCTGGCCAAGCATATGGGGGAATTGAAGGACTTCTGGGACAAGCAGTTCGTCGCCTGAGATATTGGCGGGAGGGTCGCTATGACGGCGTCCGTTGCAACCGACAGCCTGGTGTCGCTCGCCGCGCGCGAAAAGCGCGGCGGGCGGCTGTCGACTGTCGGCCTGCTCGTCGGGCCGGCGACGATCTTCGTCACCGTCGGCCTGCTCATTCCGATCGTTATCCTGTTCCGCTACAGCCTCAACCAGTTCGTGCCCGGCAAGATGATGGTCGAGGCGATGACGTTCGAGAATTACGTCCTGTTCTTCACCGATCCGTACTATGTCACGGCGTTCTATCGCACGCTCCGGGTCGCGCTGATCGTCACCACGCTCTGCCTGCTGCTGGCGCTGCCGCTCGCGTACAAGCTGGCGCGCACGCAGAGCCGCTACAAGAACATCCTGATCATGCTGCTGGTGTTGCCGCTCTTCGTCGGCAGTGCGGTGCGCGCAGCCGGCTGGATGACGTTGTTCGGCAACAAGGGATTCCTCAATGTGACGATGCAGTGGATCGGCCTCACCTCCGAGCCGGTCGAGTTCATGTACACCGAGTTCGCAGTGATCGTCGGCATCCTGACGGTCAACCTTCCTTACGTGGTGCTGACGCTGCAGAGCGTGATCGAAGGCATCGACCGCTCGGTCGAGGACGCTGCGTTCAACCTGGGCGCCGGACCGTTCACGATGCTGCGCCGCGTGCTGTTGCCGCTCGCCCTGCCCGGCTTCGCCGCGGGCGCGATCTTCTGCTTCATCCTTACGATGAATGCGTATGCGACGCCGGTGCTCCTGGGCGGCCCGAAGTTCGTGATGATGTCGCCGCTTGTCTATGTGCAGTTCGCGGCCAAGAGCAACTGGCCGTTCGGGTCTGCGGTGTCGTTCATCCTGATGACGGCAACGCTGGTCCTTGCTGCGATGTCGAACCTGATGGTGCAGCGGCGGTATCGCAACTGATCGAATTCGTTTGGTTTTCGTCAGAGAAAAACTATTTACTGCAGGGCATCGCTGTCGCAATTGATGGAACCGCAAGGGTTTGGTCCGAGAAAATACTATTAACCACAGAGGACACAGAGGACACAGAGGAAAAACTGGAGGGCGCCCCGCGTTTTAAGATTTTCTCTGTGTCCTCTGTGTCCTCTGTGGTTAAAAAGCATTTTGCAAACCAGAGCGCGATGACTATTGAATTTGCGGACGCTTGCTTTCCATTTGCGAAACGAAAACACGATGACGACACTCCAGCAATTGCAGGATAACCTTCTCGGCGCGCTGCAGTGGCGCTGCATCGGCCCGCATCGCGGCGGGCGCGTGGTGGCCGTCGCCGGTTGCCCCGCCGATCCGATGACGTTCTACTTCGGCGCCTGCGCCGGCGGCGTATGGAAGACGACCGACGGCGGATGGACCTGGTTGTGCACGACCGACGGCCAGTTCACCACTGCCGCAGTCGGCGGGCTCGCGGTTGCGCCATCGGATCACAACGTGATCTACGCGGGCACCGGTGAAGCGTGCATTCGCAACGACGTATCGCACGGTGACGGCGTATACCGATCCGGAGACGGCGGCAAGTCCTGGACGAACGTCGGCCTGCGCGACACACGCCATATCGGACGCATCGTCGTTCATCCGTCGGACGCCGACATCGTCTATGTCGCAGCGCTCGGCCATGCATGGGGGGCGAGCAAACAGCGCGGCATCTTCCGCACGAAAGATGGCGGCCGCAACTGGCAGCACGTGCTGTTCAAGAGCGACCGCGCTGGCTCGCACGACGTCGCGATGGATCCGTTGAATCCGAATGTGCTGTATGCGGCGATCTGGCAGGCGCAACGCTATCCGCACAGCCTGATCAGCGGCGGCGAAGACTGCGGATTGTGGCGCTCGGTCGACGGCGGCGACACGTGGAGCGACATCACGCGCAGTCCCGGATTGCCGAAAGGAATGCTGGGCAAGATCGGCGTCGCCGTGTCTCCTGCGCCGGTGGGCGGGCGTGGCTGGGGCCGCGTCTGGGCGCTGGTCGAAGCCGACGACGGCGCGCTGTTTCGTTCCGACGACGGCGGGTCCACATGGGAGCGCGCGTCCGAATTCTCCGCGCTGCGCACGCGACCCTGGTACTACATGCACGTGACGGCAGACCCATGCGATCCCGACACCGTCTATGTCCAGAATTACAGGCTGTGGAAATCGATCGATGCCGGCCGCGCGTTCCTGCAGGTCCCGACCGGCCACGGCGACGATCATGCATTGTGGATCGATCCGGCCAATCCGCGGCGGATGATCGAAGGCAACGACGGCGGCGCATGCGTGTCGTTCAACGGCGGCCAGTCGTGGTCGTCGATCTACAACCAGCCGACCGCGCAGCTTTACCACGTTACGACCGACAACCGGTTCCCGTATCGCGTCTACGCATCGCAGCAGGACAACACCGCGCTCAGCATTCCGAGCGCTTCGCCGATCGGCGCGATCACCGAGCGCGACTGGATCAAGCCCGGCGGCGGCGAAAGTGGCTACATCGCGGTCAAGCACGACGACAACGACTATGTCGTCGCTTCCGGCCCGATCGGCCGCCGCTTCACCAACGACATCATGTACCTGTACGACTACAAGACGCAGCAGGACTGGCAGAACACGGTGTGGCCCGAGCTGTGTGGCTGGGGCGTCGGCGCGGAGGCGCTCAAGTTCCGCTTCAACTGGACGTTTCCGATTCATTACAGCCGCCACGATCCGGACGTGCTGTGGGTCGCGTCGCAATACCTGCACCGCTCGACGACCAACGGCGCAAGCTGGGAAGTCGTAAGCAAGGACCTCACGCGCAACGATCCTTCGAAGCTCGGCCCGTCCGGAGGACCGATCACGCGCGACAACACCGGCGCCGAAGTCTATTGCACGATCTTCGCGTTTGCCGAATCACCGCAACGCCGCAACCGGTTATGGTGCGGCACTGACGACGGACTCGTCCATCGCTCCGAAGACGGCGGGCGCAACTGGATCGACATTACGCCCGACGGAACGCACGGCAAGGTCGCCGGCGGCAAGCGCGAAGCACTGCCGGAATGGGCGCTGATCAGCATCGTCGAAGCCTCGCCGCACGATCCGGACACCCTCTATGTCGCGGCGACGCGTTACAAGCACGACGACAATGCGCCCTACCTGTACAAAACCAACGACGCGGGCAAGACGTGGAAGAAGATCACCGGCGGGATTCCCGGCGGCGCGTTCACGCGCACGATCCGCGAGGACCCGAGCCGCAAGGGATTGCTGTATTGCGGCACCGAGACTGCGATCTATGTGTCGTTCGACGACGGCGGCGCCTGGCACAAGCTGCGCGGAAACCTGCCCGTCGTGCCGATCTACGACCTGGTGATCAAGGACGTGGAAATGGTGGTCGCCACGCACGGCCGCTCGATCTGGATACTCGACGACCTGACGCCTCTGCATCAGTTGTTCGACAGGCTGCACGATGGGGCCGCGCAGCATGGCGGCGATGCGGCGCCGGTGTTGTTCCAGCCACGCTCGAGCGTGCGCATGCGCATCACCGGCGGCTATGGCGGCGTCGCGGCGCAGGCCAACGTGTCGCGCGGACCGGCGTGGCCCGGAATGGTCAACTATGCGCGCACCGGCGCGAGCATCCTGCGCGTGCTGCCCGTGCCGCTGCCCGGCGGCGGATACGATACGCTCTACCTCGATTCCGGCCAGAATCCGCCGAACGGCGTGGTCGTTCACTACCACCTGCCGGATCCGCCGCCGCGCGACGTGACGTTGACGTTTCTCGATGCGAAGGGGCGCGAGCTGCGCAGTTTCGGCAGCGTCCGCGACAAGCTTCCGGCCAGGGCGGGCATCAATCATTTTCTGTGGAATCGCCGGCTGCCCGGCGCGCCGGCAGTCGTCGGCAAAGATCTCGAGCCGCTGGGCCGCAACGACGGACCGATGGTGGTCCCCGGTCGCTATCAGGCGCGGCTCACTGCAGATCGACGCACCCAGACGCAGTCGTTCGAAGTCCTGCCCGATCCCCGGATCAAGGCACCCGCCGAAGATCTCGAGGCGCAGTTCGTATTCCTCAACGAAATCCTCGCAAGGATCGTCATCGTCAACACGACGATCAACGCGATCGACGTCGTCCGCGAGCAGGTCGCCCAACTCGAGCGGCGGATCAGGGATCGGCCAAGGTCGGTCATGTTGCAACGGGCCGCCAGCGAATTGCGCCACGAGCTGGGCGGCATCCGCGGCGAGCTGATCGACGTCAACTGCAGCGAGGCGCAGCTCTGGGCCAGCCGGCTGCACGAAAAATTCAATGCGCTGTTCGATACCGTCGACAGCGGCGATTTCGCCCCGGCGCAGCAGGCACGCGAGGTGTTCGTCGCCGTTTCGGGCCGGCTGGATAAACAGCTCGCGCGGTGGCGCAGAGCGCGCGAGCGGCTGTTGCCGGCTTTGAACCGCGCGGCCGCCAACGCGAAGCTGCCAATCGTCGGATAGCGGTTCGAAAAGGAGAAAAGAGCATGATGTTCACGCTGCTGAGTCGCTGCACTCGAAGCCACCACAGGAGATATCGATGAGCTCGTATGTGTTCCATGGCGGCCGGCTCCTCGACCCGCGCAGCGATTCGCTGATCGAGGGCGCCAACGTGCTGGTCGAGAACGACCGCATCAGGGAAGTCTCCGATCGTCCGATCTCCGCTGCGACAGCGACGCGCATCGATCTCTCCGGCCGCACGCTGATGCCTGGCCTGATCGACGCCCATGTCCATATCCTGATGCCCGAGGTGAACATCCACTTCATGGACGGCGTCCCGCTCACGCTGCTCGCCGCGAAGGGGTCGGTGTCGGCGCGCGCGATGCTGATGCGCGGCTTCACGTCGGTGCGCGACACAGGCGGCGCCGATTACGGGATGAAGGCCGCGATCGAGACCGGACTGTTCGAAGGCCCGCGGCTTTTCATCTCCGGCATGCCGATCAGCCAGACCGGCGGGCATGGCGATTTCCGCAAGCGTACGCAATCCGGATTCGAATGCGCATGCTGCTCGGGGCTCGCGTTCGCCGCGCGCGTTGCCGACGGCGTTCCCGAAATGCTGCGCGCGGTGCGCGACGAACTGCGCAAGGGCGCCGACCAGATCAAGATCATGGTCTCGGGCGGCGTCGCCTCGCAGGCAGACCCGCTCGAGAGCCTGCAATTCCGGATGGACGAGATCGAAGCCGCCGTCGAGGAAGCGACCCGCTGGGGCACTTATGTCTGCGCGCATGCGTACGCGGCAGAGGCGATCCGGCGTGCCGTCACGGCCGGTGTGCGGACGATCGAGCACGGCAACCTCATCGACGAACCGACGGCGCGGCTGATGGCGGAGAGGAAAGCGTTTCTCGTGCCGACGCTGGTCGCTTATGACGCGCTGCGCCGGCGCGGCGCCGAATACGGGTTGTCGGCCTACAGCCTGCAGAAAAACGAGATCGTGCTGAACGCCGGTCTCAGGTCGCTCGAGATCGCCCGCGCGGCTGGCGTGAAGATCGGTTTCGGCAGCGACCTGCTCGGACAGCTGCAGAACGATCATTGCCGCGAATTCGTCATCCGCTCGGAAGTGATGTCGCCGTCCGAAATCATTCGCTCGGCGACGCTGGTCAATGCGGAGATCGTCGGCCAGAAGGGATTGCTCGGCGAGATTGTCGCCGGCGCATTTGCGGACCTGCTGGTCGTCGATGGCGATCCGACCAGCGATCTCGGCGTGTTCCAGGACGACGGCGCGCGCATCCCGGCGATCATCAAGGGCGGGAGGTTCGTGAAGAACGCACTTTAGGCGCCACCGCATTGCCTGCTCGTTGCGCCAGCCACCGCGACCGGCCGCCGGTAGATGAACGGACCTCGCGGCGAAACGAGTTCCAGCCAGCTGCGCCGAGTTCAGGCGGCTTCACTCCTGTGCTCGCGCCAAACCATGAACGCCAGGCCACCTGGAACGACAACACCCACTACGCTCCACCATACCGGGATGACGAACCCGACTACTGTGACCTCCCAGCTCGCGAAGAGACGGATCAAGTGGACAACGGCGATTACCGCCAGGAATACGACCGCGATGGTAGTGAACGGTTTCACTTGGGTGCTCCTATATCGATTGACACGGCGAAGCCGCTCTGGACGGCGGCGGCAGCAAGCATCCTGCCACGGGATCCCATCTGATCGCTATCGATCCCGGATAAACCATCATCTGTTATTATAAAATCCGCTATCAATTTGACGGCGCCAACACGAAGACCGTGGAGGGCTCTTGGATCGCTTGCGCAATTTCGGCTTCCTGCTCGCAGAGACCAGCCGGAGGTATGTCGGCCGATTCGAGCAGCGTGCCCGCGAAATATCGCTCACCCTTCCGCAGTGCAAGGCACTGACCCGTCTCCAGCGTAACGAAGGCATCAGCCAGGCGCGGCTCGCGGAGCTGGCTGCCATCGACCCGATGACGATGGTGCGCATCCTGGACCGGATGGAGGCCGACGGTCTGCTCGAGCGGCGCCCCGACCCCGCCGATCGCCGCGCCCGCCGCCTCTATCTGACCGTCAAGGCCAAGCCGCTGCTCGAGCAGATCTGGCACCTGGCCGAACTGACTCGCGCGGAGACCCTCGCCGGCATCAGCTTGAAGGACCGCGAAGCGTTCATCGGCGTGCTCGAGCGCATTCACGGCAACCTGTGCGCGCTGGAAGGCCAGCCGCTGCCGGCGTCGGAATCCGTGGTGACGACTCTCGCGCCGCGCAATACCAGCGACACGGGCAATCCCCGCACTGCCCGCAAGACCCGCGCGCAATGACCGACGCCAGCCCGCCAGTAATCGATGAACCGGTCGTTCGTGCGCGACGCCCGTTGCCGGCGCGGAAGTGGCGCCGGCGGCTGCGCTGGCCGCTGCTGCTGCTGGGACCGGTTGTCGTCGGCGGCATCGCGCTCTGGCTCTACTTGACAGGGGGCCGCTTCGAAACGACCGACGACGCATACATCCAGACGGCGCGCGTGGCCATCAGCGCCAATGTTGCCGGGCGCGTGAAGGAAGTCGCGGTGCGCGACAACCAGATGGTGCAAAAGGACGACGTGTTGTTCCGCCTCGACGAGGCGCCGTTCCGGATCGCTGTCGAGGAAATGGCCGCGCAGCTTGCCTCCGCGCGGCTGCAGATCGAAACGCTCAAGGCCAACTACCGGCAACGCCAGGAGGAACTGGCATCGGCGCAGAATACGCTGGCGTTCCAGCAGCGTGAGCTCGAGCGCCAGCAGCGATTGCTCGCCTCCGGTATCGCTTCGCAGTCGCAGGTCGATCGCGTCGCGCACGCAGTCGACGAGGCGCGCGCCCAGGTGGCCGGTGCGCAGCAGCAGATCGGCGCAGTACTGGCGACCCTCGGCGGCAATCCGGACATCAATCCGGACCGGCATCCGCTGGTGCAGCACGCGCAGGCGCTGCTCGACCGCGCACGGCTCAATCTGTCGTACGCGGTCATCCGGTCGCCCGGCGCCGGCATGGTTACTCGCGTCGAGCAATTGCAGGCCGGCAACTACATCAACGCCTCCGCGCCGGTATTCGCGCTGGTGTTGAGCGGCAACACGTGGATCGAGGCGAACTTCAAGGAAGACCAGCTGACCCACATCCGCGTCGGCCAGCCAGCCACCGTCGAAATCGACACTTACCCGGGCACGACGTTCACCGGCAAGGTGGCCAGCCTGAGTCCGGGCACCGGTTCGCAATTTTCGATATTGCCCGCGGAGAACGCTACCGGAAACTGGGTCAAGGTCGTGCAGCGGCTTCCGGTGCGCGTGGAGCTCGATGCGCCCGACCCGGCGTTTCCACTCCACGCAGGACTGAGCGCGAATGTAAGTGTCGATACCGGAGAGCGTCGCCGCTCGCCATGGCCATCGCCATGGCCGGCGCAGGCGGCAACGAAGGCGCGATGAGCTCCGCCGTGGACGGCGGCAGCGCCTCAGCTAGCCGCGCAATCAGCACTTCAGCCCGAAGCCCGGGCAACGCTTCGGACGCCGCACCGGACCGGCTCGCGATCACGCTGTCGGTGATGCTCGCCTCGATCCTGCAATCGATCGACAACACGATCGCAAACGTCGCGCTGCCGCGCATCCAGGGCTCGCTCTCGGCGACGCAGGACCAGATGGCATGGGTGCTGACTTCGTATATCGTCGCCGCAGCGATCATGACGCCGCTTTCCGGCTGGCTGGCCGGGCGCATCGGCCGCAAGCGCGTGTTCCTGTTTTCGGTGGCGGGCTTCACCATCGCCTCTGCGCTGTGCGGAATGGCGCAATCACTGCCCCAGATCGTCATCGCGCGGCTGTTGCAGGGTCTGTGCGGAGCGGCGCTGATACCGATGTCGCAAGCGACGCTGCTCGATATCAATCCGCCGGAGCGGCATGCCAAGGCGATGGCGTTCTGGATGACCGGCACCGTTATCGGGCCGGTGCTGGGTCCGGCGCTGGGCGGTTGGCTGACCGAGACCTACAACTGGCGCTGGGTCTTCTACATCAACGTGCCATTCGGGATTCTCGCCTTCCTCGGGATCCTGACCTTCATGCAGGAGACCGAGCCGCGCAAATCGCGCTTCGACTTTGTCGGGTTCGGCGCGCTGAGCCTCGGCGTCGGCGCATTGCAACTGCTGCTCGATCGCGGCCAGCACCTGAACTGGTTCAGCTCCACCGAAGTGTGGATCGAGGCGACCATTTCGGCCCTCGGTTTCTATGTGTTCGCCGTGCATCTGCTCACCACCGAAAAGCGCGCGTTCGTCAGTCTCGGCCTGTTCAAGGATCGCAACTTCATCACCGGCAACACTTTCGTTTTCGTGATCGGCTTCGTGCTGTTCGCCACGCTTGCGCTGCTGCCGCCGATGATGCAGGACCTGCTGCATTACCCGGCCCTGCTCACCGGTCTCGTGACGGTGCCGCGGGGGATCGGCACGATGATGGCGATGGTCGCGATCGGTGTCCTGCTCGAGCGCGTCGATGCGCGCCTGATCATCGCCACCGGCTTCGGACTGACCGCGCTGTCGCTCTGGCAGATGACGGGCTTCTACCTGCAGATGGACAAGTCGCTCGTCGCATGGGCGGGATTCATCCAGGGAATGGGCACCGGATTCGTGTTCCTGCCGCTCGCCGCGATGACCTTTGCGACGCTGTCGCCCCGATTTCGCAACGAAGGCACTGCGCTGTTCAGCCTCATCCGCAACATCGGCAGCAGTATCGGGATCTCGGTCGTCGAAGTGCTGCTGACGCGCAACACGCAGATCATGCATGCGCGCCTGGCGGAGCGGTTGACGCCGTACGGCGATGCGTGGAGCACACAGCCGCCGCCGGCGGTCACCGATCTCGTGCTGCTCGACAGGTCGGTCACCGAGCAGGCCGCGATGATCGCCTACAACAATGACTTCAAGCTGATGATGGTGCTCGCGCTGTGCGCCATTCCGCTGGCCGCGCTGTTGCGCCGGGGCGCGAGGAAGAAAAAGCCCGCGGAACCAGTTGCAATCGAATGACACCGATAGCCAACAGGGGAGAATTCTCCCTTCTGCCCCCGGCAGAAGGGCCGGGGATGAGGGCCGCCGTTTACGCATTGTCGGCCGGCGCCGTCGTGGTCACGCTACTCACTGCTTGCGCAACCGCACCCGACTTCAAGCGTCCGGATCCGCCCCACGCCGAACGCTACACCGCAGAACCGCTGCGAATCGAAAGTGCTGTGAACGGCGACGACCTCGCGCAGCGCATGGTGGCCGGCGAGCCGCTCTCCCGCGACTGGTGGCGCATGTTTCGATCCGCTGCGCTCGACGACGTCGTCCGGCGGGCACTGGAGGGCAACCGTACGCTGGCCGCCGCCGCATCGACGTTGTCGCAGGCACAGGAACTTGCCGCGGCACAGGCGGGGATGCTCGCGCCGCAAGCCGGCATGACGGGAGGCGTCGGCCGGCAAAAGCTCGGCGCCCAGTCGTCCGCCGCACCGACGACGCCCTTCACGTACTTCTCGGTGGGCGCCACGGTCAGCTATGCACTCGATTTCGCCGGCGGGCTCGCGCGCTCGGTCGAGCAGCAATATGCGCTGGCCGAATACCAGCGGCGCCAGCTGGAAGCGGCGCAGCTCGTTGTCACCGGCAGCGCGATCATGCAGGCTTTGACGATCGCATCGCTGCGCGCGCAGATCTCGACGGTGGAGGCGATCCTGCAGCGCGATCGCGAAAACCTGCGGCTGGTGCGTGAAGCGTTTGCCGCGGGATCCGTGTCGCAGCTCGACATCGTCACCGCGCAGAGCCAGCTTGCTGCCGACGGCACGCTGTTGCCGCCGCTGCGACAGGACCTCAGCCGCGCGCGGCACGCGCTGGCCATCGTCACCGGACAGCCTCCTGCCAACGCCGCGTTGCCCGACTTCGACCTGTCGGAGCTGACCTTGCCGCGCCAGCTTCCGGTCAGCCTGCCTTCCGAGCTGGCGCATCGCCGACCGGACATCATGGCAGCGGAGGCGCAATTGCATGCGGCGACCGCGGCAGTTGGAATTGCCACCGCGAATCTTTATCCGCAGATCAATCTCACCGCGAGCGCGGGCTTGCAGGCTGGAAGTCCCGGCCGGCTTTTCGATCGCGGGAGCATGGTATTCGGCCTGGCTTCGGCGTTGACCGCGCCGATCTTCAATGGCGGCACGCTGCGCGCGGAGCAGCGCGCGGCGCTCGATGCGATGAATGCCAGCGCGGCGAACTACGAGCAGACAGTGCTGGCTGCCTTCGGACAAGTCGCCGATTCGTTGCAGGCGCTCGATCATGGAGCGGAACAACTCGCGGCGCAGAAGCTCGCCCAGGACGCCGCAAGCGACAATGTCGAGCTGGCGCGGATGAGCTATCAGGAGGGCAATACCGGCGTGTTGCAGGTGCTCGACGCGGAGCGCCTCTATCAGCAGGCGCGGCTCGGCTTTGTGCGGGCAGAGGCGCAGCGCTACATGGATACCGTGCAGCTATTCCTGGCGCTGGGCGGCGCGGGGCCTGAAGTGAGTGGACAATCGGGTTCCAATGCGCATATAATGCGCATTGGAGGTATCCATGAAAGCCGGCTACAACCTGACGGCTCGCAAGCGGCCCGTCAACCTGACCCTGAATGAAGATTTGGTGTTGCAAGCTCGCGCCATTACCGACAATCTGTCTGGTGTCGTAGAGTCGCTGCTTGCGGAATTCGTCGAGCACGAACGCCAGCAACGTCTCGCCAAGGCGAGGACACTCGAAGCGACCGTTGCCACCTGGAACGAATTCAATCTTCGGTCCGGCTCTTTCGCCGACGAGCACTCGACACTTTAATGTCTCAGTTCGACGTGCACCGAAACGTCGGGAAGAGTCAGACTGACATCCCCTATGTCGTACAGGTACAGTCTTCCCTGTTCGACCGCTATCGCCGCCGAGTCGTCGTTCCCCTGGTGCGGAAAGCAGCGCTGGGAAAAATCAGCAACGCGCGCTTCAATCCGACTTTCAGGATTCAGGGCACAACGGTGGTTCTGCATCCGCTTGAAATCGTGTCGGTGCACATCGATCGGCTTGGCGAGCCGATTGCGTCACTGGCTGACGAAGGAATCCGCATCATGGATGCACTTGACGAGTTGCTGATTCGCGCTTGGGGATAATTGGCTAGTCCTGGCAGGGTCTCAGCGGCACATCGATCGACGATGCATCGCCGCCGCCGCGGCGGATCGCCAGCATTGGCGGACGGCCGTGCGGGACCTGTCCGTAATTGTCGGCGTCGGCGCCCGCGATGGCCAGCCGCAGCCGGTGTCCTGCCGCGACGCGCCACGATGTCGGCAGCAGCGACAGCCGCATCGTGGCGACCTCGCCCGGCACCAGCGGTGCGATGTCTGCGCGCGCGAACGAATGGTAGGGCCCGACAACCTTGTGATGATCGGGCGCCGGGCGTTCGTTGCGATGCAGCGCGCGCAGCATCCCCTCGGTCACATAGCGGCGGGTGCCGTCGGGCGCCACGTCCTCCAGGTACGCATGCACCGCCGCATCGGCTTCGCTTGCCGACAGATGCAGAGTCAGGCACGCATGGCCGGAGAATTCCTGATCCGTGGCCATTGGCGCAGTCGTGTAGCAAAGCATCCGGTCGGTGCGGCCATCCCAGTCCGTGTAATAGTCGCGCACGTTGAACGCAGCGAGACGGCCGTAGCGGGTGTGCGGGCCGGTCGCCAGCGTGAAGTCGACGTCGTACCGGTCTTCGCCTTCGCTGCCAAGCTCCATCGCAAGCTGTCCCCCGCCTTCGAGATAGAACGTGGTTGCCTTGTCGTGCGGCGGCCAGTGCGCGGCCGCACGCCACCGTTCATCGATCATCGTGAAATAGTGGATGGGGCTTTCGCGCTCGAGACCCGTGTCGAGTCCGATCACGTAATGGTCGAAGAAGCGCAGCAGCTCCGCGAGCAGCGGGAACTCGCTGTCGGGCTGGCGGCGGAGCGGACTGACGTTCGTCCGCGCGCCGTGATCCCAGGGGCCGAGCAGCAGATGCCGCTTCGGATTCGGCAGCGTGAGAAAGCGCGCGATCGCGCCATTGGCGTAACCGGCGCCATCCATCCAGCCCGACACCGAGTACACGGCGACATCCGGGCGCACGCCGTCGCAATACGCATAGGGGCTGAACGACGCGGAAGAGAAAGCGGGATCGTACGGCAGGCCTTCTTCCTTGAATGCGAATTCGCGGATGAAGTCCGGCATGTGGAAGTTGCCCAGATGCCCGGCTATCGCGGACTTCAGTTGCTGCCCGTCGGGATCGTCGTCGACCGGCGCCGGGCCGCTCAAATGCGGATCCTGGTAGTAGGCGAATTGACCGAGCAGTTCGCGGCGGTCGTGGTCGAGCGCGATCATCAGCTCGTCGTAGGTTGCGGCCAGCCGGTTGAGCAGCAGGCCGCCCGGATAGTAGTGATCGCTGTAGGTATCCCACACCGAGAACAGCGGCGCGATCGCCTTGACCGCGGGATGGCCGGTGCTCGCGAGAAAATCGGCCGCGGCGCCTACATACGAAACACCGGTTGCGGCCACCGCGCCGTTCGACCAGTGCCGGCTCACGATCCAGTCGACGATCTGCCGATAATCGTCGCGCTCCTTCGGCGAACGGAATCCCTCGCGCACGCCGAACGATGCGCCGGTGCCGCGCACGTCGACGACGACCAGCGCATAACCGCGCGGCACGAAGAAGTCGCGATAGCGGCCGGCGCTGATGCTGGGCTCCGACGACGCGGGCGCATCGCTGCCCAATGCGAAGCGCCGATAGTAGGGCGTAAAGATGGCGAGCGCCGGCAGACGCGCGTCGAGCGCCGCGCCGCCGGCAGCGGTGGGCAGATAGACATCGACGGCGAGCCGCACGCCGTCGGACATCGCCACATAACAAGACGCGGGGTGGCGCGACGAGGAATGGACAGCCGGACGTCGCTCCAGGTACTGCTGCGGCAGCACGTGCCAACCGGCTTCAGTCTGTGGAAGATCCGACATTTCTTTTCTCCTGATCCAATGCCCGGCACCCGCCCGGGATGAAGTGCTCGCTGGTGCGCCTTTCGCTCAGCCCGGCAAGAATACAAGGTTGCGACCGGATTTGAACCAATCGCCCGTTTGTGATGCGCTCGCGGTAGCGCATCGCACTCGCACTTCGTTCCTTACCTGATCCGGCGCAGGAACTCCCTGAGCGTCGGATCCTGCGAGTGGTCGAGCACTTCCGCCGGGCTGCCGATCTCGGCGACCCTGCCGTCCGACACGTACGCGATCCGGTGCGACACTTCGCGCGCAAACGCGATCGAGTGGGTGACGATCACCATCATGATCGGCTCCGACAACAGCGACCGGATCACGTCCTCGACTTCGCCGACCAGTTCCGGATCGAGGGCCGACGTGATTTCGTCCAGCAGCAGCACCTTCGGGCGCATCGCGAGCGCGCGAGCGATCGCTACCCGCTGCTGTTGCCCGCCCGAAAGCTGGAACGGGTACGCCGTGGTCCTGTCGCCCAACCCGACACGTGCCAGCAGCGCCCTGCCGCGTTCCTCGCCCTCTTTCGGCGGCACGTCCTGCGAGAAGAGCGGGCCCAGGCAGACATTTTCGAGCGCGGTCAGGTGCGGGAACAGGTTGTACTGCTGGAAGACGATGCCCATCCGCTGCCGCAGGCGCCGGATCACCGGCTCCGGCATCCGCCGCCGGCTTCCGTCCGGAGCTTTCGCATACCAGAGCAGCTCGCCATCGAGCCGGATGTCGCCGGCGTCGTATTCTTCGAGGAAGTCGATGCAGCGCAGCAGCGTCGTCTTGCCGCAGCCGCTGCGTCCGATCAGGACCACCACTTCACCGTCGGCCACGTCGAGGTCCGCGCCCTTGAGCACCGCGACGCCGCCGAAGGATTTGCGCAGCCCGCGAATTTCGATCATGCGCGCACTCCCGCGAAGCCCTTGAGCGCGAGACGGCGCTCGACATGGCGTCCCAGCCGGTCGACGGAGAAGCACATGACGAAGTAGAAGCACGCCGCTGCGCCCAGCACCGGAAATACTTCTAGCGTGCGTTCGATGATCTCGCGCGCGGCCAGCGTTAACTCCCATACGCTGATGATCGAGAGCACCGACGACGCCTTGATCGTCATCACGCACACGTTGATGTAAGGCGGCAGCGTATAGCGCAGCACGAGCGGGATGACGATCTTGCGCAGCAGCGGCATGGGAGGCAGGCCCAGGCTGCGCGCGGATTCCCACAGCGTTCGCGGAATCGCCAGCACGCCGCCGCGGAACACCTCGGCGAACAGCGCGCCCACGTAGAGACTGAGCACGATGCCACCGGCTACATACGGCCCGATGTGGACATTGAACGCCGGCAGCGCATAGAAGATCAGCAGCGCCTGCACGAGGAGCGGCGTGCCGCGCACGAAATAGATGTAGATGTGGTACAGGGCGCGCGCTGCCGCGATCCGCGAAAAGGCCAGCAGGTTCAGCAGCAATGCGAGGATGGTGCCGCCGATGACGCCGATGATCGCCAGCAGCAGCGAGACCAGCGCGCCCTGCGCAAGCAGCCGGAGCGTGCTCTCGATCATCGCGCGCTCATCGCCAGCGCACCGCGCGGTGGGCGACGCGAAAGGCGACTTCGCTGAGCGTCACCAGCAGCAGGTAGAGGACCGCAGCGACCAGGAAGGCCTGGTACGCGGCCGCCGTGCGCTCGGTGAGCACCTTCGCCTGCATCGTCAGCTCCGCCACCGCAATCACCGACAGCAGCGACGTGTCCTTCAAGAGCAGCACAACCTGGTTGCCGAGAGCCGGGATCGAATAGACCAGCATCTGCGGGAGCGTCACCTTGCGAAAGGTCGTCCATGGCGAGAGGCCGATGCTCTTCGCCGCGTCGAACTGCACGCGGTCGATCGCGTTGAAGCTCCCCCTGAAGATCTCGCAGATGTAGGCGCCGTTCTGCATGATCAGCGCGACCCCGCCGCAGACGACTGCCGGCCACGATATCCCGAACGTCGGAAAGCCGAAGTAGATGAGATAGATCGGCAACAGGACCGGAATATTGCGCAGCAGTTGCACATAGGCGTCGACCGCGGCGCCGCCCCACTTGCCGCCGGTCAGGCGGACGAGCATCAGCACCGTTCCCCAGATAACGGCGCCCGCCGAAGCCCAGAGGGCGACGAGCGCCGTCTGGCCCAGGCCATCGAGATAGCTCGGCCCGTAGATGGCAAACCAGTCGAGAAACCTCACGCGTCTTCCCCGGCTACGGCGCTTGGCCAACGTACGCGCCGGGCCTTGGCCGGCGCGCTCATCTTCTTATGGCGCTGCTACTTCAGGTAGAACTTCTGCGGCGGCGCATCCTTGCCGAACCACTTCCTGTAGATGTCGTTGTACTGGGGATACCACGAGCCGGTGCGCAGTTCGCCCACGGTCGTGTCGAGCCACTGCCACCACGTGAAATCGCCCTGCTTCAGGTAGATCGAGTTGTTCTGCGATGCAGTGAGCAGCTCGGGGAGGACTTCGAACATGTCCTTCCCCTGCGAGGCGAAGTAGTCGGTGATCGGCGTATCCATCTGCAGCGCCTGCGCGCGGCCGGTGCGCACGGCCAGCAGCTGCTCGGCAGCGCTCTCGAATACGATCAGCTTCGCCTTCGGGAAGAATCGCTTGGCCCGTTCTTCCATCTGCGGGTTCGCGAAGTTGGCGACGGTGAACTTGTCGCTGTTGAGGTCGGCGAGCGACTTGATGCCGGCGCCCTTGCGCACCAGGATCGAAATGCCCGAGTCGACGTAGGGCCGCGTGAACGCCACCTGCACCGCACGGTCCGGATAGATCGTCGTCCCGCTGATGCCGAAATCCACCCTGCCGCTGTTGACCGCCGGCCAGCGGCCCGAGCCGTCGACCGCGACAAACTCGATCTTGTTCGGATCGTTGAACAGCGCCTTGGCGAACAGCCGGGCGATGTCGATATCGAACCCGACCAGTTCGCCCTTGTCGTCGCGCATCGCGAACGGGGGCACGGTGGGCATCGTGGCGACGATGAGCTTGCCGCGCTCGAGCACCACCGCGAGCCGCGATTTCTCCTGCGCGGCGGCGACGCCTGCCGCAATCATTGCAACGAGAGCGGCGATCACGATCGCCGCCCAGCGCGGGCTGAACCGATATCTGTTCATGGGATGTCCCTTCGCTGTGGTGTCGGCGCGGTCACTTGTTGGCCACGAGTTCGCGTTCCTGCTGCGCCTCGCTGGTCGTGGCGCCGGCCGGGGCCGTGCCGAAGAACAGCGTGTGGAGCTGCCTCGGATCGCGGAGCATTGTCCCCAGCTTCGTCATCGACGAATCGAGGGCCTTCGCGAACACCGCTGCGCCGCCGAGCTTCTTCAGCGTCTCCGGTGGAATGAACTTGATCAGCAGGTCGGCGCCGCCGGGCGGCATCCCGACGAAGTGCACGGTCAACATTCCGTAATCCTGGAGCAGGAGCATGCACAGCGCGGCCGTGGCCTCGTACGGCACGATCGGCGCGGTCGTGATCTTCCCGCGCTCCATCGCGATGGCGAGGACGTCGTCGGCGTGCAGTTGCGCGGTGACGGGCGTCTCGAAGAGCCGGTCGCCGAACGACTTCTTCAGTTCCACCGCGACTTCCTTCGTGCACGCGACCAGTTCCCGGATCCGCTCGGGCGAATATGCGTCGAGCGTGCGCACGACGGCGGGATAGAGCATCGGCCGGCATTCGAGTCCCATTTCGAAGCCCTTCGCGCGAATGCGGGCGACCAGGTCCTTCCTGCCGGCCATGAGTCCGAAGCGCGGACCCACGGTTCCGTACTTGTCGAGACCTGTCGCGCCGACGTCGACGCCGAGCTCGAGCATTTTCGGTTGTCCGAAAATCGAGGGCCCGACGCGCGCGCCGCCCGCATCGTCGACATACACCATCACATTTCTTGCGTGCGCCATCCTGATGATGGCGCGGATGTCCTCGAGCGGCAGCACTTCGTAGGTCACGGCAAGGCGCGTCATCGCGACCATCGCCACGCGCGGCTCGCGCTCGAATGCTTTCTTGAATTCCTCGATACCGGCGCAGTCGATGAACTTCGCGCCGACATGCGCGGCAGCGCGCAGCACCGATGGATGGCTGTGGCTCGCGGAGACACCGATGATCGTGTCGCCCGGCTTGGTGAGCACCACGGTGGTCGCGAGCGTCGCGCCGGTGAGCCGATTGAACACGGCCATGTCGTGGACATCGGCGGTGCCGCCGAGATGCTCGAGCGACAGCGATTTCAGCCGGTCGAAACACAGCGCCGGCGCGATCTCGTCATCGGCGGTGGGCAGGTCCTCCGTCTTCATCGGAAGGGAGTGCTCGAGGCCGGTGAAGATGTAGACCGCATCGCGGCCGCGCTCCTTCACCGCCGTCGCCATCAGCTTCCATGCGTGCTGGAGCTTGCGGAAATCGTCCTCGGTGCTGGAAAGGATCTTGCCGCGCGCGTAGGAAAGCGAAGGCGCGTGCTCATTGCCGAAACGGTCTGTTCCCATGGTGTCTCCTCGAGTCTGGAATGCCCACCGGCAGTCAGCGGCGGATCTTCGCCACCATTACACCCGCCGAACCGGCGCTGTCAAGGACTGTAACAAAGTGTATCGCCGCGACGGCCCGGAGCGCGGCGAGCGCGCATTTTTGTAGCTATCCGCGAAGCCCGGCCTCATGCCGCCGCAATCTCTTGCTCGACCTTGCGGTTCAGGATCATCAGCCAGCAAACGAGCGCGATCGAGATCATCACCAGCATCGAGCACACCGCGGCAATCGTCGGATCGGTCTCGAGCTGCACGCCTTCCCACATCCGCTTGGTCAGCGTGGAGTTCGATCCGGCGATGAAGAGCGCGATCACGACATCGTCGAACGAGGCGAGGAACGAAAACAGCGCGGCCGATGCAATCGCCGGCCGGATCGCGACAAACGTGGTGGACATGAAGGCGCGCAGATGCCCTGCACCGAGGCTCATCGCGGCCCTTTCGGGCCCAAGGTTGATCCGCTTCAGGCTGCCGATGACGATGATCACCGAGATCGGCAGCGCGATCAGCGTATGTCCGAGGACGAGGCCGGTCTTCGTGCCGATCATCTGCATCGGGGCCAGCGCGAAGTACAGCGCGACCGCGATGACCAGCGTCGGGACGAACATCGGCGAGATCACCAGCCCGTAGAGAATCTTCGATGTCCACCCGCCGATGCGGCTGAACGCGACCGCCGTGGCAGTGCCGATGAAGGTCGCAAGAAACATCACTGAAAACGCGACCTGGAGGCTCAGGATTGCGGCATTGGTCCAATCCGGGCGCGAAAAGAAGTTCGCATACCAGCGCGCCGACCATGTCGGCGGCGGGAACTGCAGATACGCGGCGCCACTGAACGACAACGGAATCAGCAGCGCAATGGGCACCAGCAGAAAGAGCAGCGTCAGCACGCCCCAGGCGGATACCAGCGGGCTGCGCAGCTTCGATGCGCCGCCGGCTGCGCCGCGCCCGGGCTTTCTCCATTTTCTCCATGTCGCCGCGCAGTATCCGAGCACGGTGCACGCGAACGGGACGATTCTTCCGGGCGAGGCGCTCTCGGAGACTTCCTTCGCGCTGCCCTCGCCCGACGTGCGCAGGAAGCGTCCGAATACCAGGACGAGGAACAGCGTCACGACGAGCAGGATCACCGACATCGCCGCT
>Ga0105240_10002568_pt1 | contig 29102 bp, 31 predicted proteins | sample KBSC54metaG_FD_80426 | JGI IMG/M metagenome (GOLD analysis project Ga0105240, IMG submission 80426) | Corn rhizosphere microbial communities from Kellogg Biological Station, Michigan, USA - KBS C5-4 metaG | ecosystem: Host-associated > Plants > Roots > Rhizosphere > Soil | place: Michigan, USA... | reverse complement strand
GGCCTTCTTGGCCACCAGGCCCGCGGCGATCAGCACGCTGGGGTTGGAGGTGTTGGTGCAGGAGGTGATGGCGGCGATCACCACGTCGCCGTGGCCGACGTCGAAGTTGGCGCCTTCGACCTTCACGCGGGTGGCCATGTCGTCGTGCTTGCCGAAGTCGCCGGCCAGCGCGGCCTTGAACTCCACGGCGGCGTTGGTCAGCACCACGCGGTCCTGCGGGCGCTTCGGCCCGGCCAGCGACGGCAGCACGGAGCCCAGGTCGAGCTCGAGGGTGTCGGTGAACACCGGATCCGGGTCGGTCGGCTCGCGCCAGATGCCCTGCTCCTTGGCGTAGGCCTCCACCAGCTCCACGCGGTGCGGGTCGCGGCCGGTGGCGGTCAGGTAGTCGATGGTCGAGCGGGTGACCGGGAAGAAGCCGCAGGTCGCGCCGTACTCCGGCGCCATGTTGGCGATGGTCGCCTGGTCCTCGATGGTCAGCTTGGCCAGGCCCGGGCCGTAGAATTCGACGAACTTGCCGACCACGCCCTTCTTGCGCAGCATCTGCGTGACGGTCAGCACTAGGTCGGTGGCCGTCGCGCCCTCGGGCATGGCGCCCTCGAGCTTGAAGCCGATGACCTCGGGGATCAGCATCGGGATCGGCTGGCCCAGCATGGCGGCTTCCGCCTCGATGCCGCCCACGCCCCAGCCCAGGACCGACAGGCCGTTGACCATGGTGGTGTGGCTGTCGGTGCCGACCACCGTGTCCGGATAGGCCAGCGGCTGGCCGCCGTCCTCGTTCACCCAGACGGTCTGGGCGAGGTATTCCAGGTTGACCTGGTGGCAGATTCCGGTGCCGGGCGGCACCACGCGGAAGTTGTTGAACGCCGAGGAGCCCCAGCGCAGGAAGCGGTAACGCTCCATGTTGCGCTCGTACTCGCGCTCGACGTTCTCGCCGAAGGCCTTGGCGGTGCCGAAGTAGTCGACCATCACCGAGTGGTCGATCACCAGGTCGACCGGGTTCAGCGGGTTGATCTTCTCCGGATTGGCGCCCAGGTGGGTCATGGCGTCGCGCATGGCGGCGAGGTCCACGACCGCCGGCACGCCGGTGAAGTCCTGCATCAGCACGCGGGCCGGGCGGAAGCTGATCTCGTGCTCGACGGAGCCCTTGTTGTCGACCCAGGCGGCGATCGCCTGCAGGTCGTCGCGCCCGACGCTGTCGCCGTCTTCGTTGCGCAGCAGGTTCTCCAGCAGCACCTTCATGGAGATCGGCAGGCGCGAGATACCGGAAAGTCCGGCTTCCTCGGCGCAGCGAAGGCTGTAGTAAGCGTAGGTCTTGTCGCCCACCACGAGTTCGCGGCGGGTTTTCAGGCTGTCAGCAGACGCCATTTGGGGAGATCCTCTCTCTGTTCCCGGCCGCATCACGCCCAACCCGAGGATCGCGCGCTTTGAGGCGCGGACACACAGCGTCCGTTCCAGCGCGGCGAGGGTCCCCCGAGAAGGCGGCGGCCGCGGGCTTCATAGACCCCAGAGTCTTACGCGTCCATGCACCGCCACGGTCGAGCTTGTTCGCGCCATGATCGCCGCCCTGGAGCTGAGCCGTGTGAGCGTGCGCCGCGGCGGGCGCAAGCTGTTCTCCGGCCTGTCGCTGAGCCTGGCGGCCGGAGAGGCCTGCGCGCTCACCGGCGCCAACGGTGCGGGCAAGACCAGCCTGTTGCGTGCGGTGGCGGGTCTCGTCCCCGTCGAGGAGGGCGAGATCGGCTTCGGCGGCGTCGAGGCGGGCGAGGCCCGCGCCGGCGGGCTGCACCTGGTCGGCCACGCCGACGGGCTGAAACCGGCGCGCACGGTGCGCGAGGAACTGGAGTTCTGGAGCGTCTGGAGCGGCGGGACGGCGGCCTCGGCGGGCGAGGCGGCCCGGTCCCTGGAACTCGATCCCCTGCTCGACCTGGAGGTCCGCCGGCTGTCGGCCGGGCAGCGGCGGCGCCTGGCCTTGGCGCGGCTGCTCGCCGCGCCGCGGCCGCTCTGGCTGCTGGATGAGCCGCTGAGCCCGCTGGACGCCCGCTGGCGTCTGGGATTCGGCGAGATGATGCGGGCCCACCTGGCGGGCGGCGGCCTGATCCTGGCCGCCGTGCACGATCCCCTGCCGATCGCCGCCAAGACCCTGGAGATCGCGTCTTGAGCCGCCCCCGCAGCCGGCTGGGCGCGCTGCTGGCCCGCGAGACCGTGCTGGCCTGGGGCCGCGGCGGCGGGCCGCTGGTCAGCGTCGGCTTCTACGCCGGCGTCGCCACCCTGCTGCCGCTGGCGATCGGGCCGGAGCCCTCGCGGCTGGCCGCCATCGCGCCGGGCGCCGCCTGGGTGGCCCTGGCGCTGGCGTCCCTGCTGTCCCTAGACCGGCTGTTCGAGCGGGATTTCGAGGACGGCGCCCTCGATCACCTGACCCTGTCGCCGGTCCCCCTGGAGCTCACCTGCGCGGCCAAGTGCGCCGGCCAGTGGCTGGCCACAGGCGCGCCCCTGGCGCTGGCCGCCCCCGTCGCCGCCATCGGCCTGGGCGCGCCGCTGTCGCTCGCCCCGCTGATCCTCGCCTGCGCCCTGATCGGCGGCCTGGCGTTCGCCTTCACCGGCGGGATCGGGGCGGCGCTCAGCCTCGGCGCGCGGCGCGGCGGCCTGCTGACCGCGGTGATCGTCCTGCCGCTCTTTGTGCCGCCGGTGATCTTCGGCGGCGGCGCGCTCGCGGCCTTCGCCGGCGGCCTGCCTTGGGCCTCCGGCTTCGCCCTGCTCTGCGCCTACGCCGCTGCGGCGGTGGCGCTGGGGCCGCTGGCCATGGCCGCGGCCTGCCGCAACGCGCTGTCCTAGATTACCAAAGCTTCATTTCGCATGGCGCCGTTTGGCCAATTTTGGGCCTAACGTGAAGCTGGACCATTTGGATCAGGAGAGTTGCGATGTCGCGGGCATGGACGGGTTATCTCGCAGGGGCGGCGTTCGCCCTCACAGCGGCCGGGGCGGCCGCAGCCTACGCCCAGGCCGCCGCGCCGGCGTCCGGCGCCGATGCGAAGGTGCGTGAGGAGCGCACGGTCATCATCCGCAGCGACGGCGGCGAGCAGACGAGCGTGGTGCGGCATGGCGATGGCGAGGAGCGCCGGGTGATCATCCGCCGCGGCGACGGCGACGAGCACATGATGATGATGCGCCATGGCGATGGCGAGCAGCACGTGATGATCCGCCACGGCGGGCGCGACGAGGCCGAGCGCCTGCGCACCCTGCTGCAGCTGAAGCCGGCGCAGGAGGGCGCGCTCACCGCCTATCTCGCCGCCACCCATCCCGCCCAGGGCCACGAGCACTTCGTGGAGATGTCCGACCGCGGGGAGGCCAGGACCACGCCGCAGCGTCTGGCCGACATGGAAAAGCACATGGCCGAGCAGGCCGCCCAGGGCCACGCCCGCATCGAGGCGACGCGGAAGTTCTACGACCAGCTCGAGCCCTCCCAGAAGAAGGTGTTCGACGAGCTTCCCATGCTGATCGGACCGATGGGCCCGATGATGCCGATGGGGCCCATGAAGGTGATGGTGAACATGGAGCGGATGCCGCCGATGCCTCCGATGGCGCCGATGGCGCCGCCAAAACCCCCCAAGACGCCGCCGCCGCCTCATTCCTGAGGGCGCCTTTCGTGGCCAGCTTGCCGGGAGCAAGCGCCCGGTCTAATCCCGCCGCATGATCCCGGCGCCAGCGTTCCTGTCGAACCCCGAGCGGTTCATGGCCTTTTCCCGGTGGGCGGCGCCGATGTTCGGGGCCATCGCCGTGGTGCTGGGCGCGGCCGGCCTCTATCTCGGCTGGACCGCGCCGGAGGATTACCAGCAGGGCGCGACGGTCAGGATCCTGTTCATCCACATCCCGACGGCCTGGATGAGCGAGTTCGTCTACGCCTGCCTGGCGGTGGCCAGCCTGCTGTCGCTGGTCTGGCGCCAGCTGCTGGCGGACGCCGCGGCCCAGGCGGCCGCCCCGCTCGGCGCGGGCTTCACCCTGCTGACGCTGGCCACCGGGTCGCTGTGGGGACGGCCGGAGTGGGGGACTTGGTGGGTCTGGGACGCGCGCCTGACCTCGGTGCTGGTGCTGTTCCTGATCTACCTGGCCTACATCGCCCTGCGCGCCTCGATGGACGATGAGACCAAGGCCGCCCGAGCCGCCGCGATCCTGGCGCTGGTGGGGGCGGTGAACCTGCCGATCATCCACTACAGCGTCGTGTGGTGGAACACCCTGCACCAGGGCGCCTCGGTGTTCCGCGCCGGCGGCTCGGCGCTCGCGCCGGTGTTCTACTGGCCGGCGATCCTGATGGCGCTGGCCTACACCTCGGCCTTCGGGTCGCTGTGGCTGGTGCGGATCCGCGGCGAGGTCTGGCGCCGGCGCGCCGAGGCCGCGGCGCTGCGCGCGGCGCGGACCTAAGGGAGAGCGACATGCTGCACCTCGAAACCGGCAAGTACGCCTTCTACGTCTGGAGCGCCTACGGGCTCACCGCGGCAGTGTTCGCCGCGATGATCGTGGGCTCGATCGCCCATTCCCGCCGCTGGAAGGCGCGCGCCGAGGCGCTGGGCCGCAAATGAGCCCGCGATGACAAGATGGCTCGCCGCCCTGCCGCTGGTCGTGCTGGCGGCGCTCGCCCTGCTGTTCGCGGGCTACGCCCTGCACCACGACCCTCGGGTCATCCCCAAGGCGCTGGTCGGCAAGCCGATGCCGGACCTCACCCTGCCCAGCCTGGACGACGGCGCCAGGGTGCGGATCCGGGACGCCACGCGCGAGGGCCCGGTGCTGGTGAACTTCTTCGCCTCCTGGTGCGGGCCCTGCGCGATCGAGCACCCGGCGCTGATGGCCCTGCGCGCCAACCACGTCCGGATCATCGGTGTCGACTATGAGGACACCCCGCCCCGCGGCTCGCCGCAGGCCGCCCGCGCGTTCCTGGCCCGGCTCGGCGACCCCTACATGGCGCGCCTGGCGGACGCGGACGGCCGCGCCGGTATCGAGTTCGGCGTCTCCGGGGTGCCGGAGACCTATCTGGTGGGGCCCGACGGCAGGATCCTGGCCAAGTACACGAATCTCAACGAAGGCGACGTGAAGGCGCTGACCGCGCGGCTGTTAACCGGGCGTTGATCGGCCCGGCCGCAGATTGCGCCGGCGTTAACCATAAGCCGAGCCGCCGACCCCGTGACGCCCATCCGTCCCAACGCCTTGCCGGTCCAGCCCGCGTCGACGCCCGGCGTGGGCGCCGATGCGGCGCGTCAGGCGGCCCAGAAGGCGTTCTTCGACGCGGCGATGGGCCGGGCCGCTCCGCCTCCGGCCGCGACGGTCGCCCCGGCCCCGCAGGCCGCCCGGCCATCCCTCTTCGCCGCCGCCCCGGCCGCCGTTCAGCGGGCCGAGATCCGGCCCGATCCCGGCGCCGAGCCGCCGGCCCGGCCGCTGCGCCCGGGCTCGCTGCTGGATATCCGTGTTTAAGCCAAGGCCAAGCTTTTACTTAAGGTCTTAATATAATTAACTTTCCTAAATGTGGAACGCAGACCGCCGGACGGTGTTTGCAAGGTCATGGAAGGCCGTGACCACCGCATTTATGAAGAAGCATCCGCCCTGTGGCGCGAGATGTTCGGCGAGCAGCCCCCGTTGCGGCTCGACGGTCCGGCCATGCTGGAGATCATCACCCGCTGCAGCGGCGAACTGGCCTACGATCGCCTGCGCTCGCCGTTCCTGCGGCCCTCGACGATCGCCGGCCCAGCCCAGCCCCGGGACAAGGTCGCCCTCGGCTAACTGCGCTTAGGCGGCCTTCTTCTTCGACTTCTTGCCGCCCTTGTGGGGCTTATGCGGCTTGGCCGCCTTGGCTTTCGGCGTCTTCACCTTCGGGGCGTGCGGCTTGGGTTCGGCCTTCGCCAGGTCGCGCAGCAGGCCGATGAAGGTCGTCCGCCGACCGCCGCCCGAGATCAGCTTCATGAGCCGCGCGTCGGCCGCCATCATCCTGGGCTGCGCCTCGGCAAGCGCCGCGCGCCCGGTCTCGGTCAGGCGCACCGCATTGGCGCGGGCGTCGACGTTGGAGCGTTCGCGCGCCAGGAGCCCCTTGCCGATCATCCGGCGGGCCATGTCCGCCAGCGTCGAACGGTCGATGCCGGTGATCCGCACAAGGTCGGCCTGGGTGGCGCCTTCACGCTCGCCGGCGGCGGCCAGCACCGCGAACTGACGCTGGGTGATGCCGGCCTCGCCGAACTCCTCGGCATAGATGTCGAGCGCCCGCTGCAGGGCGCGATGCAGAAGGTGGCTCGGCGACTGGTCGAGGGCGGCGATGCCGCCTTTCGCGCCGGACTTGCTCTTGGCCATCGGTCGTCCCCCGCAAGGCTTGGCGGTGTCGTAGAGGACGATTGCGTCGATTTGATTACAGACGCTCCGTGGGCGGCGCAGCGCAGACCCTAGGGCGCGATGGGGTCAGGTGGAATCGCCTGACCGCTGAATCGTGCTCTAGAAACCAAAGCGTAGACCCTGATGGGTTCAGGTCGCTTCGACCTGAACCCATCAGGGTCTAGGGGGCGTCCGTCGGCGGCTCGGCGCCGCCGGCCTTCGCCTCGGCCTCCTCGTCGGGCATGTGCTTCATCATCAGGGGCGCCTGGGTCATGGCGAAGAGGAAGATCAGGACCGGCACGCCCGGGAACTTGAAGAAGCCCCAGAACACCGTGGTCTGGGTGCGCCAGACCACCTCGTTGGCGATCGCCAGCGCAAAGAAGAACAGGGCGTAGCGCAGGGTGAGCGTGCGGACGACCGGATCCGGCAGGTGGAAGGCGTCGCCCATCAGCACCTTCAACGGATTCTTGCCGCGGATCGCGCCGGTGATCAGGAAGAGGCCGAAGGCGGCGTAGAGGATGGTCGGCTTGACCTTGATGAACCGCTCGTCGTGGAAGAACAGCGTCAGCCCGCCGAAGATCAGCCCAAGGACGGCGGTCACCAGCGGCATGGGCGCGATGCGCCGCTCCATGACCAGGCCCACCGCCAGCGCCAGGACGGAGCCGCCGACGATCGCCCAGCTGGCGGTGACCGCGCTCTTGGTGGCCACCAGGGTGATCAGGAAGACCACCAGGCCGGCGTAGTCGACGAAGTAGCGCACCCACTTGGGAACGGTGGGCGCAGTCTTGGCCGGTTCGCTCATGACGCGGGCTCCGCGAGGCCCACCAGCGAGCGGGCGAAGGCGCGGGCGTTGAACGGCTGCAGGTCGTCGATGCCCTCGCCCACGCCGACCAGCTTGATGGGCGAATCCGAGGCCTGGGCCACCGGCACCAGCACCCCGCCGCGCGCCGTGCCGTCCAGCTTGGTCATGACGATGCCGGAGACGCCGATCTGGTTGCCGAAGATGTTCTCCTGGGCCAGCGCATTGCGCCCCACGGTGGCGTCGAGCACCAGCAGGGTCTCGTGCGGCGCGTCCGGATCGAGCTTCTTCACCACCCGGATGATCTTCAGCAGCTCGTCCATCAGCCCCTGCTTGTTCTGCAGGCGCCCGGCGGTGTCGATCAGCACCACGTCGTAGTTCTGCGCCTTGGCCCGCTCGACCGCCTCGAACGCCAGTCCGGCGGCGTCGGAGTTCATCGGCCGCGACATGAAGTCGGCGCCGGCCCGGTCGGCCCAGACCTTCAGCTGCTCGACGGCGGCGGCGCGGAAGGTGTCGCCGGCCACCACCAGCACCTTGGCGCCGCGGCCGGTGAGGTCGGCGGCGATCTTGCCCAGCGTCGTGGTCTTGCCCGAGCCGTTCACGCCGATGAACAGCACCACATAGGGCCTGGGGCCGGACAGGGCGTCGAACTCGCCCTGGCGCGCCGACAGTTCGTCACCGATGGCGCCGGCCAGCGCCTCGCGGATCTCGTCCTCGGAGACGGACTTGCCGAACTTCTCGTCGGAGAAGCGCTTGGTGATCCTGGCGGCCGAGTGCGGGCCGAGGTCGGCCTCGATGAGCATCTCCTCCAGCTCGTCGAGCTTGGCCTGGTCCAGCGGCTCCTTGGCGACGAAGACCTGGGTGATCTGCTCGGTCATCTGCTTGGACGAGCGCGAGAGGCCGGCCGTGAGCTTCTGGAACCAGCCGCGTTTGGGTTCGGTCATGAGCGGGCTTCTAGCCGCAGGCTTGCGCGGCGTCACGCGCCCTTGCAGGGTCCCCGGGCGATGGACCGCCTGGCCGCCACCCTCACCGTGCTCGACTACGCCGCCGTGGCGGTGTTCGGCGCGACCGGCGCGCTGGCCGCGGCGCGGCGCAAGCACGATATCGTCACCTTCGGCTTCTTCGCCGCCGTCACCGGGGTGGGCGGCGGCACCCTGCGCGACCTCCTGATCGGCGCGCCGGTCTTCTGGGTCGGCAAGCCGGCCTATGTGATCGTCTGCCTGGCCGCCGCCGCCGCGGTCTGGATCGTGGGTCCGCGCCGGTTCCGCGGCCAGACCCTGGTCTGGCTCGACGCGCTCGGGATGGCGGCCTACGCGGTGGTCGGCGCGCTGAAGGCCGGTTCGCTGGGCATGCCGCCGTTTTCCGCCGTGGTGATGGGGGTCCTGACCGCGACCTTCGGCGGGGTGATCCGCGACGTCCTCGCCCACGAGCCGTCGGTGCTGCTGCAGCGGGAGGTCTACGTCACCGCCGCGCTCGCCGGCGCGGCGGCCTTCGTGATCCTGGGCCTGGTGGGCGCGCCGACGATCTTGGCGGGCGTCGCGGGGTTCGTCGTGGCGCTTGGCCTGCGGGCCGGGGCGATCCTCTGGAAGTGGTCGCTGCCGGGGTTCGGCGGGCCGGTCGACGTCGAGCCCTGAGGCCACGACCACTTGCCGAGGGCGGGCTCTACACGCCATGCTGCGCGGACCATGTCCAAACGCCTCCTGCCCCTCGTCCTTGTCTGCCTCGTCGCCGCGACCGCCACGCTGGCCCAGCCGGGCGGCGGCCGTCCACGCGGCGGCGGCGGCCGCGCATCGGCCGGCCCGGCCAAGCCCGCCAAGCCCTATGCGGCGCCGGACCTCATCGGGGTCGTCAAGGCGATCGACGCCGACACTGGCCGGGTCACCATCGCCTATGAGGCCTCCGACGCGCTCGGCTGGCCGGCGTCCACCCAGCCGTTCCCGGTCGCCAAGACGGCGCTCCTCAAGGACGTGACCGTGGGTGAGAAGGTCCGCTTCCAGCTGGAGAGCCAGCAGATCTCGGCCATCAAGCCGTTCTAGGCCCCGCCTATTCGGCGGCCTCCAGGACCGCGGTCTGCGCCGTCAGCCGCCGGCCGTCGTCGCCGGTGACGTGCAACGCGACCAGGCCGCCGACCGTCGCCTCGCCCTCGAAGGCGATCTCCGTGAAGTCCTCGGCGCGGGCGACGCCGGCCCGCTCGACCAGGCCCGTCACCGTGCGTCCGGCCTGGCGGCGCAGGTGGCGGGCGAGCGCCGCGTCGCCGGCGGCGCGCAGGCGGGCCGCGCGGTCCTTGACCACCGCGCGCGCCACCGCCGGCATCCGCGCGGCCGGCGTGCCGGGCCTGGGGCTGAACGGGAAGACGTGCAGGAAGGACAGGCCCGCCGCCTCGACCAGCGACAGGGTGTTCTCGAACATCGCCTCGGTCTCGGTGGGGAAGCCGGCGATCAGGTCGGCGCCGAAGGCGGTGTCGGGGCGAACAGCGCGAACATTTTCAATCAGCTGCAGCGCATCGGCGCGGCTGTGGCGGCGCTTCATGCGCTTCAGGATCATGTCGTCGCCGGCCTGCAGCGACAGGTGCAGGTAGGGCATCAGCCGCGGCTCCTCGGCCAGGCAGCGCATCAGGTCCGGATCGATCTCGGCCGCGTCGATGGACGAGAGCCGCAGGCGCGGCAGCTCCGGGACGAGCTTCAGGATCCGCGCCACCAGCTGGCCCAGCGTGGGCTGGCCCGGCAGGTCCGCGCCCCAGCTGGTCACGTCGACGCCGGTCAGCACCACCTCGCGGTAGCCCTGAGCGGCCAGGCGCTTCACCTGCGCCACCACCTCGCCGGCCGCCGCCGAACGCGAATTCCCGCGGCCATAGGGGATGATGCAGAAGGTGCAGCGGTGGTCGCAGCCGTTCTGCACCTCGACGTAGGCGCGCGCCCGGTCCTTCAGCCCCCCAATCGTGTCTTTGGCGATCAGATGGCCCGCGGTCTCGCGCACGCTCATGATGTCGTTGACCCGCACACGGCCGAGCTCGGGGGCGGGGACGTACGACCCGGCCGCGCTCTTCTCCGCATTGCCGAGCACGAGGTCGACCTCGTCCATGGCGGCGAAGGCGGCGGGGTCGATCTGGGCCGCGCAGCCGGTGACGATCAGCTTCGCGCCCGGCCGCTCGCGCCGGGCCTTGCGGATCGCCTGGCGGGCCTGGCGCACCGCCTCGCCGGTCACCGCGCAGGTGTTGAAGACGATGGCGTCGGTGAGCCCGTCGGCGGCGGCCTGCTTGCGGATGATCTCGCTCTCATAGGCGTTCAGCCGGCAGCCGAAGGTCACGACGTCCACGTCGTCGGCGGGGCGCGTGCTCATGGCAGTTCGCCCGCGAAGTCGACGGCGGCGGGGCCGGTCATGATCACGTGGTCGTCCTCGGCTCGCCACTCGATCAAGAGTTCGCCCCCGTCCAGCTCCAGCACAGCCGATCGCTCCGTCAGCCCGCGGCGGGCGGCGGCGACCAGGGCCGCGCAGGCGCCGGTGCCGCAGGCCTTTGTCAGGCCCGCGCCGCGCTCCCAGACGCGAAGCCGGATGCGGTCGCGGTTGATCACCTGGGCGAAGCCGACGTTCACGCCCTGCGGGAACAGCGGATGGCGCTCGATGGCCGGCCCGGCGGCGGCGACCGGCGCGGCCTCCAGGTCGTCCACGAAGAACACCACGTGCGGATTGCCCATGGAGACGCAGGCCGGTGCGCCGGTCAGCGCCGAATCCTCGTAGAGCGTGACGTCGAGGGCGCGGGTGTCCTGCTCGCGGGCCAGCGGGATATCGGCCCAGTCGAGCCGCGGCTTGCCCATGTCGACGCTGACCAGCCGCTCGCCCACCCGGCTGGCGACCAGCAGGCCCGCGCGGCTCTCCATCACCGCATGGTCCTTGCCCGAGGCCTGCATGAGCAGCCAGCCGACGCAGCGCGTGCCGTTGCCGCAGGCGCCGATCTCCTCGCCGTCGGAATTCCAGAAGCGCACGCGCGCGTCGACGCCCTCGCCCGGCTCGATGACGATCAGCTGGTCGCAGCCGACGCCGGTGGTCCGGTCGGCGATGGCGCGCACGTCCGCCGCGCTCGGTTCGAACGGCGCGCTGCGGGCCTCGACCACGACGAAGTCGTTGCCGAGCCCGTTCATCTTGAGGAACGGACGGCTCATGGCGGCGGACATATAGGCGAAGATCGTCCCGGAAGCACGTTAGGCGAGACAGGCCCGTTCCGGCGCGGCTAGAAAAGCGGCATGAAAGCTCTGCTGCTCGCGCTCGCCGCGCTTGGCCTGACGGCCCCTCTCGCCCACGCCCAGTCCATGACCCACGCCCCTTCGGCGGAGGCCGGGGCGACCGATCCGTTCCGGTGGCTGGAGGACATCGACAGCCCGAGGGCGATGGCCTGGGTCGAGGGCCAGAACGCCAGGTCCGCCAAGCGGCTGGAGAGCGACCCGCGCTACGAGACCTTCCATGCGCAGGCGCGCGCGATCTTCACCGCCAAGGACCGCATCGCCACGCCGCGCTTCCGGGCCGGCGGCATCGACAACTTCTGGCAGGACGCCGACCACGTCCACGGCATCTGGCGCCATACCAGCGAGGCCTCTTACCGGACCGCTGAGCCGAAGTGGGAGACCCTGCTCGACCTCGACGCGCTCTCCAAGGCCGAGGGCAAGAACTGGATCTGGAAGGGCGCCGACTGCCTGAAGCCCGCCCGCACGCTCTGCCTCGTCCACCTCTCCGACGGCGGCAGCGACGCGGTCGAGGACCGCGAGTTCGACACCGCCACCGGCAAGTTCGTGGACGGCGGATTCCGCTTTCCGAACGGCAAGCAGAACATCAGCTGGATCGACCGCGACACCCTGATCGTCGCCAGAGAATGGACGCCGGGCGAGGTGACGACCTCGGGCTACCCCTACGTGGTCAAGATCGTGAAGCGCGGCGCCGAGCCCCGCGAGGTGTTCCGCGGCGCCAAGACCGACGTGCAGGCCGGCGGCGTCGTGCTCGAAGGGCCCAAGGGCGCCGATGCGGTGCTCGTCGAGCGCGGCCTCACCTTCTACGAGCGCGAATACAACCTGCTCTCCGACAAGGGGCTCACCGCCATCCCCGTGCCGAAGAAGACCGAGCTCGACACCTATGTCGACGGCCAGGTCGTCTTCACCATCAAGGAGGACTGGAAGACCTTCAAGGCGGGCTCGGTGATCAGCTACGACCTCGCCGAGCTGAAGCGCGACCCGGCGAGCGCCAAGCCGCAGCTGGTCTTCCAGCCGACCGCCCACGACGCGGTGGAGCGCGTGGCGTCCTCGAAAGACCGGCTGGTGATCGTGCTGCTTGAGGACGTGAAGGGCGCCGTCGACGTCTACGACCACAAGGCCGGCGTCTGGCTGCCGCGGCGCCTGAAGCTGCCGGCCAACGCCAACATCAACCTGGTCAGCGCCGCCGACGACGACAACCAGCTGTTCGTCACCGTCGAGGGCTTCCTCGATCCGACCGCGTTGTGGCTGGCCAGCGCCGACACCGGCGCGACAGCCAAGGTCAAGACCCTGCCCGCCCGGTTCGACGCCTCCAAGGACGTGGTCGAGCAGTTCTGGGCCGTGTCCAACGACGGGACCAAGATCCCCTATTTCGTGGTCCATCCGAAGGCGATGAAGCTCGACGGCTCCACGCCCACCCAGATGTTCGGCTACGGCGGCTTCGAGCTCTCCGAACCGCCCGTCTACATCCCGCAGATGGGCAAGCTGTGGCTGGAGCGGGGCGGCGCCTATGTGATCGCCAACATCCGCGGCGGCGGCGAGTTCGGCCCGGCCTGGCACGAGGCGGCGCTGCGCGAGCACCGCCAGCGCGCCTTCGACGACTTCGCCGCGGTGGCCAAGGACCTGATCGCGCGGAAGATCACCTCGCCGCGGCGCCTGGGCATCTATGCCCGATCGAACGGCGGCATCCTGACCACGGTCTCGATGACCCAGCATCCGGAGCTGTTCAACGCCATCGTCATCGAAAGCCCGCTGATCGACATGCTGCGCTACAACCACCTGTCGGCGGGCGCCTCGTGGGTGGCGGAGTACGGCGACCCGGACGTCCCGGCGGACCGGGCCTTCATCGCCAAGTACTCGGCCTATCAGAACGTCAAGGCCGGCGTGAAATACCCCGAGCCCTACATCACCACCAACACGCGGGATGACCGGGTGCACCCGGGGCATCCGCGCAAGTACGCCGCCCTGCTCGAGGCGATGGGGATCCCCTACCTCTACTACGAGCAGACCTTCGGCGGTCACGCCAACGACGCCGATCCGGAGCTCAACGCCCGCCGCTGGGCTCGGCACTACGTCTACCTGACGCAGAAGCTGATGGACTGAGCGGGGCGTCCGAAGAGGGACGGGTGGGGGAGGATCTAAGGCGTGCGGCGGGGCAACGGAAATTCCGCCTTCCTGTCCTCACTCTCCTAATGCCGCCGCTCGTCGCGCTATGCTCCCCTTCGGCCACAGGGTGTTCATGTCGTAGTAGATCTCGAAGGCGGGGATTTCCGGCGGCAGGATCACCCAGGGCAGTTTGGAGCGGGTGAAGATAAAGGCCCCGGGCACGACCGTCGCGGCCCGGTCCAGCGTTCCTGCACGGACGAAGGCCACGCTCGTGCGACCGCCATAATGGCTCCAGAGCGCCACGCGGCAGGTCGGGCAACGGTGGATGAGCTGTCCTCGTCCGCTCTCGCTCGGAGTCTGCACGGCCTCACTCTCGCCTCGCGTCGTTTCCAGGCACGCGGTCTCGACAATGGCGTTGATCACGAACCCGCTGCCTGTTTCGCGCTGACACCAGGTGCAGTGGCAACAGTTCACGAACATGGGTTCAGCGGCGAGGCGGTAGCGCACTGCGCCGCACGAACAGCCGCCTTCCCGCAAGGTTTCCATTTCGGGAGTCTAATCGACGACAGAAAAGCTGTCAGCTTGGCGATTGACGGGGGGCTGCAACCTCCTCGTCTCGCGGCGTCGCCCCGAGCCACCTCCCCCTGAACGCGCTTCGCGCCGGGGGAGGATCTGACCGCTCAGCTCCGCTCGATGGCCACGGCCATGTCGTCGATCATCGCGACGATGCGGTCGATCTCTTCGGGCGTGATCGGCCGGCGCGACAGGCGCTGGCCCAGCGCCATGCCGAGGTTGGTCATGGCCCGGCCGATGCGCGGGCGGGTGGAATCTGCGCCCTCGGCGGCCTCGGCCATGCGGGCGAAGACGGCGTCGACGCCGGCCTGGTTGGCCGCGAGCGCCTCGCGGCCCTCGCCGGTGGCCTCATAGAGCTTGCGGCCGGCCTCGCCGGTGACGGGGCGGATGAAGCCCTCGTCCTCGAGCAGCGCCAGCGTCGGATAGATCACGCCGGGCGAGGGGCGATAGGCGCCGCCGGTGCGCTCCTCCAGTTCCTTGATCAGGTCGTAGCCGTGGCGCGGCTGCTCGGCGAGCAGGGCCAGGACCACGAAGCGAAGGTCGCCGTGCTCCAGGAAACGGCCGATGCGGCCGCCCCGGTGGCGCCCATGACCCCGGTGCGCGGCCATGTGGCTCGCCCAGGGATGGCGGCCGCGGTGTTCGTGGCCGCCGTGGAAGTGATGGTGTCTGTGCATATCGATAGTCCCCTCCTTTGGTCGGGACGCTATCGATATATCTAAACCGCATCGTCGACGCAAGCGTATTTCGATATGTCTAAATTGGTCTATCCGTCCCGCAGCACCTCGGCCAGCAGCCGGCCTTCGGCCGCGCGGTTGGAGCCGGCCCGCCAGGCGACCACGATCTCGCGGCTGGCGTGGCCGGGCGCGATGGGCCGCACCGCCACCGAGGCCGGGTCGGCGAGACCGGCGTCGACGGCCATGGCCGGCAGGAAGGTGACGCCCAATCCCGAGCCCACCATCTGCACCAGGGTCGGCAGGGAGGTGGCGGCGAACGATTCCTCGCCCGAGGCGGTCTTGGGCGGCTTCAGCCCGCAGGCGGCCAGCGCATGCTCGCGCAGGCAGTGGCCGTCCTCGAGTAGGATGATGTCCTCGCGCTCCAGGGCCTGCGGGTCGGCGGACTTCAGCCTGGCGAGCGGGTGGCCGGCCGGCATGGCGGCCAGCAGTTCGTCGTCGGAAACGTGCGCCCAGTTCAGCCCGTGCATGTCGAAGGGCAGGGCGACCAGCGCCGCGTCGAGCTGGCCGGCCTTCAGCGCGGCGATCAGCCGCTGGGTCAGGTCCTCACGCAGATAGAGGCGAAGCTTGGGGAACCGCTCGCGCAGCAGCGGCAGGGCGCGGGGCAGGAGGAAGGGCGCGACGGTGGGGATGACGCCCAGTCGGAACCGGCCGGTCAGCGGCTGGCCGGCGTTCTTGGCCGCCTCGACCAGCTCCTCGGTCTCGTTGAGGATCACGGTGGCGCGCCGCAGCGCCTCCTCGCCGACCGCGGTGAGGATGACGCCCGACCGCGCCCGGTCGACCACCGGCGCGCCCAGGGTGCGCTCCAGTTCCTGGATGCCGGACGACAGCGTCGGCTGGGTGACGTGGGCGGCCTCGGCGGCGCGGCCGAAGCTGCCCTGTTCGGCGAGGAGCTTGAGGTACTGGAGCTGGCGCAGGGTGGGGAGCATGTCCCCAGATATAGAGAGGCCCTATCGAACGGCTAGGATCGATTGGCAGGTCCTAGTCCGGCCTGCCGGTCTCGACATAGCGCTTCAGGCGGCCGAGCTGCTCGCCCAGCACCTTGTCGACGGGCGCGGCATAGGTCTCCGCCAGCCCGCCTCTGGCGTAGCCGCCGACGTCATAGCTCAGCGTCACCGCGGTGGCCGGGCCCGCCCCCTTCAGGGTCACACCCAGGTGGCCGGACGCGCCGGTGAACTGCAGCGGCCCGAGCGCGCCGAACATCCGCAGCTGCGAGGTCCCGTCCGCGTAGGCGAGGGTCATGTGCCGCACGGCGCCCTTCGGCAGGGTTTCGCAGAAGCAGCCGCTGGGATCGATGGCCAGGTTCTTCGCGTCCCCCGACCAGGTGTGCTGGCCCGACCACCAGCGGCCGGGCCGCAGCAGGGCGTTCCAGACCTTGGCCTGCGGCGCGGCGATGGTCGCCTTCTCGACCACCTCGAAACCCGCGGCCGACCTGTCCGTCACCTCGGCGTGCGCGGCGCCGGCGAGCAGCAGGCTTCCCAGGGTCGCGGTCATCCACCTGTTCATCCGAATTCCCCCAAAGCCCCGGCCGACCTGGCGTCGGCCTCCGGCGATCGTCACCCTGTCAGCCCTCGAAGATCCAGTCGCCGGTCAGGGTCGACATGTTGACCCCCACCAGGATCATCTGATTGGAGCCGCCCATGTCGATGATGGTGTCGGCGCCCGCCTGGCGGACGCTGAACACCGTGCCGGGATCCAGCATCACCCGGTCGCCCTCGGCCAGGTTGAAGTCCGTCACCTTGTCGATGCCGGCGTCCTGCGACCCGTGGAACAGGTCCGCCCCCGCCCCGCCGGTGACGGTGTCGTTGCCCCGGTCGCCGGACACGTAGTCGTCGCCGTCGCCGCCGGTCAGGACGTCGTCGCCCTGGCCGCCGCGCACGATGTCGTTGCCGTTGCCGCCGTCGAGGGTGTCATTCCCGAGGTTGCCGAGCACGATGTCGGCCCCGTTGTCGCCCCACAGCGAGTCCTGGTCCTTGCCGCCCACCACCCAGTCGTCGCCGTCGTTCCCGAACTCGGTGTCGTTACCCATGTTGCCGTTGATGTCGTCGAACTCCGACCCGCCGCTGAGGAGGTCGTTACCCTCGTTGCCGCGCAGGGTGTCGGGGAAGTCGGCGCCGATGATGGTGTCGTTACCCGCGCCGCCGTCGGCCTCCGGGGCGGCGCTGGAGGCCGGCGTCAGGATGTCGTCGCCGGCGCCGCCCAGCGCTCCGGTCGGCATGGCGGGCTGCAGGTCGACCCGGTAGCTGCCCGACCCGGTGTCCCCGAAGGCGCCGGCCTCGATGAAATAGGTCCCGGTGCGCGCGGCGACGAAGCTCAGCTTGGCGTCGAGGTCGCTGTTCGGAACCGTATCGTCCTGGAAGGTGCGGAAGCTTCCGAAGTTGTCGTAGAGGCGGAAGATCGGGTCGGCGAGGGTTCCGCCGCCGCCGGTCTGGCCGGTGATCGAGACGGTGTAGAGCTGGCCTTGCTTCAGCTGCACCTCGAACCAGTCGCGGTCGCCGGCGCCGTCGATGACCCCCGTCGCCGAGCCGCCGGGCGCGATCTGCCCGAACGGATGGGTCGTGTCGCTGAAGCCGTTGGCGAAGTCGTCTACGGCGAAGGCGGGGGGCGCGGCCTGGGCGATGGGCGTCCAGCCCAGGATGTCGAGGACCCTCAGGTCGGTGGGCGAGACCACGCCCGCGACGCCCGGTCCTCCGGCCCCGAAGGAGTCGCCGAACGCGCCGTCCCAGTCGCCCAGGTCCTGGCCGTCGTTGACGCCGTGCGTGCTGATCGAACTGTGGAACTCCAGGGTCGAGACGTGGGCGGCGTCGAGGCCGAAGAAGGTGGCCTGCCCGTCGGCGCCGCCGGTGAAGTCCCGCTGGCCGGAGGCCGTGAACCGGAAGAGGTCCTCCGGCCGCCACCCCGTGGAATCGAATCCCAGGCTGCCCAGCCGCCCGAAGCCGCCCTCGGTGACCTCGTGCACGACGCTGTCGAAGATCAGCTTGTTGTCGCTCAGCGCCAGGTCGGTGAGGAAGACATGGAGCTGCGCCCCGGGCGAGCCGAGCCCAAGGACGCCGGCGTAGGGCGCGGGCAGGGTCAGGCCCAGCCCGCCGGTCGGGTCGAATTGCGGCAGGCCGGCCAGGGCGAGCTGATCGTCGGCGGTCGTGGCGTGGGCCTGCAGCGCGCCCACGAACCGTGCGTAGCTCACCGTGATCTGGTTGAAGCTGTTCTCGGCGATGAAGCTCGGATCGTCGGGGAGGCGGCTGAACACCACATTGAGGGTCGCCGAGGTCGAGAAATGGCTCTGCAGGAAGTTCTCGGCGGCCAGCACGCCGTTGCGGTAGGCGTCGGTGACGCTGGCGTCGTAGGTGTTGTTGAAGACCAGGCCGCTTCCGGCGAACGTCACGGTTTCACTGGCTATGGTCACGCGCGCCTCGGCCCAGGTTCGCCCTGGCGTAGGCCGACATTGGCCGACCGGCGGGGCCGGTTGTCAACGCCGCGGGGCGACACGGCCGGCCGGGGCGTTCAGGCGGGCTGGAAACTCAGCGGCGCGCCCCAGAAGGCCTCGACCAGGGACGACTGCGCGCCGGGGCGGCCGGTGGTCAGGAACCGCCGCGTCCCGCCCGAGCCGGTGCGGAATTCCGGATGCCGCTCGAAATAGCGGGCCAGCGCGTCGGCGGTCGCCTGCGGCTGGTGGATCAGGGGAGTACCGGGGGGCAAGGCCTCGCGGAACAGGTCGGCGGTGATCTCGTAGTGGGTGCAGCCCAGGATCGCGCGGTCGGGCGCGCGGCCGATGCGCGAGGTGATCGCGCGGACGTGCTCGCGGATCGCGGCGGCCAGGTCCTCGCGCGGCGCGGCCGCCTCGATCATCGCCGCCAGTTCCGGACAGGGCTGCGAGAACACCGCCACGTCCTGCCGGCGCTTGTCGATCTCGATCTCATAGACCCGGGAGCTGGCGGTGGCCGGCGTCGAGAACACCGCCAGGATGTCCAGCTTCTCGACCTTGTCGCCGCGCCGCTCGGCCTCGTGCTCCCACGGCAGGCCGGTGGCCGCCTCGATGGTGGGCACGATGATGCCCAGCACGTTGACCGGCCGGCCGAGCGCGCGCCGATAGCCGGGCAGCCAGGTCTGCTGAAGGCGGCGCAGCGCGATGCCGGAGGCGGTGTTGCAGGCCAGGACCACCAGGTCGCAGTCCGCGGCGAACAGCCGCTCGCAGCCGGCGCGGGTGAGGTCCACGATCTCCTCGCCGGGCCGCCCGCCATAGGGCGTGTTCGCCTGGTCCGCGAGGTAGACGAAGTCGGCCGAGGGAAACCGCTCGACGAGCTTGTGGTGGACGGACAAACCTCCCACCCCGGAATCGAACACGCCGACGGCCATGGCCTGCGTGGTAGCGGCGGGCGGCGGCGCTGTCACCTCTTCCGCCGCCGCCCGCGGGCGGCTAAGCGAAGGAAACGCGGGAATCGCTCGGGAACGGCTCAATGGCAGGGTGGGACATGCTGGACCGTCGCCGCCTGCTGATCGGCTCGGCCGGCGCCGGCCTGATCGGCCTCGGCGGCTGCGCCACGGGCCCCACTGCAGCGCCGGGTCGGCTTCCCTACGCCGAACGCCGGCCGCAGATCCTGCCGCTCCGGGCCCGGATGGACCGGGTGTTCGACATCACCGTCTGCCTGCGCCCGTTCCGCGCCCAGGGGCCGCGGCTCGACGCCGAGCAGGTCGGCGACACCCTGGTGGTGCACAACTACGGCCATGGCGGCTCGGGCTGGTCGCTGTCCTGGGGGTCCGGGACGATCGCGGTCCGCAAGGCGATGGCCACGAGCCCGGCCGAGATCGCGGTGGTCGGCTGCGGCGCGCTCGGCCTCACCGCGGCGATCCTGGCCCAGGAGGCCGGCGCCCGGGTGACCATCTACGCCAAGGATCTGCTGGCCGACGCCCGCTCGGCGCGGGCCACCGGAAGCTGGACGCCGGACAGCCGCATCGCGCTCGCCGATGCGGCTGGGCCGAAATTCGGCGATCTGTGGGAAGAGATGGCGCGCATCTCGTTCAAGCGCTATCGGCGCTATCTCGGCCTGCCGGGCGCGCCGGTGGAGTGGGCCGATCACTACGATCTGTTCGACCCGTCCGCCCCGTCGCCCCCCGAGCCGCCGCCCACGGTCAAGCCCCTCGCCTTCGCCAGGTACCGCGAGCGCATCCGCGACATCACCCCCGGCGACGAGCTGTTGCCCCCCGGCGCCACACCCTTCCCCACCGCTCAGGTGCGCCGCACGTCGGCCCTGCAGTTCAACATCGCCGACTATGGCCATACGCTCATGGCCGACTTCTTGGCCGCTGGCGGCCGGGTCGAGCGCCGCGAATTCCGTGAGCTCGGCGAATTGGCGAACCTGAAACAGAAGGTGGTGATCAACTGCCCGGGCTACGGCGCGCGGGCCCTGTGCAGGGACGAGACGGTCACGCCGGTGCGCGGCCAGATCGCCTGGTTGATCCCGCAGCCGGAGGTGAACTACGGCCTGTACTACAATGGCGTCAGCATGCTGTCGCGGCGCGACGGCATCGTCGTCCAGGCGCGGGGCGGCGGCGACATGTTCGCTACGGCGACGACCATGAGGTGGTCGACCGGGCGGAGGCCGAGCGCGCCGTGAACATCCTGGCCGAACTCTACGGACGGATGAGAGCCGGTTGAACCGCGGCGCTCGTGATAGCGTCCGCGCCGGCTGTCAGGGGACGAGGCATGGGGCCGTTCGAATATCTGCTGCTGTTCGCCGCCATCATCCTGGGGCTGGCGACCACCGACCTGGCGACCAGCCTGCACAGGCTTCTGGTCGCGGGCGCGCGCGTCCGCTGGGACTGGCTCGCGCCGCTGGCCGCCGTCGTCGCCTTCCTGAAGATCGTCACCCAGTGGTGGACCTGGTTCGGGGTGGAGCGGATCGCGCGCGGCCTCACCTTCGAGATGTTCCTGGGCGTGCTGATCGGCGCGGTCCTGCTGTTCCTGATGGCCGCCGCGGCGCTGCCGGACGAAACGCCCGAGGGGCCGATCGACCTTCGCGCGCACTACGCGCAGGTCTCCCGCCGCTACTGGGTGCTCTTCGCGCTCCACTGGACGTGGACGGCGATGGTCAGCATCTGGGCGCAGATGCAGATCGAGGGCGCCCGCCTCGACCTGCGCTCGCCCGCCTATCTGATCATCCCGCTAGCGCTCTCGCTGGTCTTCATCCGCAACAGGTGGTGGCACACCTTGTGCCTCGCGGGCCTCGCCGTCCTCTACGTCGGCCAGTTCTTCGGCCAGCCCCTAGTGCGCTAGCCGCCGCTCCACCCGCTCGCGCCACAGCGCCAGCAACGGGGTCACGCCGAGCTCCATGACCAAAGGCAGGCTGACGGCCGGCGGAAAGCCGGTGACGAGCAGGGCGCCGGCCAGCCGGGCGATCCCGCCGACCACGACGATCGCCGCCAGAGCGCGCACCACCGTCCCGCGCCGTTCGAGGGTCGGGATGGCGATCCAAAAGGTCAGGCCGACGCCGAGCAGGAGGCCCGAGAGATAGCGGGCGTTGCTGTCCGACGCCGCGCCCCGGGTCGCCATCTGGCCCAGCACCCCCCATAGCCCGCCGCCCACCGGGACGAGGCCGGCCAACGCGAAGGCGGCCTGCAGGGCGCGCCGCTCGAGCGTCGGGCTCAATCGAACAGCGACGGCTGCGCGGAGGTCCGGACAGGGGCAGTCTTCGGCGCCGCCGGCTGCAGCACCTGGGCGCCTTCGATCGCCAGCAGCTTGACCTTGGTGTTCACGCCGCCGCGGGCCGAGAAGCCTCCGAGCTTGCCCCCGGCCGCCGTGACCCGATGGCAGGGCACGACGATCGGCCAGGGGTTCTGGCCGAGCGCGGCGCCGACGTCGCGGGCGAGCAGCTTGTCGCCGAGCTTCGCGGCGATCTCGCCATAGGTCAGGGTCTCGCCCGGCGGTATGGCGCGGGCGATCTCGTAGACCCGGGCGTTGAACTCCGGAACGCGAGCGATGTCGATCGGCACGTCCAGCAGGGCGTTGGGCTCGCCGGCCAGGAGTTCGCGGATGCCGCCGATGGCGGCCTCGACCTCGGCCGGTGGGGCGGCCTCGGCCGCGTCGGGGAAGCGGCGCTGGAAGCTGCGGCGCGCGGTCTCCGGCGACGGCTCGGGCAGGTGGACGCCGACGAGGCCCCTGTCGCCCCAGGCGACGCCGGCCCAGCCGATGGCGGTTTCGAAGAGGGTGTAGCTGGTCATGAGGTGAATATAGGGCCGTTCGCGGCGATCCGCTGGCGGCTTTCGGACATCAATCGCACGGCCGTCCGAAGGCCGCGCCGGATCAGGCGGCGACCGACCCGGCCTCGTCGGCTTCGGGTCCGGCCGCGCCGTTGGCCGCGCTCAGTATGGCGGCGAACAGCTCGCTGACCTTGATCGGCTTGGCGACCAGCCCGTTCATGCCAGCGGCGCGGTAGCTCTCCGACTGGTGGGTCATGGCGTTGGCGGTCAGGGCGATGATCGGGACCGGCGCGCGGCCGGTCTCGGCCTCGCGCCGGCGGATCGCCCGCGTGGCGGTGGGGCCGTCCATCACCGGCATCTGGATGTCCATCAGGATGATGTCCCAGTCGCCCGTCTCCCAGGCGGCCAGGGCCTCCTCGCCGTTCTCCACGATGGTCGGCTCGATGCCGGCCTGGCCGAGCAGGGTTTTCAGCACCAGCTGGTTCACGGCGTTGTCCTCGGCCGCGAGGATGCGCAGGGGCGTCTCGCTGAAGTCGACGTCCTCGGCCTGGGCGACCGCCGCCCTGGCGTCGCCCACCCTGACGAGCGGCAGGTCGACGACGAAGGTCGCGCCCTGGTTCACCTCGCTGTGGACGGTCACGGCGCCGCCCATGGCCTCGCAGAGCTCGCGGCAGATCGCCAGGCCAAGCCCCGTGCCGCCATACTTGCGGGTGGTCGAGGAGTCGGCCTGGACGAACTTGTCGAACAGCAGGCCGATGCGGTCGGCCGGGATGCCGACGCCGGTGTCGGTGACGACGAGCCGGACGCGGTCCTCCGAGCGGGTGACGTTGATCGACACCCCGCCCTCGGCGGTGAATTTCAGGGCGTTGGACACCAGGTTCGACAGGATCTGCCGCAGGCGGACGCTGTCCCCGCGATAGACGCCGCCGGCGTCCAGGGCGATTTCCAGGCCGAGCTCGACGCCCTTTTTCTCGGCCACCGCGACGAAGCCGGCGTGGACGGTCATCACCAGTTGCTCGAGGTCGAACTCGACCTCCTCGAGGTCCAGTTTCCCCGCCTCGATCTTGGAGAGGTCGAGGATGTCGTTGAGGATCGCCAGCAGGGATTCCCCCGACTGGCCGATCACCTCCAGGCGCTCGCGCTGCTCGGGCGGCAGCTCGCCGTGCGCCATGGCCTGGACCATGCCCAGCACGCCGTTCATCGGCGTGCGGATCTCGTGGCTCATGATCGCCAGGAATTCGCTCTTGGCCTTGTTCGCGCTCTCCGCCGCCTCGCGCGCCAGGCGTTCCTGCTCGATGCGCGTGGCGTCCTCCATCTCCCGGCGCGCGGCGTCGCGCTGGCGGGCGGCGACCGTGTCGCGCATGCGGATGGTGTCGCGCATCAGCAGCGCGAATTCGCCCCCGCCAACGACGCGGATGTCCTCGGCCGCCGCGCCGGCCTCCACGCCCTGCACCACCGCGCGGGCGTGGGCGAGGGCGATCAGCACGCTGCGGGAGAGCAGGAAGGCCAGGATGGCGCCCAGGATCACGGTCGGCGCCAGGACCAGGACGATGAGGTCATGGCCGTTCGCGGCGAACTCGCGGATCTTCAAGCGGCCCTGCAGCACGGCGTTGGTCTGGTCGTCGACGGCGTCCTGGAAGGCCTTCTCGGCCGCGCTGAAGTCCGGCTTGGCGTCGCCCGCGGCGGCGGCCGCCTTCAGGGCCGTCTCCGCCTTGGCGGCCGCCGCCCGCACCTCGGCGTCCTCGGCGTGCAGCCGATAGCCGTCGATGTCGGCGGCGAGCTTGACCGCCTGCGCCGGCGGGGTCTGCCGCGGATCGCCCGCGCCTTGCGCCAGGGACCGCAGGTCGAGGTGCGTCACGCGCATCTCGTCGAGCATGGCGACGGGACCTTCGTCGAAGCGGTCGCGGGCGTCGCTGAACAGGCGATACTGGTTGGCGCCGTGGAGGCCGGCGGCCGCGCCCAGCGCCAGGATCGCCCCGCAGGTGGCCACCAGCTGGAGTATCAGCGGTACGCGATTGGTCAGCCGGTTGGCCGGCGGCGGCGAGAACATGCGCTCCATCACCGAGGCCTTGCGGATGACGCGGTGGAAGGCGACGGCGCCCAGGTGCACGACCAGCAGGCCGCCCAGGCCATAGGCGGTCCAGCGGTGCAGCAGCTTGAAGATGATCCCCAGGTCGTCGCCGACCGCGATCGGCTGCGGCAGCTTGAGGAGGCCCAGCACGAGGACCGGATCGCCGCGCGACCAGGCCGACAGCACGCCCAGGATCGGCTGGACCAGCAGGACGCCCCAGAGGCCCCAGTGGACCGCCCGCGCGGCCAGGACTTGCCAGCGGGGCGAGCCGGCGGGCGCCCTGGGCGCCTTGACGTGCAGCCCGATCGCCAGGCGCGCGACCAGGATCAGCCAGATCGCCGTGCCGCAGGAGCGATGCAGGCTGAGCACGAGGTTGGCGTAGTCCACCGACTGCAGCTGGCGGAAGATCAGCACGAGGGCGATCTGCAGGCAGATCGTCAGCGCAAGGCCCCAATGCAGCAGCCGCAACGGGGGCGGATACCGCTCGACGCTCTGCGGCGACGTCGCGCTGGGGATGACCACCAGGCTCACTCGACCGTCACCGTCATGCGCATGTTCGGGTGGATGCCGCAGCTCACCTTGTAGACGCCGCTCTTGACGAAGGGCGCCTTGAACGGCTTGCCGGGGGCCTGCAGGCCGCTGTTGGCGGTGAACCCCGCGCCGGTGATGGTGATGTTGTGCTGGGTGTCGTCGTTGTTGGTGAACTCGATGGAGTCGCCCTTGGCGATCTTCAGCTCGCGCACGCTGAACTTCAGGTTCCTCTGGTCGACGACCACCGTGCTCGCCGCCCAGGCGACGCCGGCGATGGCCAGCACGGCCACGGCGGCGCCCACGGTGTAGGTCTTCAGCAGGATCTCGGCGACGGCCAGGGCGTGCGGCGGGCGGCTCATCGCTTCACCAGCCCGCCGAACGGGGCGAAGGCGGCGTTGAGGCCGATCAGGAAGACGTTGTTGTCCGAGGCGCCGGCGGTCTTGCCGTTGAAGCGGGTGTAGCCGACGTAGCGGGCGTTGAACTTGACGTTCGCCCAGCGCACCGTCTCCTTCTTGCCCCACGGCGTATACATCAGCTCCAGCACATAGCCGTCGGTGTTGGGGCTGCCGTTGGACGTCTTGAAGAATTTCGGATCGCTGGAGCCGGTGGTCTTGAAGATCTCCACCGCCGGCGTCCAGGTGTCCTTGAAGCTGTAGATCGCGTCGGCGCGCAGGACGTCCAGGTGGTCGGACGGCGCCGTCTTGGCCGTCACGTGGGCGGCGCCGAGCCGGTCATCCTCATGGATCCAGGTGGCGTGGGCGGCCACGAAGTGCCGCTTCGAGCCGATATACTGGTAGGTGGCGTCGATCGCCGTGTCGGTGATCCGGTCGGTCCCCGCGGTCTGGACGTTGGCCGGGAAGCGGTCGGCGCTGACGCCATAGGCGCCGACCTCCACATAGTGCTTGTCGGAAAAGTCGTGCTGCAGGGCGATCCGCCAGTAGGGGATGGTCCCCCGGTAGCGGTCCGCCGTGGCCGGCGTGGCCACGCCCTGACGGTTCAGGAAGTTCCTGTCGAGCTGCCCGTAGGCGGCGAACTCGGTGTAGAGCGTGTCGTCCCACATGGCGAAGCCGCCCCCGCCGGCCACCCGGCCCGCGAGCTTGCCGTCGACCAGCGCCGAGGCCGCGGGCGAACCCGCGAACTGCGAGGTGAAGGTGCTGAATTCGAAGACCGTCGAGGAATTCCACAGGTCCTGCAGGGCCGGTCGGTTGTTGACGTCCACCCCATAGACCACGTCCTTGCCCGCCACCGTGCCGGTGAACGCCCGGCGGATGTCCACGCGCGAGACGGCGTATCTGTCGCGCACCGAGTCGTAGGTCACCTCGGCGAAGGCCCCGACGCCGCCGGCGATCTTGCCGGCATAGGCCAGCAGCACGGTGGTGATCGCGAGGTTGTCGTTGGCCGCGTAGTGCGGCAGCGGCGTCCGGTCGGCCCCCGTCTCGGTGAACGAGGACGCCACGATGGCCGCGATCGGCGGCAGGGTGTTCTTGCCGTCGCCGCTGACGTAGCCAAACAGCTTGAAGTCGCGGCCGTAGGGCTTCAGCTGGCCGCCATAGGCGCCCACGTGGCATTGCGCGCAGGGTTCGCCGGTCTGTTGCGAGAAGCTCGGCAGGGCGGCGGCCGGCGTCGCGCGCAGGGCCAACGCCGTCAGCAGGACGAGCACCGCCACGGCCTTCGCGAAGCGCGGACGCAGTCGCGCTTCCGGTTCGCGTCGGCCGGCCTCAGCCGCCGCGGTTTCCCTCACCAACCCGGACAAATGTCCCGCCCCCGGCAAAGATCAAAATTAGACACGGGAGACCGTTACGGGTCGGCTCGAAAAATTCAGTTAACAACGAAGGTCAACAAGAGCGGAAGAAGTTGGGTTGTGATTGAATCGGCCAGGAATTGGATTTCGAAGATATCGATCTGCGTTGATTTGACGCAGTCTAGGATATGAATTCCGCGGCTCTAATATTTGCCACCGGCGCGGGTGTGACGACAACGTGCGGGCGTATGGACTGAACCTGGCGCCAACAGGTTTTGAAAGGCTTACGGCGCCCGCGGAGGGCGGCTGCGGACGTCAACCTCTCGGTTCCGCCAGGTAGACGCAAGCCCGGGTCCCAGGCTGGTTGAACCCCGCTTTTCGGCGCCGGACCGGCGTCCATCTTCGAGGATCCAATATGTCGCGTCTCCTGCCCCTGGGCGCCCTGTGCGCCGCCGCCGCCCTGGCCCCCGCGCCGACGAAGGCCGCGGTGGTCGCCACGCTCACCTTCGACACGCCGAGCGCCACAGTGTTCTCCAACCAGGCCGTCCCGATCTTCGTGACCCTCCACCTGGCGGCCAACTCCGACGCCATCAGAACCGACGCCTTCGGCACGGTGACCTCCGGCCTGACCGATCAGGACATCGTCGACGCCGGCGCCGACCCGGCCACGGTCGTGCGCACCAACGTGAACAATTCCTTCGAGTGCAGCGGGACGTTCGTGGAGGGCTGCGGCGGGGGCGCGTCGGCCTACGCGTTCGACTTCAACTTCGACAGTCCGTCCTTCGTGGGCGCCAGCAACCTCGACCTTGAGCCCGGCAGCGACACGACCTTCCTGTTCGGAACCTTCACGCCGGTCGGCGGTGACGCCGCGCCGGGCCTCTACAGCTATTTCAACACGGCGTTCTTCTTCCAGATCAGCAACCCCAACCCGGACTACGATCCGAACGACCCGAACAGTCAGATGAACGTCGTCCGCCAGGTCGCCATCGCCAACACCTGCGCCGGCCAGGATCCTGCCTGCGCCTTCACCCGGGAAGTCCTCGCCGCGCCCAACACCGGCGGGCCCGTACCGGAGCCGGCGAGCTGGGCGCTGATGATCGCCGGCCTCGGCGGGGTCGGGGCGATGCTGCGGCGCAGGCGAGCGGCGGCTGTGGCCTGAGGGACCGGCCCGCCCTCGGCCGCAGGCGTAGCCGTCGGGACCGAGCGGCGCCCGTCCCGCCGCGAAGGCTCAGGGATGGCCGGCGTCCGCCGACGCCGGGGCGGCGACCCTGGCGCCCTCGTAGCGCAGCGGGATGTTCACCGAGCCGCCCACCGTCGGCAGTCCCTCCATGGTCCAGGTGGTGATCTTGAAGCGCGGGGCCAGGCTGAGCGCCGCCTGGCCCACGCCCTGGCCGGCGGGCTCCTCGCGCGCCACGGCGCAGCCGGAAACGCCGCCACCCGCCTCGACGGTGCAGTGGAGCATGACCCGAACCGTGCCGCCGACGCCCGCCTTGGTCACCGCGTCGAAGGCCGCGGCGGTCTCCTCGGCCGTCGGCAGCGCCGCCCATTGCGGCTTGCCGATCGCCGGCTTCTCGTCGGTCAGGAGCGCCGTGTCGAAGCTGAACGGCAGCTGGACGCCCGTCCGGTCGAGGGTCTTGGGATCGAGGCCTGGCGGCGCCTTGAACTTGCGGGCGAGGCTGTGCGCCGCGGCGCCGAAGCCCTCGCCCTTCGGCTGCTCGGCGATGGTGACGCAATCGGTCAGGTCGCCGGCCCGCGTGAAGCTGCAACTCACCGTGGCGTGGCCGGCAAGGTGGGCCTCGCGGGCCTTGCGGGGATAGGCCTGGGCCATGTCCGCATAGCTGGGCGCCTTGGCCCAGGCCATGGCCGCCGGCGCGGTCTGCCGACCGAGGTCGCCGGGCTCGCCGCCGCCGCCCGCCATCGCGAAGACGATGGGGATGTTCACGCCGCTGACCACCGGCTGGCCCTTCAGCTGGGCGGGCTTCATCAGGAACTGCGGCGTCAGCGCGACGGCCGCGGCGCCGAAGTTGGCGCCGGCGGGGGTCTCCGAGGTGGCGACGCAGTCGAACAGTGCGCCCTGCACGTTGATCAGGCAGCTGATCACCGCGCGTCCGCCCATGTGCTTGGCCCAGGCCGCCTTCGGCCAGACGATCAAGAGGTCGTTCGCCGAGGGCTTGTGCAGCCACTCCGGGGGCCGGTCGATGTCGAACGTCTCGTCCATGATCACCACGCGTCCGTCGGGCGCCTCGGCCTTCACCAGCTCCGGCTTCATCTGGAACTGCGGGGCGAGCGAGGCCAGCGCCTGACCATAGCCGGAACCGGCCGGGGTCTCGGTCAGGGTGGCGCAGGCCGACAGCAGGCCCGCCTCGTCCACATGGCAACGGACGACGGCGCGTCCGCCGTGGCGTGCGGCCTGAGGACGCATGGTCGCGTAGTCGAGAGGGCTCGGGAACTTCGCCCACCGGGAAACCGGCGGGGCCTGCGGCGCGGGGGCCGCCAGGGCCGCCAGCCCGCTCGCGGCCAGCAGGATCCCCCCTGCGAAAGCCAGCGTCGTCAACCTCGTCCGCATCTCACGCCCCCTCAACTCACGCCAGGGACGATCCGGTGAAAATCGAGCGAATACAAGCGGCGCTGTGGCCTTGTTCGCGCCCAGAAGACGCACGAACTCGCCGCGATCCTCGTCTAAGGCGCGCCAATGAACGTGCAACAGCTTCTGACCGCGGTGCGCCGCAGCCTGCATCCCGAGGCGGACGCCTCGCGCAAAGCCGCCACGGTCATG
>Ga0105240_10002565_pt1 | contig 29123 bp, 29 predicted proteins | sample KBSC54metaG_FD_80426 | JGI IMG/M metagenome (GOLD analysis project Ga0105240, IMG submission 80426) | Corn rhizosphere microbial communities from Kellogg Biological Station, Michigan, USA - KBS C5-4 metaG | ecosystem: Host-associated > Plants > Roots > Rhizosphere > Soil | place: Michigan, USA... | reverse complement strand
TGCTTTGACAATGACGCCGGTGGTGCGAATGCGGGAGCCGACGGTCACGGGGGCCGTGAACCGTAGGCGATCGATGCCCACGTTGACACCCATGGTGAAGCCGCGCACTTCGATCATCTGAGGAAGGAACGAATTGACTAGGGACAGGGTGAGATACCCGTGGGCAATGGTCTTGCCGAACGGGCTGGATTTGGCCCGCTCAGGGTCAACATGGATCCACTGTTCATCCCCCGTCGCCTTGGCGAACGCATTGATGCGCTCCTGGTCGACGGTGAGCCATGGGCTGGGCGCAAGCTCGCGGCCTTCTTGACCGAGGAGCTCGCGCGGCGTTGCAAATACGATGGCCATGGCTCAAGCGTGTTGGCTGGACACGGCGAGGACCTCGCCGGTCATGTAGGAGGACAGGTCGCAGGCGAGGAAGATCATCACGTTCGCGACTTCCCACACTTCCGCGGGACGGCCGAAGGCTTCCTGGGCGGCGAGTTTGTCGAGCTGTTCCTGGGTGGTGACCTTGGCGAGGAAGGGATGCATGGCCAGCGATGGGGCAACGGCGTTCACGCGCACGCCATGTTGGGCCGCTTCAATGGCGGCACAGCGGGTAAACGCCATGACACCGGCTTTGGCCGCGGCGTAGTGTGCCTGGCCGGCCTGGGCACGCCAGCCCAACACGGAGGCGTTGTTGACGATTACGCCGCTCTTGCGGGCGTACATTCCGGGCAGGAAGGCTCGCGACATGCGGAACACGCTGGTCAGGGTGACATCCAACACGCGTGACCATTGCTCATCGGTCATCTCGACGATGGAGGCCTGGCCACCCAGACCGGCATTGTTGATCAGGACATCGACGGGGCCGAGTTGGGACTCGGCGGTGGCAAGCAGTGCGCGTACGTCGTCTTCGCGCGTCACGTCGCATACGCGGGTGGTGGGCCGTAATCCTGTCGCGGCGGTGATCCGCTCGGCGGCTTCGCCGAGACGGCGCTCGTGCATGTCGCTGATCAGCAGCCGGGCGCCTTCTTCGGCGGCGCGCTTGGCCACGGCAAAACCGATTCCGGTTCCCGCGGCGGCCGTGATGAGAACTGATTTGTCCTTGAGCAGGTTGCGCGGGGGTGGGTAGAGGGGGGCGGGCGCTGTCATGAATGATCCTGACCGAGCCCGATGAGACGGGCGATGCGCTCGCGATGCCAGGCGGGGTCACCGAGCCAGGTGGAGCTCGAGCGGGCGCGTTTGAAATACAGGTGGGCGTGATGCTCCCAGGTGAAGCCGATGCCGCCATGGAGTTGGATGGCCTGGGCGGAACAGCGCCGGAAGGCTTCCGTGCACCACACTCGTGCGACGGAGGTGGCTTCGAGCAGCTCGCTGTCGGTCCGGCCGCGGTCAGGCAGATCGATGGAAGCCAGCTCGCTGTTAGCCCGGACGCCGTCAGGCAGATCGATGGCAGCCAACGCGCTGTTAGCCCGGCCGCCGTTAGGCAGATGGATGGCAGCCTGTTCGATGGCAGCCGCGGCGTACGCGACCGCCGACCGTGCCGCCTCGACTTCGACCATCATGTCGGCCAGGTCGTGTTTGACGGCCTGGAAGGAGCCGATGGCCCGGCCGAATTGGACGCGCTGTTTGGCATAGTCGACGGTGGAAGAGAGGCAGAACGCAGCGCCGCCGGTTTGCTCGGCCGCCAGCAGGCCGGCCGCTATGGCGAGCGTGCGTCGGACCGCCGTGCCGGCGGCTTCGGGCTCGCCCAGGATATGATCCTCGGGCACTTCGACCTGCTCGAATGTCACCCTGCTGAAAGGGCGGGTTGGATCCAGGCCTGGGACGCACTCGATGGAAACTCCGGGGGTGTCACGTGGGACGGCTACGACACTCAAGGCCCCGGCCCCGGCGCCGCTCGTGCCGGGAGCCCGTGCGATGACGAGCAGCCAGTCAGCGACGTGGGCAAATGTCACAAACGAGGCCTGGCCATGGAGCCTCCAATTTGTCGGCCGACGCTCGAGAGTCACGCTGATCTCTTCGGGGCAAGGGCGACCGGTCTCACCGGTCATGGCCAATGAAGTCCTGATCCTTCCGGCTGCAAGGTCCGGTAGCAGAGCCTGCTTTTGTGACTCATGGCCGGTACTCAGAATGAGTTGGGCGCCGAGGACCGCTGTTTCGAAGAAAGGGGTGACCGCCAGCACGCCTCCAGTTTCTTCCAGAACCAGGGCCATTTCCGTGGCTCCCAGGCCGATTCCTCCGTACGCTTCCGGCACCATCAGCCCTGCATAGCCCATCTCACCGGCCAAGGACGTCCACAGTCGGTCGTCATGGCCGGTACCCGAATCAACCACTTCGCGCAGTCGTTCCAAGCCGGCGTTCGCTGCGAGGAAATCGTGGGCGCTCTCCTGGATGGCGCGCTGTTCGTCGTTGAGGGTGAGCTGCATGGCGAATTCGCTCAGCCGCTGCCGTAGACCGGCTTGGCCGGCCGGCGGCGCGCCACCAACTGTTTGATGACTGGTCCGAGCTCGGCAGCGGTCCAGCGCGCACCCTTATCCTGCGAGGGTCCGTCCATCCAACCTTCGGAAACCTGCAGCCGTCCGCCCTTGAGCTCGAACACCTGGCCGGTGATGCCGTCAGACTCCGCGCTCACCAGCCAGGCGACCAGCGGCGCGGTGTTCTCGGGAGCGTAGAGGTCAAAACCATTCTCACTGCGGCTCATCTGCGCGCCGAACGCGACTTCGGTCATTCGCGTCCTGGCATTCGGGGCGAGGGCATTGGCGGTGATACCGTAGCGTTCCAACTCGGTGGCCTGGACGAGTGTCAGGGCTGCGATGCCCGCCTTGGCCGCGGAATAGGCGCTCTGGCCGATGCTCCCTTGCAGACCGGCACCGGAGGTGGTGTTGATGATGCGCGCATCGACGGGCTTGCCGGCTTTTTGCCGCGACCGCCAGTAGTTTACGGCGTGCCGGCTGGTGCAGAAATGTCCGCGCAGATGCACCCGCAACACGGCGTCCCATTCGTCGGGCGTGCACGAAACAAACATCCGATCGCGCACGAAGCCGGCATTGTTGATCACGGCATGCAGCTCGCCAAAGGTGTCGAGCGCACTTTGCACGATCCGTCCGGCTGCATCCCAGTCCGTGACATCATCCGTGTTGGCAGCAGCCTCGCCGCCGGCGGCCCGAATTTGCGCCACGACCTCCTCTGCCGCGCCCCGGTTGGCGCCGGCCTCTCCCTGGCGGCCCACGCCCAGATCATTGACCAACACCCTGGCCCCCTCCGCGGCAAGTCCCAGCGCATAGGCGCGTCCGAGTCCGGCGCCGGCGCCTGTCACGATCACCACCCGTCCCGCACACAACCCGCTCATTGGTCTCGTTCTCCCGTGTTTCGTAAGCGAACTGCGACCGCGTTGGACCGGATGCGTGGCCGGTCTGGCTCGGGAGCCCGCAAGGGCGCGCACTCGAGCAGATCGGAAAGAGCCTCGCGCGCCAGTCGCTGGTATTCGCCGTCGCCCAGGTTGCGCCACGTGATCTGATCCGGGCTTAGGGTTCTGATGACCCGCGCCGGATTGCCGGCCAGGAGCCTGCGGGGAGGTATCTTCATAGCCGACTTCACCAGCGCCAACGCAGCCACGAGGCATTCTTCGCCAATCTCGGCGTCATCCAGCACTACCGCATTGATGCCAACGAGCGTATGAGGGCCGATGTGACATCCGTGCAGCACTGCGCCGTGGCCCAGGGTGGCGCCACGTCCGATGAAACAATCGGATCCTGACGAGGTGTGTAACGTGCAACTGTCCTGGATGCTGCTGTCAGCTTCGACCACGATCCGGCCAAAATCTCCGCGCAGTGAGGCGCCTGGGGCGATGTAGCAGCCGGGGCCCACGATGACATCTCCAATCAAGGCTGCCGTCGGATGCACATAGGTGGTGGGGTCGACGACCGGCACGAGTCCCTGGAAGCGATAGACGGGCATGGGTGTCACAGCCGTTCAATGATGGTGACGTTGGCCTGGCCGCCGCCTTCGCACATGGTCTGCAGTCCGTAGCGAGCGCTCCGTCTTTCCAACTCGTTGAGCAGCGTAGTCATGAGTCGCGCGCCAGTGGCTCCCAGCGGATGTCCCAATGCGATGGCGCCGCCATTGACATTGACCTTCGCCGGGTCGATGTCCAACTCCCGCATCCACGCCATGGGGACGCTGGCGAACGCTTCGTTGCACTCGAACAGATCGATCTGTGCGAGGCTCATGCCGGCTTTTTGCAGCGCGTAGCGTGTCGCCGCGATGGGGGCCGTCAGCATCCAGACCGGATCATCACCGCGAACGCAGAGGTGATGGATGCGGGCGCGGGGCCTCAAGCGATGGTCGCGTAGCGCACGTTCCGAGGCGATCAGAAGCGCCGCGGAGGCATCGGCATTCTGACTGGACACGCCGGCGGTAATGCGTCCGCCTTCGATGATGGGTTTGAGCGTGGCCATCTTCTCGAGCGTGGTATCGCGCCGCGGCGTCTCGTCGCGCCCGAAATCCCCAACGGGTGCGATCTCCTGATCGAATCGGCCCGCATCAAGGGCGGTAACGGCTTTGCGATGACTGTCGTAGGCGAACTGCTCCATGGCTTCCCGGGAGAGAGCCCACTTCTCGGCAATCATTTCCGCTGCGCGAAACTGTCCGACCTCCTGTGTGCCGTAGCGGGTGCGCCAGCCGGGGGAGGTGGAGAAGGGGTCTGGGAAGCCGTACTGCTGGCCCACCAGCATGGCCGCGGAGATGGGAATCAGGTTGAGGTTCTGTACGCCACCGGCGATCACCAGGTCCTGGGTGCCGCTCATCACTCCCTGGGCGGCAAAGTGAACGGCCTGTTGGGCCGAGCCGCACTGGCGATCCACGGTGACGCCGGGAACGTGGTCGGGGAAGCCTGCCACCAGCCAACAGGTGCGGGCGATGTCGCCGGCCTGGCCGCCGATGGTTTCGGTGCAACCGAATACAACATCTTCGACGGCCGCGGGGTCGATTCCGGTGCGCTGAATCAGGGCCTGGATGGAATGCGCGCCGAGGTCGGCGGGGTGCAGGGTGGCGAGTGCGCCCTTCTTGCGGCCGACAGGAGTGCGGATGGCATCGACAATGTAGGCCTCAGGCATGGGAGTGCTCACGTGCGAAAGTATGGTCGGGGCCGAGGGGCTGTTCGAAGACGCGGGCCGCCACCCGCGCCCGATGGAAGGCCGGATGGCCCCAGGCATAGGTGAGGGCGAGGACGCGCTTGAGATAGAAATGAAGGTCAACTTCCCACGAGTAGCCCATGGCTCCGTGGACCTGCAATGCGCTGCGCACGGCTTGATCAGCCGCTTCGGCGGCCGCCAGCTTCGCGTGGGAGACGCGGGCGCGTGACATCGCATCGGCGTTGCCGATTTCCGCAGCCGCGGCGTACACGACGGGCCGCGCGAATTCGATCTTGACCTGCACATTCGCGAGGAGATGTTTCACGGCCTGGTACGACCCGATGGGCTTGCCGAACTGCTTTCTCTCCTTGGCGTAGGCGACGGCCAGGTCCCCCGCGCGTTGCGCCAGGCCGAGACACTGCGCGGCGGTGAAGAGCGCGCCGCGATCGAGCGTGGCATTCCAAAGGGCCGGGGTGGTGTTTGCCTCCGCTATCCGGCTCGAGGTGTTGGGTGTCCATGACACACTGAACAGGCGTCGGAAGGGATCGATGCTCTCCTGGCGTTTCAGTTGAACCGCGCTCGCCGGGAGCAGATGGATCTCGTCCTGGGCGTGAAGCAACAGGTGCGTTGCGCGATCGGCGTCTGCTACCAGGGGATTGATCGGATGTCCGATGGCGAGGAGTGCCTCTCCCGTGGCGACGCGCTCCATGAGAGTGGGTTCGGCGCCGGCGGCCGCCAGCAGCGGCGCTGCGATCCCTGCATGCTCCACCAGGGGCTCGGGCAGGGCGTAATAACCGCAGGCTTCTGCGATGAGTACGAAATCGACCTCCGTCAGGGCGAGGCCACCGGCGGACTCGGGCAGTAACATTCCCGCAAGACCGGTATCCAGCAACGCGCGCCAGCGGGCTTCGTCCTGGCCGCCGTTGCCGGCCAGCGAATTTCGCAGGGCGGCGGGCTGGCAGTGATCGTTGAGCACCTGCCGGACGGATTCGGCGGCCATGCGCTGTTCTTCTGAGAAGGAGAAGTCCATGGCGATCCTTCAGCGGGGCAGGCCGAGCATGCGCTCGGCGATGATGTTGCGTTGGATCTCGTTGGCCCCGGCGTAGATGGGACCGGCCAGTGCGAACAGATAGTCATCCAGCCAACTGTCCACCTCTTGAGCTTCGGAGGCCGGCGGCACGAGCTCTGCGCGGGCGCCCAGGATGGACAGGGCGGTCTGATTGAGGGCGATATCGAGCTCGGACCAGAAGATTTTGTTGGTACTGGCCTCGGGGCCGATGACACCGCCTGCAATGAGCCGGCTGGCCGTCGCATAGATCGAAAGCGCGTAGCTCTCGGCATCCATCCAGGCGCGTGTCACGGCGGCAGCGGTGGTCGGTTCGACCTCATGTGCATGGCGCCGATACAACTCCACCAGTCGGGTGACGGCGTGTTGATAACGCGCCGGGCTACGCAACATCAAGCCGCGCTCGAAGCCCGCGGTGGCCATACAGATCGACCAACCGGCACCCTCCTCTCCGAGGCGGTGGGCGACAGGGGCGCGTACGTTGTCGAGGAAGATCTCGGCAAAACCCTTTTTGCCGTCAATCCGAACGGTGGGTTTTACGGTCACGCCCGGTGCATTCAGTGGGAAAAGAATAAGCGAGAGTCCTTTGTGCCGCTCACTGTTGGGATCGGAGCGGAACAGACCGAATGCCCAGTCGGCAAACACGGCGCGTGAGGACCAGATCTTGTGGCCGTTCAGGACGTACTCGCTCCCCTCGCGTATCGCCGTTGCCCGCACTGCGGCCAGGTCACTGCCGGCCTGGGGCTCTGACCAGGCTTGCGCCCAGATCTCGTCGCCGCACGCCATGGCAGGCAGGAACCGGGCCTTCTGCTGTGGCGTTCCGAACTCCATGAGTGTCGGACCTAACAGAAACAGTCCGTTCTGATTCACGCGCACGGGGGCGGCTGCGCGGTAGTACTCTTCTTCGAAGATGAGCCATTGGATCAGGTCCAGGCCCCGTCCGCCGAATTCCCGTGGCCAGGTCACCATGCCCCAGTTTCCGCCGGCGAGCGTGCGCTCCCAGGCGCGGTGAGCCTCGAAACCCTCGCGCGTGGCATCGAAGGACGGCAGGGGATGGTCTGGAACATGCCGCTCGAGCCACCCGCGCAGCTCGTGGCGAAAACTTTGTTGCTCGGGTGTGTAGGTCAGGTCCACCGTGCCTCCGGCGTTAGAATTTGGCCGTCTTGCCGGCGTCCTGAACGAATGCATCGCGGGCTTTTTGACTGTCCGGGTGCAGGTACATCTCCAGTGTGAAGCCCTGCTCAAAGCGATAGCCATGCAGCGCATCGCGGGGCTCGAGTCCGTTCAACGCCTGTTTGGCAAGCACCAGGGCCATGCGGCTCTTGCTGGCGATGAGCTGACAGAAATCGCGAGATTCCTGGAGTAGCGCTTCCCGTGACACCACTTTCTCCACGGCGCCGAAGCGCACGGCTTCGGCAACGGGCACTTTGCCGCCGGTAAAGAAGGCCGCGCGGACTTTCATCAACGGCAGGATGCGTGCCATGTACGAGGCGCCGCCCATGGCGCCGCGGTCGATTTCGGGCAACGAAAAATACGTATCATCCGCCGCAATCAACGCATCGGAGGCGCCGGCGATGTTGACTCCGCCGCCGATGACGAAGTTATGGAGTGCGCAGACCACGGGCACCGGACACTCCTGGATCGACTTGAATGTCAGGAAGTTATCGTGGTTGAGCTTCACGATGCGCTCGGGGTGGGCCTGCATCTCCTTGATGTCGACGCCGCCGCAGAAGCCGCGGCCTTCGGCGCGAATCAGGAGGCAGCGCACGTTTTCGTCGGTGCCCGCCGCGGTGATCAGCTTGGGCAGCAACTCCCAGCCTGCGGTGTCGAAGGCGTTGACAGGGGGGTGATTAAAAATGACTTCGGCGACTCGGTCGCGGATGTCGAGGGTAATTGGGGTTGCCATGGCTCCATTATTGACGATTTGCGTAACGGAGTGTAGCTTTTGCTGCGTATTATGCCAGGCGGGAACGTAAGGGTCAGTGGCTCCCGCCGGTCAAGTGCAGGGCACACACGTAAGCAAACGTCAGCGCAGGGCCCAGGGTGGAGCCGGCGCCGGGGTAACTTCCTCCCATCACGGAGGCGGTGTTGTTGCCGATGGCGTACAGGCCCTCGATGGGCCGGCGCTGCTCGTCCAGCACCTGGGCGTGCTCGTTGGTCAACAGACCTCCACAAGTGCCGATGTCGCCGGGGTAGATTGGAAAACCGTAGAACGGGGGCTTCTCGATCGGCGCGAGCGTGGGATTGGGCTTTACGCGAGCATCACCGTACATGCGATCGTACGCGGCGGCTCCGCGGGAGAATTCGGGGTCGACTCCCTGTCGGGCGCCGGTGTTGAATGTCTCCACTGTGCCTTTCAGGGCTGCGGCCGGTATGTCCAATGCCCGCGCCAGGCCCTCCAGGGTCGAGGCCTTTTTGAGAATGGACCTGACATTCTTCGGCAGGAGCCAGTCGGGAACCAGGGGGAGGACGGGGCCCAACGGATACTTGTGACGATAGGTGGCGTCGAAAATGACCCATGAGGGGTTGGTACGCGCGTCGGGCTTGTCCGCGGCCAGCATCTGCTGGGCGGCGACGTGATAGGAGGCGGCCTCGTTCATGTAGCGCCGGCCGGCCTGGTTGACCATGATGCAACCGGGAAGCGCGCGCTCGGTCGTGGACAGACGTCCGCGGTATTCACCGGGAATGGAGAACACCGGGGCGGACCAGGTGTGGCCCATATTCAAGGTGGCGGCGCCGATGGCGCGGGCGGCATGAATGGAGTCGCCGGTATTGCCCTGTTGGCCGCCGCTGCGCAGGGGATCTGGAAGTTGGGGCAGATACTGCTGGCGCATCACTGTGTTGCGTTCGAAGCCGCCGGCGGCGAGGATGACACCCTTGCGCGTCCCGATGCAAACGCGCCGGCCTTCGCGCCAGATGACCGCTCCGGTGACCCGGCCGTTCTCTGCGATCAGATCCAGCATGGGGGATTCCAACCACAATGGCACGCTCGCCTCGTTCAGAGCTTTGCGTAGGCCGCCTACGAGGGCGGTACCTAACGTCAGGAAGCGGTCCTTTGGGGAGCGTCTGCGCTGTTCGAAATCGAAGTAGTAGCGTTTCAACATACCGGCCAGGACCCGCTGCCAACCCTGGGTCCTGAACAACAGTTGATAGGTCTCGCTGAACTTCCAGTGTATGCGGTTGAACAAGGCGGCCGCGGGCGAGGCCGCGCGCAGCGCGAGGACGTCGTCGGCGAGCAAACGGCCATCCATTTCGAGCGGCAGGTGGGTGCGAAAACCGGTCTTACCGCCGGGGAGTTCGGCGTGATAGTCGGGATAGGGGAGGCTTTGGTAGCGCACGGGGGTATGCTCTTCGAGCCAGCGCAACATCTGCGGTGCGTGGCGCACAAAGGCGCGAATGTTCTCGTCCGATATATTCGGTGCGCTCAATGCGCGGATGTAGGTGAAAGCTTCCTCGGGGGAGTCCTGTTGTCCTGCCGCCGCGGCCAGGTGGCTATTGGGGATCCAGATGGCGCCACCTGAGGTCGCCGATGTGCCGCCGTACTCGGCGGTCTTTTCGACCACCAGTACCTGGGCTCCCGCAGTGGCGGCTTTGAGGGCCGCAAACAGGCCACCGGCTCCGGACCCTATGACCAGAACGTCGACCTGCTGATACCAACCTGGCTTCACCCCCTCGTCATTCACCTTGAACGCCCCTTGGTTTCGACTGCGCAGTGGCCTGATGCGTGTTCGATGAGGCTCAGCCATTTCCGCCCAGACTTGGAGGACTCGCTGGCAGGCCGGCATGGTACCAACCGGCTGCCCAGCCGCCATCGACGAGGATCTCGGCACCACTGATGTACGAGGCTTCGTCCGAGCACAGGAACAGGCTGGCGGCGGCGACCTCATCGGGTTCACCGATCCGCTGCAGGGGCACGCGCTCGTAGCCTGCGTTGCGTTGTTCGCCTTGCAGGCCCTGGGGGTTTCCCATGCCGGTGTCGATGCCGCCGGGGTGGACTGAATTGACTCGCACTCCATGCGGTCCATATTCGAGGGCTGCGGTCTTGGTCAGGCCGCGGATCGCCCATTTGCTGGCGGTATAGGCGCCCAGTGCGTTGGCGCCGCGCATGCCGTCGATGGAGGAGATGTTGACGATCGCGCCCCGGCGGGCGGCTTTCATGACACGGCCGATGTGCTTGATGCCAAACAGAGGGCCCTTGATGTTGACACTGAGCACGTGATCCAGGTCAGCTTCGAGCAGGTGGTCGATGTCGCAGAAGTGGAGCACGCCGGCGTTGTTGACCAGGGCGTCGATTCTGCCGTGTTGCTGCATGACCGTAGTCACCAGCTTCTCCCATTGAGCCTCGCGCGCGACATTGAGCGGCTGAAATTGCGCAGCGCCGCCGAGTTCGTGGGCAAGGGCTTCGCCGGGGCTGTCGGGGAGATCGGCAATGATGACGGTCGCATCTTCGCGCCAGAACAGGCGTGAGGTCGCAGCGCCCATGCCACGGGCTCCGCCGGTAATGATGGCAACCTTGTCTTTCAGACGGCTCATCGGTACCTCTTCGCAATGATGTCAGTATCGACGTAACTCGGTGCGCAGGACTTTTCCCGCGGCGTTTTTCGGCAGCTCGGCACGGACCTCGATGGCCCGCGGAACCTTGTAGTTCGCCATGTTGGCGCGCGCCCAGGCGAGCAGGCTGGCCGCCTCGATCTGGCGGCCCGGCCGCGGCACCACGAACGCCTTGCCCACCTCTCCGAGGCGCTCGTCCGGGATTCCGACGACGGCCGCGGCCTCGACGGCCTCATGCTCGCACAACAGTTTCTCGATCTCGGCCGGATAGCAGTTGAACCCGCCGCAGATGTACATGTCCTTCTTGCGGTCGGTGATGGTGAGATAGCCCGTCGAATCCAACACGCCCACGTCACCGGTGTGTAACCAACCGGCGGAGTCGATCGCCTCGGCCGTCGCGGCGGGATCGTCGAGATAACCTTTCATTACGCCGAAACCGCGGACGAGGATTTCGCCGGCATGGGTGGGCGGCAGCTCGTTACCGTCTTCGCCCACGATCTTGAGCTCCAGTCCGGGTAACACACGCCCGCAGGTGTGGGCGATCCGTTCGACTGAGTCTCCCGCGCGACACATGGTGATTGCGCCGCATTCGGTCATGCCATAACCGGTGATCACCGCCTGGATGCCCAATTCACGACGCATTCGTTCAATCAGGATGGGGGGCACTGTCGAGGCGCCGGTGACGGCCACGCGCAGGGAGGTGAAGTCACGCTTGTGGGCCGCGTTGTCCGCCAGTAAGGATTGAAACAGGGTAGGCGGACCGGGAATGAAACTGACGCGCTCCTGCTCGATCAGGCCGGCGGTGGCGCTGGCATCGAACACCGGTATGGGCAACATGGTGGCACCGATACACAGGCAGCAGGCCCACCCGGCCTTGTAACCGAAGGTGTGGAAGAACGGATTGGCAATGAGATAACGATCCTCGGGACGCAGATCCACCGCCGCGGCCCAGTTGATGAATAACCGAATGAGCTGGCCGTGTGTGCTCAGTACGCCTTTAGGTAGTCCGGTGGTGCCCGAAGTAAAGATGATGTCGCTGATATCATCGGCCGTGAGCGCGGCGATCGCGGCATCGACCGCGGGATCCTCGGGGCCAGGTCCACTGGCGATGAAAGCATCCCAGCCGTCGGGTCCTGGGGCATCCAGGATGATTCGCCACTGGAGCAGGGGCAGGTGTTCAGCAGCAATCAACTGCGGATAGTCGATGTCCAGAAACCGGCCGGCGCAGATCAACAGCCGCGCGCGTGAGCGGCGCAGGATGTCACCGGCCTCCCGTCCCTTGAGGCGGGTGTTGATGGGCACAATGGCCGCTCCAGCCATCTGGGCCCCGAGCGCGGCGACGATCCACTCGCGGCGGTTCGGTGCCCAGATCGCTATTCTGTCACCGTGTTTGACTCCGCGGGCCAGAAATGCGGCAGCGGCACTGCGCGCCTGGCGGTAGAGCTGCGCGAAATCCAACATACGGCCATTCTCGAGCAGCGCCGGCTTGTTTGCGAACCGCTGCGCGGCACGGGCGGCAGCGGCGGGCAGGGTCGCTGGGACCTCTGGGCTCATCTGGAAGCTTCGTGGACGTTTGCGGCGCTCCAGAATGCCCGCATTGCTGTGATCTTGCCGTTCGAGTCGAATGTGAACGTGTCGATCACGTCAATTCTGCGCGCGGGCCCCTCTAGCGAGGGCACGTTGGCGGAAAACGCGAAGGCCGCCAGGTTGGAGGCGGTCCGCACCGGTCCTTCGAGTCTCAGCGTGGCGCCTGTCTGGATGGAGCGGGCATAGAAACTGCGAATGGCCTCTACCCCTTGGTGGGGCGGCGTACCGACGGGATCCTCGACGGTCGCATCGGCCGCATACAAACGGACGACGGCCTCGGTGTCATGGCGCGTAAAGGCGTCCACGTAGGCCAGTACGGCGGCCACCATCTGATCGTGCGAAGGCATTATCGGCTCCCGAAAAACGTCCATACGGTACTCATGCCGCAGTCACTGCCCGGTCCGGCACGAGGGCATACAGGCGCGCGCGCGCTTCGGCGACAATCCGCTCGACGAGGTCCTGGCACGTTGGAATTTCGGTGATGCGCCCGCCGACGACTCCGGTCGCCATCACCCCTTCATCGGGTTTGCCTTCGACCAACGCTTTCTGAATCATGACCGGCGCGGCGGCGGCCATCATGGCTTGCGACAGTGTCAGACCGCCGTGACGGCTCATGTCCCGCGCAGCGCGCAGGAGTTGCCCCCAGGAGGCTCGGGTCTGACGTTTCATGGCCAGGCCGCATTCGAACGCACGTAACCACATGGCAATGGGCCCGGAGGATTCGATGCGGTCGAGTACGGGGGTGCGGATCATGCGTTGGGGGAGGCCATCGAGCCGGGTGGTGAGCACGATCTGATCGGTCGTGGCTTTCAGATAGCGCTGTTTGCTGGCCAGCGGGACCGGGCTTTCCTGAGTGAGCAGGAAGCGCGTGCCCATGGCGATTCCCACCGCTCCGAAGGCTAATGCGGCGGCCAGTCCGCGCCCATCCGCGAAACCTCCGCTGGCGATGACGGGCACCTTGACCGCATCCAACACCTGCGGCAGCAGCACCGTGGTCGGGACCGAGCCGGTGTGACCTCCACCTTCGCCACCCTGGACATTGACCATGTCCACGCCCAACTCGACCATCTTCAGGGCGTGTTTGACGGCGCCGACGGTTGGAATGCACAAAATTCCCGCCGCTTTGAAGCGTGCGATCATCTGCTTGTCCGGTCCGCGTCCGAAGCTCACCGCGCGCACCTGGCTCTTGTTGGCAATGACCAGCTCGACGATCTCCGCGGCGCCGGGTTGAAACATGTGGAAGTTGACGCCAAAGGGCCTGGAGGTGCGGCGCCTGACGTCAGCGATTTTTTCGCGCGCCTCCGCTGGGGTCATGACCGCCGCGCCCAGGAAACCGAATGCGCCGGCCTCGCAGGAGGCGGCGACCAGCGGGGGCTCTGCAACCCAGCCCATCGCTGTCTGGATGATGGGATACCGACAACCCAGACGCTGGACCAGCACGGTGTCGAGCGGATCACTCATTCGCTTTGACCGGCCTGCTTCTTGTTGGCGGCGGCCATGGATCTGGCATCCAGACCGCCCAGACTGTTGGTGGAGATCAGATCGTTCTGCGCGTGGGCAAAATGATGCATGTGGAAGTGTGCATCGGTTGCGGTGCGCTTGCCGCGCAGATCCTCGACATGATTCAAGGCCTGTTTGGTGAGCCAGTTACCCAGCCGGGGCCGGCTGGCGAGCTCTGTGGCAACGGCGGTGGCCTCTTCTTCCAACTTCTCGCCCGGCACGAGCCTGTTGACCATACCGAAGCTGTAGGCCCGCGCGGCGGACATGCGCTCGCCCAGCAGAATGAACTCCTTGGCCACGCGTGGGGGCAGCTCGAACCCGTGGGCGAAGTATTCGACACCGGGAATGCCCATCCGGCCGACCGGGTCCTGAAAGAAGGCATCCTCGGAGGCAATGATCAGATCGCAAACCCAGGCCAGCATCAGTCCGCCGGCGATGCAGGCTCCTTGGACCACCGCGATGGTGGGTTTGGGGATGTCACGCCAGCGGCGGCACATGCCCAGATACACTTCATGCTCGCGGGTGTAGAGCAGCTCGGCCGCAGGCTTGTTGATATGGTCGGGATACAGGAGGCGGCGTTCGAACGACTTGTGGAGGTCGCGCCCGGGCGTGCCGATGTCATGACCGGCGGAGAAATTCTTGCCCGCGCCCGCCAGCACAATGACCCGAACGGCGTCGTCGTCGGTCGCCCGGCGAAACGCATCGTCGAGCGCGTAAGTCATCTGTGAGTTCTGCGCGTTGTTGAATCGCGGCCGATCCATGGTCACCCAGGCAACAGGCCCGCGCGTCTGGTAACGCACGGGCATTTCGGTCTCGTAGACCACGTCGATCTGTTTCGGCGGGACGAGATCGCTCACTGTCGCACCCCTCTATATGCGTTAATCGTAGGCTGTATTTCTACGCAAATCAATCCACATGGAACTCAAGGATTCCATAGAATCGTAGTCAGCGAGGGCGACGGTCTCAGGCGCGGGCTTTTTGGACCAGGTCGAGGAACAGCGGACGCTCCCCACCGCCGTCCACGGGAAGGCAGGCGCCGCTCACGTAGGCGGCCAGCGTGGAGGCCAGATACAGGGTTGCCGCTGCGACATCCGCGCCGCAGCCCATGCGCTTGAGCGGGAGGGATTGGGCGATGGCGGCCTGTGACTCGGGTGGCCCGTAGGTGGCCTCGGCGGACTCGGTCTGGACGAGGCCCACTACCACGGCATTCACCCGCACTTTCGGGCCCCATTCCTGGGCGAGGCTGCGCGTCAAGCTCAGCAGGCCGGCCTTGGCGGCGCCGTAAACGGCGGTCCCCGGTGAGGGGCGCGTACCGGAGATACTGGCGACATTGATGATACAGCCGCCGTTCGCCTGGTTCGCCATCCATTTGAACGAGGCCTGGGCGATGTGCAAGGGGGCCAACAGATTCAATGCCAGGATGGCTTCGGAAAAGCGCGGAGACGCAGTAGCAGCATCCGCCTGAGGAGAGCCGCCGGCATTGTTGACCACAATGTCCAGGCGGCCGTGCTGTTCGGCTACCTGGTCGACGAAACTCCGGGCCTGGCTGGCATCCCTCACGTCGCAGGCATGAAAACGGGCCTCGCGATCGCCGGCCCGCACGACTGATTCGGGAGGTGTTCTCCCACACACCGCCACTTCACAACCGGCACTCAGCAGCGCCTCGCTGATCGCACGGCCCAAGCCGCGCGTGCCGCCCGTGACAATGGCAATGCTGCCGGACAATCCAAGATCAGGTAGGGAGGTGGCCATAGAAATTGCGTGAAAATGGAGTCGAGTGGTTGCGTCGTTCGAGTATGTTGAATCACTATACCCCATGCTTTGCGTAATGAATGCCCCGACTTGACATCGCTGGCCCTGGATCATTTGACGGTCGCGGATACCACGCCGGCGCAACTGGTCGAGGTGGCAGCGCGTGCCGGGTGCCGGGCGGTGTGCCTGTTTCTGACGCCCATGGCGGTGCTGCCACGCATGCCACAGTTCGCCCTGATCGGTGATACCGCGGAGCGGCGTGAGACCCGGCGTCGCTGTGAGGATCTGGGCATCACAATCGATCTCGCCTATCCGTTCACCCTGGCGGGGCGTACTGAGATCGACTCCTTCCGGCCGGCCATGGAGACGGCGGCGTGGCTGGGCGTGCGTGCGCTGAACACACTCGTGTACGACCGCGATCCCCAGCGCCGCCGTGACCGCTTCGGCCAGTTCTGCGAGCTGGCCGGCCAGTACGCGCTGAGTGTGGCGCTGGAGTTCTATCCGGCATCTCAGGTTCGTACGCTGCAAGAGGCCATTGCGCTGGTTGAACTGCTGGGTCAGCCCTCTCATGTTGGGGTCAACCTGGACCTGTTGCATCTGATCCGTTCCGGCGGCCAGGTGGCGCAGGTGGCGGCCGTAGCGCCGGACACCCTCCAGTACGCGCAATACTGCGATGGTCCGGAAAACTCACCCACGGCCTCCAGCGAGTGGGAAGCCTCCAGGCAAAGGCTCTTGCCCGGGCAAGGCGTGTTTGATGTGCGGGGCTTCGCTGCGGCATTGCCAGAGCGCGTTCGCTGCAGCGTGGAGATTCCACAGGAGGACGCTATCGAGGCCGGCGTGCCGGCTCTCGAGCGCGCGCTGCGGGCAGTCACCCGTACACATCGGGCCATCGAGGCTCGTGACTCATGAAGGGGGCGGAATTGGCGGCGTACCGCTGGTATCGGCTAGGATCGGTGGATTGGCCACCAGGGGCATTCATGCGACGAACACCATTGGCACGCTCATGAAAATCAGAAAGGGCACGGCACCGGCAGAGGAACTGGATGCTGTCGATAACTCGATCCTCGAAATCCTGCGCTCCGATGGGCGGGCCACCAACCAGGACATTGCCGAGAAGTTGTCCTTGTCGGCGGCCACGGTATCGGCACGGATACGCAGAATGGAAGAGTCGAAACTCATGCGGGTCGTGGCGGTCGCTGATTTCGCAGCTCACGGCTACAACATTCTGATCGCCGTGGGCGTCAAGGTATTCGGGCGCGATGCGAGCGAGGTGGCGCGCGAGTTGGCCAAGCTTCCAGAAGTTTTCAGTGTCCATCTCATGAACGGATCACACGATCTGGAGCTGCTGGTGGGGCTGCGGGAATTCAGCGAAATCAGTGTGTTTCTGAGAGATCACGTGGCACGCATTCCCGGGGTGTTTGAGCTCACTCCGGGAATTGCCGCCGATATCGTCAAATTTGAATTCAATGTGGCGCCGCTATGACCGAAGTAGAACTGGATGAGTTGGATCACAAGATCATTGAGCTGCTGGCGAAGGACGCGCGCGAGTCCAACCGGCAGATCGCCGCGGCGCTGGGCGTGACCGAAGGAACCACCCGGACCCGCATCAAGCGCTTGCAGAATGAGCGGTTGATTCAATTCACGGTGGTGACCGATCTGCGCGCGGCCGGGGCACCTAACCTTGTGATGATGGGCATCCACGCCGACCCGGGGCGACTGCCGTTTCTGGCCACGGAGCTCTCCAGGGTTGAGGAAATCAACTGTGTGATCGTGCTCCTGGGGCGCTTCAACCTGCTGGCGATGGGCCTCTTCACCTCGATCGAGCAGGTCAATCGAGTGATCCGCACACGCGTTCTGCCCCTGCATGGCGTGCGCAGTGTCGAGACCTCCATCTCGGTGGAAAACTTCAAATACGACGCGCGCATGGCCCGGATCACGCCGCCCGTGCGGCCGCGGGGACGCGGTAAGGCCGAGCCGGCCGAGCCCGAGATCGTCCACAAATCCAGCGGCAGGGACAAGCGACGCAAGTCGAAATAAGCCGGTGATCGTGCTCAGAATATGAAAATGCGCAGCAAATGGTCTAATATGGGACGCACGAGACGGGTTATTAGGGCTCTCTGTTCCTGATTCGCGCAGTGCTGGCAATCGAGAGCCTCGCTTCCGTTCCGGTATCCCGGCAAGCGATCGGCAGGAGTGGCTCGATATGGCAGGTACGGCGGATTACAAACTGGGCCCGCACACTTTTCCGCGTGGCTGGTTCATGGTGGCGGACTCGGCGGAGGTGACTTCCGTCCCCCTTGCAGTCCGATACTTCGCGCAGGATCTGGTGCTTTACCGTGGTGCGAGCGGGAAGGCATACCTGATCGACGCCTACTGTCCTCACATGGGGACCCATCTGGCGAAGAATACGACCTCCTACGTGGTACGAGACAACATCCGTGTGGAGGGTGACTCGATCCGCTGTCCCTATCACGCCTGGCGCTTCGGGCCGGACGGTCGCTGTGATCAGATTCCCTACTATGACGGGAAGATTCCGTCTGCGGCAAAGCTGCGTACCTGGCCGCTGGTGGAGCGTTACGGATGTCTGTACACCTGGCACGACCCTGAAGGCGGCGAGCCGGACTTCGACTTGCCGGAGCTCCCGCAGTGGCAGGACCCGAGCTATGTGCACTGGAACGTCGACCGGCTAGGCATTCTGCAGTGCCATCCGATCGAGGTCCTGGACAACATGGCCGACGTGGCTCACCTCGGACCAACGCACGGGGGTCCGTGTGTGTATTTCCACAATGAAATCGAAGGGGTCGTGGTCCGCCAGCGCCAAGGAGCGCCGCATCGGAGCCTGGCGCCAGGCTTCATGCTGGAGACGGATACGTTCTACACCGGTCCGGGCGTGCTCCTATCCTACTTCAATGGTGGCGCAGCCGTGATGTACATCGCACATACGCCGGTGGAGGATGGCTCGATCAAGGCGTGGCATGCGTTGTTGAGCAAATCGGCTCACACGCCGCCGACCGCGGAGGATGCGGAAGCCGCGCGCGGCGCACAGGCGGGCAGCCTGGCCGCTTTTTCGCAGGACTTCGAGATCTGGGCCAACAAGCGCCCCTGTATCGATCCACTGGCAGTCCCCACCGATGGGCCTTATGCGAAAGTTCGGATGTGGTACCGGCAGTTCTACAACGAGCGCGCCAAGGCGGCCGAGTTTCAAGCGCGGGCCGCGGGATTTTTCACCATCAAAGGCTTGCCGGCGCACAATCCGCGCGCGGCCTGAAGGTTCACCATGCTTCCCAAAGTGACGATTCAGGGTACCGGACTGTCGGTCAGCGCGTTGTGTTACGGCACCAACCAGTTTGGAACGGCCATTGCGCAGGGCCAGGCGCACGAGCTGCTCGATGACTTCACGACGCGCGGCGGTAATTTCATTGACACGGCGCGTTCATACGGTGACTGGGTGCCGGAGGCTCCGAAGGGGGCCAGCGAGCGCACCATCGGCAGCTGGTTGAAGCGGCGCTCGCGCCAGGATGTAGTGATTGCCACCAAGGGCGGACACGTGGACATGCGCTCGGGAAGTTGGGCGCCGCGGGTCAACCCGCAAGCCATTGCGGCGGATCTGACTGAAAGCCTGGAGCATCTGCAGATCGATTGCATCGACCTGTATTGGCTGCATGCGGACGATCCCGGACAGGACGTGGGTCCACTCATGGATGCGCTGATCGGACACCAACAGGCTGGCCGCATACGCTACTTTGGCGCATCCAACTGGACGGCAGCCCGGATCACGGCCGCCCAGGCGTACGCCAAGTCAGTAGGCCACCCTGGCTTTGTTGCGGTTCAGCCGTTCTGGGGCCTGGCGGTGCCCAATGTGCAGGCCGCCGCCGCTCAGGGATATGGGCACTACTATGACGACGGGCTCGAACGGCTTCATGCGCAGGGCCTTCCGATGATCCCTTACGCGGGTCAGAGCCGCGGTTTCTTCAGCAAGCTCGCAACGGCCGGTGAGGGTGGTTTGCCGGAGCATCTGGCGAAGATGTATTTGAACGACATCAATCGGCAGCGCGCCAAGGCTGTGAATGCCGTGGCGGCACGGCGCGGAGTGTCAGTGAATGAAGTGGTGCTGGCCTATCTGGTCAATCAGCCGAATCCAACCATTCCCATCTTCGGCGCTTTCCGCCATGAGCAACTCGTGGAAAGTCTCAAGGCGGCCGATCTGAAGCTGACGACCCAGGAGCTGCAGCAGCTACGGGGATGAAGCGAGCGGCGGTTCCAGCAACCCACGCGTGGAGCGTGGGTTGTCTCAAGACTCGCGCCCTTGCCGCTGTGTCAGCCCGCTTTACGACTCTGGGCCTGGGCCTGGCGCGCCCGGGCCATGTTGAGCGCCAGATCCTCGATCATGTCCTCCTGGCCGCCCACGGTCTTCATCCGGCCGAGCTCGACCAGGATGTCCGCCGAGGGGACGCCGTACTTCTGGCCAGCGCGCTTGGCAAACAGCAGGAACGAGGAGTACACCCCCGCATAGCCGAGAATCAAGGCATCGCGGTCGATCCTGATGGGAGTGTCCATCATGGGCACGACCAGGTCTTCGGCCACGTCCATCAACTTGAACACATCGATGCCGGTGTTGATTCCCATGCGGTCGCAGACCGCCGCGAAAACCTCCAGGGGAGTGTTGCCCGCTCCGGCCCCGAGGCCTGCGGCGGAGCCGTCTATGCGGGCCGCGCCCGCCTCGATGGCCGCCAGGGAATTGGCGATGCCCATGGCCATGTTATGATGTCCGTGGAAGCCGATCTCGGTCTGCGGATTCAGTGCGGAACGCAGGGCGCCGATTCGGGCGCTGACATCATCAGGGAGCATGTAGCCGGCGGAATCCGTACAGTAGATGCAGTTGGCTCCGTAGCTTTCCATAAGTCGGGCCTGTTTCACCAGCTCCGTCGGCTCGATCATGTGGGCCATCATCAGGAACCCGACCGTGTCGAGGCCGAGCTTGCGCGATAGGGCGATGTGTTGTTCGGAGACATCGGCCTCGGTGCAATGTGTGGCGACCCGGAGGGTGGAGACCCCGCAGTCGTAGGCGAGACGCAGATGATCCACGGTGCCGATCCCGGGAATCAACAGCGCGGAGACTTTGGCGCGCTTCATCTTCGGGATGACCGCGCGTAAATACTCCTCGTCGCTGTGCAGGGGAAAACCATAGTTGACCGACTCGCCGCCCAAACCGTCACCATGGGTCACTTCGATGAGCGGTACGCCGGCAGCGTCCAGTCCGGAGGCGACCGCAATCATCTGCGATGTCGAGATCTGGTGCCGTTTGGGATGCATGCCGTCACGGAGGCAGTTGTCGTGTAGTTTGACGGTCTTGCCTTTCAGATTCATATCAGGTCCTCGAGCTCGAATCCGGCAGTGGGGGGACTTCAGGCCGCGCTCGGCTGGAAACGCCCGCTGGTGATTTCCTGTGCAATCATCTCGCCAGTGCGCAACGCAGCCGCCGTCATGATGTCGAGATTACCCGCGTACCGGGGTAGATAGTCTCCAAGACCGGCAACCTCCAGATACACCGACACGCGCTCACCGTCGAACACCGGGCCGTTTTTGAGTGTGTAACCGGGAACGTACTGTTGCACTTCGCTGATCATGGCGCGAATCGATTCAGTGATCCGCTTCTGGTCGGGAGTTGTTTCCGTCAGGCAGTGGACGGTGTCACGCATGATCAGGGGTGGCTCGGCGGGATTCAGAATGATGATGGCCTTGCCGCGCCGGGCTCCGCCCACCTTCTCGATACCGCTCGCGGTGGTACGCGTGAACTCGTCGATATTCTTGCGTGTACCCGGTCCCGCCGAGCGTGAGGAGACCGTGGCGACGATCTCCGCGTAGGTCACGGGCTGCACGCGGCTCACGGCCGCTACGATGGGTATGGTCGCCTGGCCGCCGCAGCTGACCATGTTGACATTCATCTCGCGTTGACCAACGTGCGCGCTCAAATTCACCGGCGGCACACAATAGGGGCCGATCGCCGCGGGGGTGAGGTCGACGACGACGACGCCCTTGGCCTGTAACTTGCGCGAGTTCTCCGCATGGATGTAGGCGCTGGTGGCATCGAAGGCGATCCTGACATCATCACGCCCGATATAGGGCAACAGCCCTTCGATGGCCTCCGAGGTGGTATGGAGTCCCTGCTCGCGGGCTTTGGCCAAACCGTCGGAGGCGGGGTCGATGCCCACCATCCAGACCGGGCGAATCCATTGGCTGCGCAGTGCCTTGTACATCAGATCCGTACCGATGTTGCCCGAGCCGATCAGGGCGACGTTGATTGTGCTCATGTTACCTGCCACGAAGTATCACTTTGCGTATTTCTATACGCATTATGCACCGCATTATGCTTGCAAGTCGTGACTCTACACCTTACTCTCGCAGCGGAACAGGGCCAATGCGCTCGAAAATAGCTGGAACCCAGCGGCGAACAGTGCAATGAACGACACCTCCACTGCGGTCAGCTCACTAGGCTATGTCAGGGTCGAATCCACGCAGGTGGCCCAGTGGCGCCACTTCGCGCTGGATGTGCTGGGGCTGATGGAGGGCCCCGCGGGGGCGGATGGCAGCCTGCGGCTGAGGGTGGACGAGCGCCCATTCCGGGTCGCTGTGGTACCGGGCAAGACAGATCGTTTTCTCAGCAGCGGCTGGGAGTTCCGCAGTCCAACGGCCCTGGAGCGTTGTGTTGCCAGCCTCGCGGCGGCGGGTGTGCGAGTGCGGATGGGCACTCCCGAGGAAGCGGCGGAGCGGCTGGTGAGCCGGCTTGCCTTTTGCAGCGACCCCTGCGGGAACAGCCTGGAGTTATATGTCGGGCGCTCTTACGACTATGCGCCGTTTGCCTCGGCCCATGGCCTGTCAGGATTCGTGGCCGGCGACCAGGGAATGGGGCATGTCGTGCTCCCGGCGCCCGAGTTGGAAAAGGCCCGGAGCTTTTACAAGCAGCATCTCGGGTTTGCAGATACAGACGAAATGTGGCTGGACATGACCGGCAACCCCTCCGATCCACGCCTGGGGCTGTATTTCATGCACGCGGCCAACAGGCGTCACCACAGTCTCGCGCTCATGGGCGCGCCGATGCCCTCCGGCTGTGTGCACATCATGCTGGAGGCCCGCACGCTCGATGATGTCGGTTATGCTCTGGACCGGTGTATGCGGGCGGGCGCTCACATCTCCTCGAGCTTCGGCAAACATTCCAACGACTTCATGCTGTCCTTCTATGTCGCCACCCCTGGAGGGTTCGACCTGGAGTTCGGCTGTCATGGGCTGCAGCCTGACTGGGACACCTGGGTGCCGACCCGCAGCCTGGTCGCGGACCTATGGGGTCACCGCTGGGCGCCGCCACCGGCGCGCAGTTGATATCGAGCACGCGCCGTCAGGGGATCTGACGCCCGCACGGGCGCTGCGCCCGGCGGATGGGGTGTGTTTGAGCAACGGCCGCCCTCGAGAGGGCGACCCTCATTCGGATCGGGCTTAGACGAATGTCTCCTGGGCCTGCTCCCCGAGGTACATCGCTCCCAAGGAGGTCCCGATCAGTCCGGGGTCGTTGGCGATGTGTGCACGGGCGGCGTTGATGTCCAGCCAGAAACGCACGACGGGACTGTCCATGTAAATGGCGCGACCGCCGAGCAACGGCATGAGCTCATCACAAAGGGTGGCGCAACGCCGGACGACTTGTGCCGATTCGAAGCGGAAACGGACCCGGTCCTGCATAGGGATTTCGCGACCCGCGCGCACGGTGGCCATCATCTCCTCGAAGTTGCGTTTCAAAACACACTGCATCTCGTAGATGGCCGACTGGGTTCGAGCCGTGGCGTTGAGCACCGCAGGATCGAGCTTGGTAGCCTTGCCGGTGTTGGTTGAAACCCGTTTGGCGGCGATGCCCTTGAATGCGTCCAGAGCTCCCTGCAGAGCGCCAATGGCCGAGGTCGAGACGGCACGTACAAACACCTGGGCCCAGGGCAGTTGGTACAGTGCAGAGGTGTTGACGGCATGGCCCGGGTTCTTGCAGAGGAAACCGTCTACCGCGCGGTGCGTGCGGTATTCGGGAACGAATGCCTTGTCCACCACAATGCCGTGGCTTCCCGTGCCCTGCAGACCGAACACCGTCCAGTCGTACACGATCTGATAGTCACTGCGGGGGAGTAGGAACGTGCGCATGTCCGGGGGCCCGCCGGGCTCGGCTGGAGGAATCAACGCCCCGAGCAGCACCCATTCACAGTGGTCGCAGCCGCTGGAGAAACCCCAGCGTCCGGACAGGAGAAATCCGCCTTCGGTGGGTTCTACCTTTCCCACGGGTTGATAGGACGATGAGATGAGGGTTGCATCGCTTTTACCCCACACGTCCCGTTGGGCTCGTGCATCGAACAGGGCGAGCTGGAACGGATGCACTCCCACGACCCCGTATACCCACGCCGTGGACATACAGCCTTCGGCCAGCGCCATCTGAATGTCGAAAAATGCCTGGGGATCCAGTTCGAACCCGCCGTGACGTTCAGGCTGCAGTACGCGGAAAAAACCGGCGTCCCGCATTTCGTGCACGGTCTCCGCGGGAATGCAACGCTCGGCCGTGGCGCGCTCCGACCGCGATTTAAGGGCCGGAATCATCGCCCGAGCGCGTGCGACGAGCTCCTGGGCGGTGGGCGGAGTGCTGGACTGGACCAAAGCTGCCGGTGTGGGCATGGGTACCCCTGAGGTAGTGGCTGGACTTTACAGCGCAATATAGCGCTCCTTCGGCCACAAAAACACATATATTCGTACCTACTATCCTATTGCATTACGCATATTGCGGTTTAGAATGCTCTCAACGTAGGCTTCCAGCGGTTCCAAGCGCCATGCTGGCTGATCAGACCCAGGAGAGTCCTCCGCGCGGCCGTTTGTACGAGCTGCCTTCGGGGCAGAAGATGCATGTTCTGGAGGCCGGTTCGGGCCCGGTGGTGGTCTTCATCCACGGCAGCGGACCGGGCGCGAACGCGTACAGCAATTTCTCCGCCAACTATCCGGTCATTGCCGCGGCGGGCTATCGGGTGCTGCTGCCGGACATGGTGGGATTCGGCTATTCCTCCAAGCCCGAGGGTGTGGACTACACGCTGGACCTCTTCACCTCCACGCTCACCGAGCTGCTGGATCTGCTGGATGTGCGCACCTGTGTGTTGGTCGGCAACTCGTTGGGAGGCGCGATCGCGCTCAAGGTGGCCCTGGATCAGCCCGAGCGCGTGCGCAAGCTGGTGCTGATGGCACCCGGCGGCATCGAGTCCCGTGAGGACTACTTCAAGATGCCCGGCATTCAGAAGATGGTGTCGGGATTCGTGGGCGAGGGATTCGATCGCAACGGTTTGCGGCGAATTCTCGAGCTGCTCTCCTTTGAGCCGGGTGTGGTCACGGAAGCGCTCGTCACCGAGCGTTTCAACATTCTGCGGACTCAGCCCAAGGACGTGCTGGGCAGAATGAAAATCCCGGATCTCTCACCCGAACTGGGCCGGATTCGCTGCCCGGTGCTGGGCTTCTGGGGGATCGAAGATCAGTTTTGCCCCTCCAGCGGGCACGCGAAGATTCTGCATGCGGTGCCCGACAGCCGCTTCATCATGTATTCGCGTTGTGGTCACTGGGCCATGATCGAGCGAGCGGAGAGCTTCAATCAACATGTCCTCGAATTCCTGCCTGGTTGACTCATCGGCACGCCGCGGAGAGTTGGACCGGCTGGCCGGTGAGTTGTATCAGGCGCTGCGGGAGCGGCGTACCGTAGCGCCACTGCGAAACCGGGGGCTGGACCTTCAGATCGATGACGCCTATGCCATTTCGCTGGGCCTGCTACGGCGACGAGAGAGCGCCGGCGAGCGTGTCATTGGGAAGAAGATCGGAGTGACCAGCAAGGCCGTTCAGGACATGCTCGGGGTCCATCAACCGGACTTCGGTTTTCTGACTGACCGGATGCAAGTCGCGGATGGCGCCACGGTTGATATTGCCGGCTCGTTGATCCAACCGCGGGCGGAGGCGGAGATCGCGCTGATCCTGAAGAGCGGGCTCAAAGGCCCTGGCGTTACGGCGGCCCAGGTGCTCGAGGCAACAGAGTCCATCGCACCCTGCTTCGAGATCGTGGATTCGCGCATCCGTGATTGGGATATCCGTATCGTGGATACGGTGGCCGACAATGCCTCGTGCGGAGTGTTTGTCCTGGGTGAGGCACGCGCCGATCCGCGCCAGTACGATCTGGCGAGTCTGGAGGTTCAGGTGTGGAAGAACGGTCACGCGCTTTCGCGCGGGCTGGGCTCGGCCGTGCAAGGCTCGCCGCTCGCATCGGTAGCCTGGTTGGCCAACACGTTGGGTGGGTACGGGGTATCGCTGGATGCGGGGGAGATCATTCTCTCCGGTTCGCTCGTGCCGTTGGAAACGGCCCGTCCGGGGGATCGGTTCAGCCTGGAATTGAAGGGCATTGGGAGAGCCAGCGTTGCGTTCGTGTAGGGTGCCCGCGGTCCCAAAGGAACTCTCGCGGTCCCGGGGAATAGGTTAGGGGATGGCAAGCGGAGTGACGCTGCTGTGGGCACAAAAATGTGGCGGCGAGGCAGGCACCCTGCTAGGCTAATTTAGATACGGATCGTATCCGTTTTAGAGGGGGAACGAGCATGCAGAGCCAGGCTTTGGGTGGACATGTCGCGCACGCCTTTGATCAGGCATTGGGTTCCACGGTGGCCGGCCCGCCCGGGTGCTGGCAACCAGAGCCTTTCATGCCCGTCAGTTCGGAGATCTACTCCCACATTCTGCAATTCCTGATTTACGAAGCCCTGATCCTGGATCACGGTTGCATCAAGCGGTGGACGGAACTGCTGGGGCGTGACGTGAGCTATAGCGTACGCAACTGCTCGGGGCAGGACGTGCGCGGTGTGGGCTGCGCTGAGTATGTGATCAACGGCCGCAATGCGCTCCTGGCTCGTTTGACCGATCGGCAAGAGGAGGCGCAGGCGGGAATTCGCCTGCCGCTCACCCGGCGCTTCGTGACCAACATCTGTGTGTCCTATGGCACCTGTCACAAGCAATACAACGCGGTCAGCTACCTTCGGGTGGCGCGTATCGGACATGATGGGGCCACGAATTCCGCGTGGAGCGCCGAGCGTCGCGATCGGATCCTCGCTGTCGGGCGCAGTCTGTTCATTACCCATCGTGAGGTTCTGATCGATGCGATCGAGCCTGGGATGTCGGATCTACCCCGATTTGTGTAGCAGCCGGTGCTGTCGGAAGGGAATGAGATGTCGGCCGTATTGGAGCCTCGGGCGCAGGTGAACCGGATGCTGGGGCATGTAGCGCTTCACTATGACAAGGTGGAGGATGGTCCGCTCGCCGCGCGGGTACTCGAGTCGATAGGCTTGCTGCTGACCCAACACTTCCCACTGGGGGATGGCAGTGAGTTCTATCGTTTCACGGTCAACCACCGTGAGCCCAACCGTGGGGATGGCATCATCTACTTGTCGCGCCTGCCCGAGGCGCATCGTGACCTGATCAGGGCGATCCGCGATTCACTTCACGTGGGCTCGCCTACGGAGCATCCGACCGTGGCACGGATGCGCGCCGCCCAGGCGGCCGATCCCGAATACACCTTTCACCTCGGATTGCTGTTCGACTCGCTGGAGGCAGTCGAGCAGGCAATGTCGCGGGTGATGGATCTGTCCAGGTCGGATCCGCAGCTGCGCGGGCGGATCAACATGGAGCTCAATAGAGCTCGCCCCGGTACACCCGAGGTGGACCGGCGGCTCGATGCCTCGCCTTTGTATGGCAGTGTGAAGCGCTATGCCTATGGGCGCAATGGTGTGCAGGCGTTTATAGAGACTGACCTCCTGGTGAGTGGCCCTCTGGGAGAGGGGCTCGTCATTGAGATTGATTACGTTTTTCCCGGCTACAAAGATCACATTTTGTCAGTGGTGGAGCTGTAACCCTCGGGGCAGGAGGTGGCGAATCGCAAGGCAGCACGCCCATCAGCTCGTTCAAGGTACACTCTCAGGTTTCGGAGCCTTGCTCCTGGCTTGAAAGGATATCCGGTGGGTGCCGCGATCAAACAGCACAAGGGGGCCACGGCCCCGCCAGCTCCTGCGGGTGCAAGGCGCGGCGTAGGCAGGCCGCGTAACGAGCAGCGGGGAGAGGAGATTCTCTCGGTCACTCTGCGGCTGCTCAGTGAGCGCGGCTACGCTGGGTTGACTATCGATGAGGTCATTGCCGGCGCGCGGGTGAGCAAGACGACCCTGTACCGGCGCTGGCCCACCAAGGAGCAGCTGGTGATGGCCGCCTTCGAGCTGGTGCCGCAGCTCAAGGTGCGGGACCGTGGCAGTTTGATGGCAGAGCTGTTGGAATTCGTGGCCCGTTATGACCGGAACATGCACCAGACGCCGCTGGGAAGTGTGCTCCCGGGCCTGATTAGCGAAGGGATGCACAACAGTGTGTTGGCGGCACAGCTGCGCAAGATGTTCGAGCGGCGTAGCAAGCCGAGCCTGGCGATCATTACCCGTGCGATCGCGCGCGGCGATCTGCCGGCAGGTACGGATCCGGAGTATGCCACCGAGCTGTTCATGGCCCCGGTGATGCAGCGGGCCATGTTTGCCCACGACCGGATGAATGTGCAGGAGTTCCAGAAGATCTTCGAGACCATTCTCGCCGGCATCCATGTCATGCAGGGCGCCACGCCGCCCGTTACCGGCCGGGTGAGATCAAAGCGTTCCGGTTCGAACCAGGATTGAGGCGCGCCCCGAGTTCGATGTTGGTTACAGGCCATCGACAGCGGCGCGTCGTTTCCGTTACAGTAAAGATCGTATCGTAATTACGGGCGGTCAAACACGCCCATCACCGGCGGGTGAGGGAATCATCATGTTGAGTCAGGCCAATCGGGAAGCGCTTGCAAAAATCCTGCGCCCGGCGTCGCCGCCGCGGGAAGTCTCCAATGTCTATACCGAGGATCAGTTGCGGCGGCTGCTGAGCATCGTGCACCAGCACGGTCCGTGGAAGCTGATTCTCGCGCATCACTTCGCCTCGACCGAGGAGCTGATTGCGACCCTGAGCGGGGCGATGCCGCCGGGTGTGAAGCCGAGCCTGGACATGTTCCTGACTCCCACCTTCCGGGGGTTCCTGGCCAATTATTCGGCGTGCCTCTATCCGGACATTCATGACGTTTTCTACAACGAGACTTTCCTGGGCTATGCGAAAGCCTACTGGAAAGGCCAGTATGCCAAGCCCCAGATGATGTTGTTCAACATCAACGGGCCGTGTGCCAACACTGACCCGGGCCACCTGGACACGCCGAGCTTTCGGGGCATCCGTTACGAGAACTCACCCACCTGGCTGTGCAGCGTGATGGGTAAATCCGGGCTGTTCCGTGACTACCTGATCAAGATGGCCCAGGTCATCACCTGGTTCTGTCATTGTCCCACCAGCGGCTTTACGTACTGGCCGGAGGGTCCGCTGGCGCCACCGAAGCGTCTGATGCCGCCGGTCTACAACCGAGGCGTGGTGGTGCAGAACGAGATGATGTTCCACCGGGGTGAGGCGAATGG
>Ga0105240_10002564_pt1 | contig 29130 bp, 14 predicted proteins | sample KBSC54metaG_FD_80426 | JGI IMG/M metagenome (GOLD analysis project Ga0105240, IMG submission 80426) | Corn rhizosphere microbial communities from Kellogg Biological Station, Michigan, USA - KBS C5-4 metaG | ecosystem: Host-associated > Plants > Roots > Rhizosphere > Soil | place: Michigan, USA... | reverse complement strand
CGGATATGATAGCTTGGCGCTCCGTCAAAAACGGCCGGCTCGAAGCTCCGTCCCCCGGCGCCCTTCTCGGCCAGGATCGGCTGGCCGGTCGCATCCGTAAAATGGACGGCCCCCGTAGCGATCGTGACGGTGGCCGTGAGCAGCCGGGTGCGCAGCACGATCTTTTCCTCGTCATGGGTCATCTCCCACCGCACCGATGTGTCCACCTTGTTTACGGTGATCAGGCTTCCCCTGTCCGCCAGGCCCTTCACGGGACTCGATACCACCCGGATGATATTGTCGGCAACAACCGATAATCTGACAGCAGCAGTATTACCGGAGCAGCGTGCGTCCGGGTAGACGATGACCCCGTCCGATGTGCGTGTATAGTTTTCAAATGTTTGAGCGCGGGCTACAGTCAGGAAAAATGAAAGAAGAAGAGAAAGCAGTTTTGTGTAGTGCATTGCAATCGGTTGTAAACAACTCAAAATTAGCCATGCACGTCAGATGCCAGGGTAGACTAACTGGCATATTATGGTATCAATATGTTCCCGGATTATGTATGTTTCTGTTATTTATGCGGTAAAAAATGTTAAACCATTCGGGTCCCTGTATTACTCCATCACCTTCTTATCCAGTTGAACAGCAATGATATCAATATCCCCGTCCCGGTTGTCAAGTCCGGATAGCGTTATTTGTCCTTTTCCGTCCTGCCGGGCTTTAACAGGTTTGTTCCCGGCCACCATATATGCCCGTATGTAGCGCTGCCTGTTGTGTAAGGCGGGCAAGGTAAAGGTGGGTTCGTTGTAGTGTCCCAACAGGTATATATAAATGGTGCTGTCTTTCCAGGCAAACCCGTATTGCCCGTCCTTCGGGTCCCATGGCCCGCCGCGGGTACCGTAAACGGCATCGCCCACCTGTTGGAGCCATTCGCCCATATGCAGCAACAGATCGGTCTCTGCTTTTGTAATTCTTCCATGCCGGTCGGGTCCCACATTGACCAGCAGCGCCATATTCCTGACCACGCAGTCGGCCAGCATCCGCTTCAAGCCAGCCAGGCTCATCAGCTTCGCCGGATCTTCCAGGTCCCGGGTATAGCCCCAGACAGGCGTAATAGACATACATTTTTCATACAGCTCTTTGGTACGGACCGGGCCGGTCACGGGAGCGCCGCCTTCTTCTGAATTATAATCGCCACGCCATCCGCTGCGCGGATTCATGATTACGTCGGGCTGGTATTTACGCACCATACCCACCAGACCAAGCGGCCGTCCCGTAAGCGGGTCTTTATCCTGAAAATACGGGTTCACCGGCCATTGATTGAGGCTGTCGAGGTATTTACCCGGCTCCCAGAAAAATGCGCCGTCGGCATCGGTGCCCTGCTGACCCAGCCAACCGCCATCCCAAAAGATCTCGTCTATTTTCCCGTATTTCGTGACCAGCTCTTTGGTAAGACAATACAGCTCTTCTTTCATGAGGCGCGCATTTTCCTTGTGAGCGATGTCAGTGGTATAACCGAATTTATTGGGCTTGCAATCCTTCCCCGTTACGTCATAATAACCCGGGTACCGCCAATTGATCAATGTTTTGTACAGACCCACCCTAAGCCCATTGCTCCGGCAGGCATCCACATATTCTTTTACAAAATCGCGGTTATGGGTCTGCTTGCTCGTAAAGACCCCCATGTATTTGCTGTCGAAAAGTGCGTATCCATCGTGATGCTGGGTAACCATGACCATATATTTCATCCCGGCTGCTTTGGCCAGCGCGGCCCAGTCATCGGCATTGAAGCTATCCGCGGCAAAATATCGATCCCCGCTGGCGGGATACGCCAGCTGACGATACGCTTCCTCGGACATTCCTGCATTTTCCCGGTACCATTCGCCGTTGCCCGGGCCTGCATACAAGCCCCAATGGATAAACATTCCGAATTTGGCGTCTAGCCACCATTTCATTTTGTCATTTGGCTGCTGCGAAATACCCATTTCGGTCTTTGGGACCCGCTGAGCAGGCGGCTCACCGGATGCAGGAGCGACGGTTTGTGCAATGCCTGTACGTGCCTGTAGGCAAAAAATAATAAACAAGAGCCTGGCAACATGCGATATTTTCATACCTATTGTTTTACGATCGGGATATTCTTTTCACCGGTGCTAAGATAATAAACGCCTCTGGCGAGACCGCTGATATCCATCGACGTGGAAACCACGCCGCCTGCCGGCTGCAATCGGACGGTCCTGACCAGTTTTCCCGCGCTGTCATGTAATTCCAGTTCTATCGGTCCCGTCTGTGCAGTAAGCTGAATGTATAGCATATCGGTTGCCGGGTTGGGAAAAACGGTGATACCGGAAGTTTCATCCATGCCTACCACTACGATCTTGCTATAGGTATAGCCGCCATTGCTGTCAATGACCTTCAAACGATAGTAGTCTACCGGGGACAGCGGCCGGGTGTCGTAATACAAATAGTTCTGTTGTGTTCCGGAGCTGCCTGGTAAGCTGGCCGTGGCCGCAACGGCGCCTATGCTGTCGAATGCCACCCCATCCGTGCTCCTTTCAATTTCGAAAGATGTCACCCCTGTGAGGTTTCCCGCGGTAAAATCCAACCGAACGTCACTACCTGTCTTCATGGCTTTCAGGGTCATAAGACCCACTGATAAGACAGGAAGGATGCCTGTCAGCTGCAGCGAACTGATAGATAAGGGCGCCAGGGTCACTTGCAGGGTACTATCGCTGGCCGGCATGATGGTGGAGGGCTGAAGTGCGTTGTTGGTATGGGAAATAAATGTTTCGGTACCCGCCGGAAGGTTCGACAAGGAGAGGACCTGGACCGCCTGGCCGGGTAATTTAAAATGCGAAAGGTTCACCGTAACGGTCTTGGGGAGGGTCAGCGATCTGTTGACCAGCACCAGGGTGATGGAATCATTGGCGTCCGTGGCGGTGGCATAGGCCGATACATCCTGCTCATCGTCGGAAACGGCGCCAATGCTATTCTTTTTATTGTACCTGCTGTACAGGTGAAGCGTCTCCCACATCCCCTTTTCCCAGCTCCAGGGCGAGAAATATTCAACATCATGCTTCATAAACTCACCTAACATGGAGCCATACCACACCGCCTGGGCATTCGGGTCGTTATTGAGGGAAACCGATGTTTCAGAAATGGCAAACGTAACCCCGTTGCCCGGTCCCATATACTGGTCCAGCCATTTCTGACAACGTCCGAATATGTCTTCGACCTGTATGGAATTATCCCATCCGCCATTGACCAAATGCAGGCCGTTGGCCTCCGGGTAAGCATATGTGCTGTCGAAAAATACCCGGTGATACTGCAGGATGTCAGTCGGGTTAGTGCTGCCGGGATAAAAATGCAGATCGATGACATCCAGCAGACGTATACCCGTCCGTTGCTGCTCTTCCGCCAGCCGCTTGATAAAAAATTGCAGCCAGGGGTAACGTATGCCATCGGTCCCAACTACCTGGCCGCCCTTCCAGGCGAACCATTGCCATTCGTTCGGGCTCACGGGACCGCTGAGCTTAATACCCGGGTACAGCGCCCGCGCCTTTTTCGCGACGGCAAAAAATCGTTGCATAAACGCTTCCGCATCCAATTGAACGGGCATTACGTCGTCGTGCGTACCATCCCATATCTCCACTTCGTTGTCCATATTCCAGTACCTGATACGGGTAGAGTCCAGCCCTTGCCCGCCGCTGCCAAACCAGTGGTTCAAAATGCCCGTGGTGGAGTCTTCATTCCAGGGTTCCAGGTACAGGCTGGTATCGCCGTTGACCAGGGCCTGGCTTCCGCCCGCCGGGTTAAGGGTGCCGCCCCCCGCCAGGTCCTGACCCAGACCCGACCAGTACTGCGATTGGTTATAGGCCCAGTCATTGAAGTTATGGGAAGTGTTCGACGCGGCTTGGCCTATAAGCTGAAATCCCCACATACCCTGAGCAGCAGGTATATTTTGTTGTAAAGATGCCGCCGCAAAATCCCAGTCGTGCTGGTAGACATTATTATACCAATCGGGATGACTGGTCAGTTTGAGCCGCCAATTGTATTTGGAAAGATTGTTACCACCATTCTCACGGGAAAAATTCAGGCCCGCGTCTTTATACAGCTGCCAGGTAGCCGCGCTGGTTGGATTCGAAGGGTCATCCGATACGGAACCGTTCCTGCCATAAATAAAGGGGGACACCTTCCTTCGGCTGGTCTGCGGATCCACGATGACCTGCACGTTTTGGGCTGCAATAGCGGAATAGGTAAAAGCGGTCAATAAGGACACGGCTATTCTTTTCATTTTTATAGGTATTGCGATTCGACGGCGGCATGACAGCTTCCTGCCGGGGCAGCGAGACGATCAAGAGCAATATAATAGCCTGAAATTAGCTGGTTTTATCCTAAAGGACGGTAGAAATACGTGCAAATTATGGAGCAAAATGTTAGCGCCTGGTATGCTATTTTGTTATTTTTCGTCAAAAAATGTTCAACTACCCATGTCTGCACCTCGCCAAAGCTGGCGTTGTCAAAAGACGTAATGGTTAGCCGGACTGACGGATAATAAGATCGCTACGCAATACGATAGATTGGAGGAGTTTATTGGGCGTCGAGTCATCCAATTGGAACAGGAGCTCGTGAATGGCCGACTCGCCCATCTGACGGGCCGGATAATGGACCGTGGTAAGGGAGGGCTGGGTAACCAGGGAAATTGGGTCATTCCCAAAGCCCGCGATAGCGATCTCTTCCGGGATCATGATGCCATGCTCCTTTAAAACGGACATACAGCCGGCTGCGCAATCGTCACTGGCGGCTATAATCGCATCGGGTTTTTGCCGCCATTGCAAAATCGATTCAGCCACTTTGGCGCCATCGTCCCACGAAATCCCACCTTTTAAAATATGCCTTCCCCCGACGAGTATACCTTCCTCCAGGAGCGCACGTCTGTATCCTTTTAATCTCTCCACATCGGCTGTTACGCTGCTTTGACCACCCGCTATATATACGATCAGCTCCCGCCCCTGCTGGAGAAAATGCCTTGTAATTTCATATCCGGCCTTGGCATGATCAATGGCAATGGTGATATATGGAGGAGCCTCATCCGCCCCATTCAGCAGGATGACGGGTACATTCCGTTGTACAAATTGCGTAAAATGAGAAAGTTTTGTGCTTTCGGAAACAACCACCAGTAGCCCATCTACCATCTTGTTATATAATGCGTTAGCACATGACGCCTCTCCTTCGGCCGTTTCGTTGGTCTGCATGATGACCAGGCTGTAATCGGCATTTCGCGCTGCCTTTTCCATGCCGGACACCAGGGTAGCAGTAAAGTAGCAATCCAGTCTTGGAACGATACAGCCCAGGATATGTCTTCGGGAGTGTTTTAGGAGCCTCGCATGTTCATTCGCCCTGTATCCGGTGTCTCTGGCCAGTTTTAGAACACGCCTTTTTGTCTGGGGCCGTACCGTTGGATCGTTGTTCAGGGCACGGCTAATGGTGGCAGTGGAAAGATCCAGCATTCTTGCCAGGTCGCGTATCGTTATTTCTCCTTGATTATTAATCATTTGGTATAAAGCAAGCGTTTTACCCGGCAGCAGGATGGGCTGCCGATCCGGCGGGTAAAATTCGATGTGAACGCGGGGGAAGTCTTGCACGATTAGGTAAAATTCTATCCCTAATGTTTCAGGATCGGGAAAATTGAGCGGAGAGTTCTGTTTAACCAATGGCTTTTCGCTTCAGTGCGACGTATTCCGTTGGAGAAAGATCGAATTTTGCCTTGAACGCCCGCGTAAAATAGTTGGGGGTGGTAAATCCAACGGCGTACCCTACCTCTGCGATCTTCATATCGCCTCTTTCGAGGAGTTCCGCAGCCTTGTTAAGCCTGACGGATCGAACGAATTCCACCGGAGTTTCCCCTGTCAGGTCAACGATCTTTCGATAGAAGGAGGTACGGCTCATGCAAAAATGATTGGAAAGCTCTTCGACCGACAATTGAGAGCTGTCGAGTCTCGACTCTATAAATTGGGTCACTTTCAATAGCAATTGGTCTTCTGCGGAAGGCAGCTCCTGGGGCGGGGTCTCAATATTAACCCGTCGGGTATATGTTTCACGCAAGCGCTGGCTAAGTAAGATGAGATTTTTTATCTTGATCTTCAAAACCTCAAAGCTAAACGGTTTGGTCAGGTAGTCGCTGGCGCCCGTCTGCAGTCCCGTCAATTGATAGGCGTCATCCGTCAGGGCCGTTAACAGGATCACGGGGATATGACTCACCCGCCTGTCGGATTTGATCTTTCGACTAAGCTCGATCCCATCCATATTGGGCATGGTAATATCGCTCACGATAACATCCGGATGAGCGGAAAGGGCCTTTTGCCACCCTACCTTGCCGTCCGAGGCTTCGATTATTTTGTAATAGGGTTGCAGGCTGCTTCGAAGATATTCCCGGAAGTCGTCATTGTCCTCTACCAGCAGCACGGTCAGCTTTCTGAGGTCACGCAGGCTGGCCGGCTTACCATCGGCAGCGCTTACAGCTTTTACGGGGGATATTCCACCATCTGCCTTGTTACCCGACCCGCTCCTGAGATTTTCCAACGGGAGGCAAATCGTGAACGTACTCCCGGTGCCCGGCTGACTTTCGACGGCGATAGTCCCTCCGTGCAACGTCACAAACTCCCGGGTAATGGACAGACCAATCCCTGCGCCCTGGTTGGAGACATTTGCTTTGGCGCCACCCTGGAAAAAGCGATCGAAAGCGTGCAGTCTTTCATCCGCGGACATACCGACCCCTGTGTCGGAAATGACGATCATGAGTTCTTTCGAATCTGCGACCTGGTTCACCGTCAGCGATACCGAACCATCCTTTTCTGTAAACTTGAATGCATTCCCCAAAAGGTTGAATACGATCCGTTCAATTTTATCCTTGTCGAATGCCGTATAGTAATTATCAATCCCGGTGGTAAAGGAAAAACGGATCTGCTTCCGGTCAGCCATGTCGCTAAAACTGTCGGAAGCGTCCTTCAGGAACGAAATGATATCCCCTTCGCTCAAATTAAGCTTTAGTTCGTGATCTTCGAGTTTCCTAAAATCAAGCAACTGGTTTACGAGGTTGAGCAAACGTCTCGCATTACGCTTCACCATCGCAATATGTCGTTGTTTGTCCGGATTGCCCTCCTTTTCCTGCAGCTGCTCCAGGGGTCCTGTGATCAGGGAGATAGGTGTGCGAAACTCGTGGCTCAAATTCGTCAGGAATTTTATCTTCAATTGATCGAACTCATGCAAACGCTCGGCTTCCAGCCTCTCTTGTTCCAGGATCTGTCTCATACGCATACGCTCCTGCTCCAGCGCGTATTTTATTTTGAACTTCCGGATGCCCCGATAACGGATGCCCCAGACGATCAGGATGGCGACCAACAGATAGAACGCGTAGGCGTATCCCGTCAGCCAGAAGGGCGGCTTGACATAGATATGGATCGAGGTATCCGTAGCGCTCCACACGCCGTCATTGTTACTTGCCTTCACATGAAAAGTATAATCTCCCGGGTCAAGGTTCGTGTAGTAGGCCGTGTTCATGGCCCCCACATAGATCCAGTCTTTGTCAAAACCTTCCAGCTTATAGGCATATTGGTTTTGCTTCGGCAGCGTATAATTTAGTGCGACAAAGCTCAGTGAGAGGTTCTGCTTGTAGGCGAGACTGATCCTGGTAGCTACGGAAATATGCTCCTGTATCGCAGATTCCTTACCCGGAGTTACGGACTTATTTCCGATCCTGAGGTCTGTCAACATCACCGATGGTACGTTACTGTTAGCCGTCAGTTCCGTCGGATCTATGTAATTGAACCCCTGCAGACTGCCGAAAAACAGCTCGCCGTTTGATGCCCTAAACCCGGCCCCATGTACGAAATTATCAATAGGGATACCGTTATAGTGCGTGAAATTGCGAAAATGCCTGGTGGCTACATTTAATGCGCTGACGCCCGTGTTCGTACTAATCCACAGCCTTCCCTTATCATCTTCTACCAGCTGATAGATGGTGGTATTTTGCAAACCATCCTTTTCGGAGAAGTTAGTGAACCGACCCGTCTTCTCCTCAAACACGCTCAAACCTCCGCCATAGGTGCCTATCCACATAAGACCGCGGCTGTCGCGGAGCAGCGCGTGTATCTTATCGCTGGGCAAAGGGCTGTTGCTTTGATTGTGCACGGTAAATTTTCCCGCACGCGGATCGTATATAGTCAACCCACCGCCATGGGATCCAATCCAGATATTCCCCCGGCTGTCTTCCTCTATGGCCCTGATATATCCATTTATCGGCAGCAGGACATCGTCCGGCCCTGCCGGCTTTGGCGTATAGCGAACGAGCTCATTATTATTTTTTAAAGCAATGACTCCGTCCCCATTCGTGCCAAACCAAATTTGCCCCTTGCTGTCTTCTTTTATACAATAGATGTCTCCCTTGTTCAGGTAATCCGCGCCATGGGCGACTGTCAGGTGTCTTGCCTTTCCAGTCGCGGGATCCAGCAAGATGGCCCCTTCCCCGGATGTCCCGACATACAATTTGCCGTTATGCAATGTTCTTAAAGACAGGACGGACAAGTCGTTTGATCTCATCCCGTCCAGTTGGACCTCAACACGGCGGATGCGGTTCTCCTTTTCATCGAATAAATAAATTCCGCCGCCATCCGTGCCGACCCAAATGTGACCATCGTCTGCCTGCGCAAATGCCGTTACTATCGAGCTCTTTGATCCATTGTCATGAAAAGTTGCCCAGAATTTGCCAGGGAAGAGATTGAGATTTTTGTCGTATTTGTTGACGCCACCACGGTATGTCCCAAACCAGTAAATACCTTCTTTGTCGATGTAGATGCTTCGGATAACCTTGCTGGTTAGGCTGTGCATATTCCCTTCCTCGGGCAGGTAGGTCGCCGAACGTCCGGTATGCGGATCCAGGGCATGTATCCCTGCCATGGTCCCTACCCACAATAGTCCGTCGCCGTCCGCGCGGATTGCAGTGATCATTCCCCGCCTCAATTCATCATCGTTGCCATTCATGGTCCCGGCGCTCACAAATCCGTTCTCGTCGGGGCGCAGCATACATAATCCACGCTCCGTGCCCACCCATATATGACCATCGTTGTCCTCCGCCAGGGACCTTACCTGATCATTGACCAGACTTGACCCGTCGGCAATATCATGTGCGTAATGTCTGAACGTCCCCTTTTCTTTTACGAAAAGAAAAAGGCCTCCGTCCGTACCCACCCATACCCTATGCCGGCTGTCTTCAAAAATGCAATTCAAAGGTTTTATTGACGCCTCCCGATGACCATTAAAGAGGTCCATTTTCGTAAGCCGGCCCGTTCCGGGGTCCAGTACATAGGGAGCTTCAAATTGCGCCATCCAGATCATCCCCCGATCATCGCTGCACAGACCCCTGACCACCGCATTGGGTAGAAATCCGTTGCCTCCCCCATCCACAGGGTAATGGATAAATTTGTCGCGCCGCCTGTCATACATGCTCAATGCGCCTCCGCTGGTCCCGATCCAAATATTTCCCGTCTTGTCCTCGTACAATGCCAGTATCTCATTGGCGCGCAGACTGGCAGAATCGCCGGCCTCGTGCCGGTATACCGTAAAATTCGTTCCGTCAAACTTATTGAGACCGTCATCCGTGGCGATCCACATCAGACCGTATCTGTCCTTTAGGATGGCGTTAACCGAATTGGATAACAATCCATCCCGGGCAGTCAGTGAAGTGAATTTGATTTGGGGCGGCTGTGCAGATGAAATTTTTGCCAGTATTATAAAGCATATGAAAAGGAAAATTCTCATAACCAGCATATTACAGACAATCGGTTTTAGCCAAGATACCTCTTTTACGGCAAATCTGACCAAATTACCTGCATTCGTATTCGTACTCCCAGATCGTGCGGGTAGTTGCCCCCGTCTGGTCCGACATGGTTTCTACAAGTCCGGTGCTGGTATAAGTATAACTAAATGATCTTGTTTCCGAAAGAGGGCAAGTGCTTTCCTGCTTGGTTACAAGCTGTCCGCTAAAATAATAGGGGAGCTTGTAATATACATAGTTGGCATCCCCATCGACAAAATAAAGATAGCTAAAGCGTCGCATGGGGTTTGGCGTTGCGGCATCATAACTGAATTGCGTGGTGCAGGTAGGTACCTGATTTAACCGGTGCTCCACTGACTGGATATTATCGCCTTGCCAGGTGATCTGGTGGTCATAGCTATTCCCGGCCTGGCTGGCGCTATTTTCTTCCCTGATATTAACGATCCTCCCTGCGTTGTATGTAAATACCAACCGCCCTTCATACACCCAACTGCCGCTCTGTCTGATATAAAACTTCAGATCGGTGGCCTGTCCATTGGAGCTGTATCCGACCTCATATCGATAATACGGGTCCTGTACGGGTTCTTCCCTGCGTAACAGCCTTTTCTGCTCGTTAAAGTATAGGTTATAGCCATGATCATTTTCGCCTACGGTAACTACGGTATCACCGGCCTGATAGGTAACAGGAAGTTTTGTTGTATTTCCGGGATAATTAATTGCTGTAAACCTGCAATCAGGCTCCTTATTTTTTTTATTACAAGCCCACAAAAAGGCGAGCAAAAAGAGGAGAGCAAGCCGGCGCATAGGAGAAAATTTTTGACAAAATAATATATTTTGCCAAATTCTCCTTATCGGACGGGTGATGTCTTCACCCGCAAAGTAGCCTGCTCCAAACCGGGAGAACTTACCGATAGCGTAATATCACCGGCGTCATGCGTACTCCTGATCACTGCCAAGGCGCGGCCGCGCCATGCTTTATGCTGGTCCCCTACATATTTGTCCATGTCCTTCATATCGCCATTGCCTACTCCTGCCAGGACACCCGGTCCGTCAATTTTAAAATGCAGCCGGCTGGCAGCATTGGGCTGGAGGACCCCGTCCTTATCCGTTATCTCGACCGTGACATAGATCAGATCCTGGCCATTCGCCTTCATTTCTTTCCTGTCGGCAATCAACCTGATCTTTGCCGCATCGCCCGAAGTCTTCAGTATGGACGGATCGATCTCTTTACCGTTCTCCACCCCCACCGCCTTTAACACACCCGCAGCATAAGGCACGGGGAAGTCAGCCTTGTATCCCTGCTCTTCGGTAGTTGGCTTTTCGCCAACGAGACTGTCATTAAGATACAGCCGGACGGTTGGGTATTTTGAATAAATTTCGACCTGGATCGTCTTCCCTTCAAATCCGGGCCATGTCCAGCTCTCCCATGTAGGCCATACCGACCACCAGGTCTCTTTGATCTCAAGCGGCGCCGGTTCGGGTTCGCGGACGGCCATATAGAGTTTTTCGGTGTTATTGTACAACAGGCTCCTGTAATGCGAGATGGGTTTTCGCCAGCCGGTGAGATCGATGTCGCCGCAATAGGCGCCGTGCCAGGGAAAAAGATCATGCTCCCAATGTTCACCTGGCACTTCTCCGGAATAGTACCAGCGGCCTATCCCCGACTCGCCTAAATAATCCATAGCGGTCCAGACGCAATCCCCGATGACAAAGCTGTTATTCTGCACCAGTTTCCAGTTGCTGAAAGCGTCTTTGGGATAGGATTCCGTCTGCAGGATGATCCGTTCCGGCACCCGCTGATGATCGGAGGGTGCGGCATATAAATGATAATTATAGCCGGCCACGTCATGTGCCGCCATCAACGAATCCAGGGCGGCCCAGTCTTTGCCATTCTCCACCACAGCCGATGTCACGGGGCGGGAGATGTCTATCTTCTTTATGGCGTCTGACAGCATTTTTGCGGTCCTGACCGCTTCGGGGCTTCCCCGTTCCACTATTTCATTACCTATGCTCCAGAGTATGATGGACGGATGGTTTATATCCCGGACGACCATGGTTTCCAGATCGCGCTGCCACCATTGATCAAAATAGCCGGCATAATCATATTTATTCTTCCCAACCCGCCAGCAATCGAATGCTTCATCGATGACCAGCAGTCCCAGCCTGTCGCAGGCATCCAGGAATGCTTCCGAGGGTGGATTGTGGGATGTACGGACTGCATTGAATCCGGCTGCTCGCAGCAATTCTACTTTTCGCTGTTCCGCGCGATCATACGCGGCAGCGCCCAAACAGCCGTTATCATGGTGTACGCAGCCGCCATTGAGCTTTACCGATCTGCCATTGAGCTGGAAACCCTTATCGGCGGTAAATTGTATGGATCGGATACCAAAATCCGTTCTTGTTTCATCAACTATTCTTTTATTTTTCAGCACCTGCACCTGTGCGGTATATAGCTGAGGAGTATCGGGACTCCAAAGCAAAGGATCGGATACCTTTGCCATCCGTATGATCTCTTTCTCACTGTTGGCAGCCATTTCAACGCTTATCTGGTCGGTCCACGCATTTTTACCATTGCTAGCGGTCAGCCGGGTTTTAAGAACAATACGCTGGGGCAGGCCGGTCTCGTTCTTCACCACTGTTCTTATCTTGACGGTTGCACTTTTCGAAGACACTTCGGGGGTGGTAATAGATACCCCCCAATTCGCCACATGCAGCGGGTCGGTGACGATCATCCAGACATGACGGTAGATACCGGATCCGCTGTACCACCGGCTATTCAATTGCTTCGAATTGTCCACCCGAACCGCAAGGACATTCTTATGACCGGGCTCCAGGTAAGGAGTAAGGTCATACATAAAGGAGGAATAGCCATACGGGCGGATGCCAAGCGATCTTCCATTGATAAAAACTTCGGCATTCATGTAAACGCCTTCAAAATAGACAGCCATGCTTTTGCCTTTCCAATTGGCGGGCGCCATAAAAGTTTTTCGATACCAGCCCACCCCCGAAGGGAAATAGCCCCCCGCGCCGCCCGTCGGATTTTTGGGGTTTACGTCTCCCTCTATGCTCCAATCGTGTGGCAGGTCCAGCTTCCGCCAGCCACTATCGTCAAATACGTCCTGCTCCGCACCCCGCGTGTCACCCAAAGTAAACCTCCAGTCGTCGTCGAACAATTGTTTTCTTCCCATATTACCGGGCGTCTGAGCTGCCACCAACATATGACAGGTCACACTTAAAAACAGAAATATCGCTACTCTTGAATGGCAATACATGTATAGCTATTTAAATTTCAAACAATCGTCACTCCCGCCAAACCAGGACGCCCGCGGGTTTTATAACCTTTTCACCTATGAGGATACCGGCCCCGGCAGGCAGGTTCATTGTATATTCAGCGGATGAATAATTGACAGCGATGAAGAAGCCGTCGCGCCAGTAAACATACACTCCCCTGGGATAATTCTCCGTAGAGGCCCCCACCTCGCTACAAGTTTTCCGTAACACCTCTTTTTCCAGATCGCCGTCCTTGGCATCCACTCCTATATAAGTCACGGAGCCTTTGCCAAAAGCATGTCGTACCACCGCGGCGTTGCCTTTGTAGAACTGGTTGTCGTAGGTGGCGACAACTTCTGTGTTTTCATCCGGTGCAAGGAGCTCGGCCCAGCTGTTCCAGGAATAATGGGACGTACCCATGAGAATGTCGCCTTTGGCCGATGCCGGAAGCATATCGGTGGCCGTGACATGAGCCCCTATAAGACCCGATAAGGGCGCGGCCCATCCCGCCTCCCAAAAATGCCCCTGACGGTCCTTCGTCCCCGTCCTGCATGTGATGATCAGGTGTCCGCCCCCGGCCGCATAGTCCTTCCATTTTTTTACCAGCCCGGAGTCCACCATTTCATACGCCGGAACGATCACGAATTTATACGGTGAAAGATCGGCGGCAGGCGGGATAACGCTCGCCGGCGCACCCAGGGATTTTGCCATTTCCAGGAACCTGACAGGATAATTCCATGCGTCCCACAGGTATGTCTGTTTTTGCCGGTCGATGGACCAGAAGTTCTCGAGGTCCCATACGATGGCGGTCGAGCGGGCCGCCAGCTTTTCCGGCATCGTTCTCCCGGTTTTGTATAGACGCCGAAGTTCTCCGATCTCTTTCATAAACTGCATGTACTCCTCTCCCCCCTGAGAAGGTGTAACGCCGTCCGTCTTTATTATCCCCGAATGATATTGCTCGGCGCTGTAATTGATCTGACGGAACCGATAAGAGCAGGCAATCTTTCCACCTGCGGCAAAACTGTGATACAACCACATTCGGACTGTACCAGGCAGCAGCAATGGGTTATAGCTGCCCCAGTTTACGGGCCCGGGCTGTATCTCCATCACGCCGGACGCTCCGCCCACCGATTTGAAATATTCCGAAGCAAAAAGAACGACCCTGCTGTTCCCGAGGCGGAAACCCTGATCGCCGATGTTGTCGGCACCCCCGTTAGGATAGGCGGTATAGATTGCGAAGTCCAGTTTTGTCGTGCGCCGCGGGTCCGCCCCGGTGGATATGGCGGTGTAATTGGTCGTCACGAACTGGGCAGGCGAAATATATTTTCGCAACACGCCGGATTGAAGGTCCAGGAATTCCGCCTGGGCGTCTGCCGAATACCGTTTAAGATCCAACAGCGCATGCGGGTTGTTGCCCCACCACCCCACCAGGTTAGTATTGGGGATTATGACCTGTTCGAAATCAGCATACCACTGGCTCCAGAAAGCGGCTCCCCAGGCAGCATTCAATGCATCGATGGTCTTGTATTTGTTCTTTAACCATCGTCTGAATGCCTCCTGCGAAGAAGGGCTGTAATCGGGTTTTGCATCCGGCTCGTTATCCAGCTGCCATCCAATGATATTTTCATTCCGCCCATAACGCCTTGCCATTTCTGACACGATCCGTTCGACAAACCGCCGGTACACCGGATTGACGATCGACCCCAGGCCACGGGTACCATGCTCGCCGCGGAAATAATGTCCATCCATTATAAAGGTTTCCGGATAGTTCGCACGCATCCATGCCGGCGTTGTCGCGGAAGGCGTGCATAGCAGCACTTTCAGCTTGTGCTTCGCACAAAGCCCCACCACCTTATCGAGCCAGACAAAGTCGAACTTCCCCTCTGTGGGCTCCATCCTGAACCAGGCAAACTCGGCCAGATGCACGAACTGGAATCCCATTTCGCTGATCTTCGATATGTCACGCTCCCATTGGTCCTCCTTCCAGTGTTCCGGATAATAATAGATACCGGTGGTGATGAGATCCTTTTCGGGGAAGAAACGGTCGATTGGCTGCGAGCTGGCAGAAGTTGCTATCAGGACCGATGCCACCAGCATCGGTATGATAAATTTATTACGTGGTGACGGTGCTTTCATTAGCGATCAATGTGTTCCTGCAAATATAGCGTTGATGGTGCGAGCGTCTTTTATCGTATCGGCAGCCCTGTCCACCATTCCGCCGGTGTCCCAAAAAAATGGTTTGAGACCATGGGCGATTGCCTGTTTGGTATTGAATGTTATCCAATAGTCCACCGCATCATTATGCGTTGGAAGATCCAAGGGAGTAGTACGGCAGTAGGCTCCGTATTCACCCATCAGGAATGGAATGCCTTTATCCACAAACTTAGCCTTCATGCTGCTGAAATAATTATTTATATAGTCTTCCTCGCCCCAGGTGGCATTGCGGTCAGGTTCGATGGTTGAATGGTGACCGGCGCCCCAGTAATAGAACATTTTCCCCCAGGAGGCGTCCCCATCCAAAATCGTAAACTGAGAAGGGGTATAATCATGTTCTTCAAAAGCCATCCGGCCCGGCGTGGGGTCGACGGGAAAATTGTTTATCAGGTCGGACGGCGCCTGTACCACCAGCACGCGGTATTTATTATGACCACCGGTGGAACGCACCGCATCCACAAAGCTCTGGTGGTAGGACAGCAATACATTCATCTGAGCGGCATTGGAGGGATCCGGTTCATTGGCGCTGGCGAACATCAGATGCTCGTCGAAATCGCGCATTTTGGTCGCTATCTGCTCCCAGAACGCTTTTTGTTTGGCATTGACGCTATCCGCACGCGCCCCCGTCGCCTTGCAATCCAGCCAGCCGCCGTCCCAGTGGATATTGAGCAGCACATACAGGTTGTTGCTGATACAATACTGTACCACATCGTGAACCCTGTTCAACCAGGTGGGATCGATGTGAGCCGTCGACGGATTGTCGACATGGAAATCCCATGCGCAGGGGAGCCGCACGGCATTGAATCCGAGGTTCTTCATATACGTTACATAGGCAGCCGTGATGGCAGGGTTACCCCAGCCCGACTCGCCACCGGAGGCTTCCAGCGTGTTGCCGATGTTCCAGCCCACTACTATGTTGTTGGTCAGCTGCATAGCGGTGCTTGTCATCCCCGTGGAATCCGGCGCCAGGGGTGAAGTATTATAAGATGGGTAAATGGAGCTGACCTGGGAGACCGTGATGCGTCTGACCTGCCCGTTGGTGGCCGTGACCTCGAGGATCGCGCTACGGGTGGAACCGGTGGTATTCGAAGCAGCGGTTAGCTTTACAGTGGCCGTACCGCTGGCTCCCGCCGATGGACTCGATTGGATCCAGGAGGCAGCAGGGTTTGCTATTGTCCATTGGGAATTACAGGTGATGGTGACGCCGGAGTCGGCGCCCTGCGCAGGGAAATTGATGCTGGATGCCGACACGGACAACTGCGGCGCGCTGCCCGAATTCTTCTTACAGCCAACAGAAAACGCAATGGCCATTATCTGTGCCAGTAAGAGCCTGGAAAATGTAGCTTTCATATGTTACAAATTTGAGTGCTTTGTTATTTTAATTCAATAAACTCGGGTTCGTACGGCCGAATAAAAAAATGCTCCTTATAATCCTTATCAAAGAGCAGGCTTCTGCCGCTGCCCTTGAGCGTTATCTCTTTCGCATCCCCGCTGACATTCAAATAAAGCACGTGGTCCTTATCGACCTGCCGGGCCATGACGCCGGGCGGCGCCTCCGGCCCCTTGCGCATGGAAAGTTCTCCGATCAACTGGTCCACCAGTGGTGTCAATACCTCCCCCTTAGCAGGAAGGCCAATATAGATCGCCCTGCCCTTGCCGTACCGGTTGACCGTAACGATCGGATAGTCCCTGTCCAGGCTGACGATCTTACTCAGCACTTCGGCCCCCCGCGGCTCGATGACCTCGAAATTCGCCGATTCCGTAGTGAAGGAAGCCCCCTTGTAAACGCATTCCAGTTTTTTTCCCGTCAGCTGCTTCCTCGACAGTTCATTCAAAACGGTCGTCTCCTCATAGCCCGCCACGCGAATACCAAATACATCATTCAAAAGCCCGGGATGCTGCGACGCAAATACTTTCCCAGTCTCGTCCACCACCGCTGAGTTGCCTGTCATTACTACGGTGCCTCCTGCGTTCACAAAATCCCGGACCCTGGCAGCAGTCCGCTCATCCATCACAGAAACGCCCGGCAGAAAAAGCAATTTATAGTTCAATGGGCTATGCACGATGTCGATCACCCGTGCATCCATGTTCCGGTAAGCAAACAAGTCAAAACAGCTCTGCAGCTGTTGCTGATGCTGCTCCGGGAAATAACCGCCTGCGATGACGGAGGGAAAGGAAAATGCCAACCCCACTTCTGCCTGCAGTTTATAGGGAAAATATTTTTCGATCTTTTTGAACTCAGTGGCGATCCTTTTATACTCTTCGTACTTCCGGTTGGGCGTACCGTCCCAATCCAGCATTCCCTCCAGGTTTTGCTCTTCGCCCCCGTGCATGCTTTGCCAGGTCCACCCGCAGACCATTTGGTTGCCGTACAACAGCGTGGCGTAAGCCGACTTGCGGATGGAGCCCGGTACGGCGGTCATCGTGGTAAACTCGGTGCACCAGAAGGGATTTGCGCTTTCGAATTGTATCCTGGCTATTCCAAAAAGTGCATCCATCACGCCATAGTTGGTCGTGAGGGAATTCCCGGGATAAAATCCACAGCCCTCCCGCGTCATCTTTCCGGAATAGGCGATGGGGGTATAATCGAAGAATTTCATAGCGCTGTAATACCAGGCATTGGTGTTGACAAAAGCATGCGGCGCATTGACATTCACTTTATCTATCACCTTGAGCAGGAATCCGCTGATCTCTTCCGATATGAACCTTCGGAAATCCAGCATTCGCTCGGTGGCGCCGTTCCTATTTCCGGATACGGGCAGTCCCACTTCTTCGAAATCGCCTATCTTCCTCGACCATCGCTGTCCCGCCCATGCCTTGTTCAGGCTGTCGACACCGGCATATTTTTTCCGCAGCCACTCTATAAACCGCTGCCGGACGGTCTCAGCATACGAGATCGGCCCGTCACCCGATTCATTATCGATACCGAATGCCAGCAGTGCCGGATGATGCCCATAATGCCGTGTCAACGAATCGGCATACTCCAACGCGTATCGCTGATACATCGGATCCCCAACGTCCTCCATGTAACGATGATTCGGGTAGAGCCTGTTCCCGGAGGCATCTGTAACATCGATGGAAGGGAACTTATGATGCAGCCAAATAGGCGCCGGGCGCACGGCAATATCCAGGATCACCTTAATGCCGGCCTTGTCCATCAGGTCCATTACCTTGTCGAACCATCCGAAATCGAAATGCCCTTCGGCGGGCTCATAGCTGTCCCATGCAAGATGCCCCATCCTTACCACCTTGAAACCCGCATCCCGCATGAGCCGGATATCCTTTGCAATCTTTGCCGTATCCTTGTCATCATGCGGATGATAGTTGGTCCCAACGTATAATGCTTGAGAATATGTATCAGAAACGGCGAGCAAAAAGATTACAATAACTGAGAGCTTACATGTCCTTTTCATGATCTTCAGAGTTTGATCAGCTTCAATAAAAAAACATCGTTCTCCCATATCTCCCACTCCTTCGAAAAAGGGATACCATTCCTTATCTCCACGATCTCCTTCGTGACGGGCGCGCCATCGTTGATCTGCTTTATAGCTTCCACTTCCCGGCCGCTAAGCTGCGCGGGCCGCCCCAACGTCAGATACGTGGAATACGCATCATTGCACCGGTAGCCAACTTTGTACATTTCCAGCGTATATTTTCCGGCAGGTACGTTGTCGATCCGGATGCTGACCCTGCCCTTGGGTTTAGCCGGCAGGTCCTGTATGTAGTATTGCTGGTTGTTGACCGAATCGGGCAGCGTATTGGTAAAATCCCATACCAACGCCTGTACGCCGCCTGCGGAGTCCCTGCAAATCCAGGAGGAGGGATCGTTATTTTTCAATTCCCTATTCCCCATTTGATCCATGAACTTATAAGAGTAGAAAACAGGCTTATTGATCCCCTGAATGGTCAGCATCCCAAATCCGCCATGAAAAGGGGTAAAGCGAGGACCCGGCTCTTCAAAGATATCCGTGAACACCCAATACGACATTGAATTGGCTGCTTTGCCCGCCTGTTTGAGCTTTTGCAGAACATACGCCGCCTCGTGATAGCTGTCGTGCAACGGATCGGCAGGCGTATACGATGAGCTCCACTCGGTATAATGCAATTCGAGCCCGGGCATGGGTGAATTCGCTATTTCCCTGCGGGACTGGATCACATCTCCGCTGACGCTCATGGGATTTTTGTCCAGTACAGTACCTGTGTTGCCGAATTCATCCAGGTATCCCTGCCGCACGCCGTAGGCGTGCGTGCTGATAAAGTCCAGGGGCACTTTGTTCCTGTAACAATAATCGATCATCTCCGGCTCCCAGGCGGCGCCGGCGGTGCCGGGTCCTCCGACCCGATAGGCAGGGTTGACGCTCTTGATGGCGTTAGCGCTGTAGGTATACAGCTTAAAATAATCCTGTTGACTTCCCGCCCAGAAACCGGCCAGGTTTGGCTCATTCCAAACTTCAAAATACCACGTCTTTACTTCCTCGGCGCCATATCGTTCGGTGAAATGCTCCGCAAGGGCCTTTATCAACGCTCCCCATCTCTCATAATCCCGGGGAGGGGTGACATTCCCACGCCACCAGAAAATGGTCTTATTGCCGCTGGCAAGCCCCGAAGGCATGAAGCCCAGCTCTACAAAGGGCTTCATACCGATGCTGTGCAGAAAATCGAACAAAACGTCGATGTACATGAAATTATAGCCTGGTTTTCCATTTTTATTCTCCTGGTAGACTGCCATGTCGTCGGACAAAAGCCCATGCATGCGGATGTATCTGAACCCGCACTGCTTCCTGACGTAAGTAAGCTGCTGCTGCCAGTCCGCCCGGAGCCCTTCATTGGCCCTGCCCGCGCCAACGCATTCGTTGAATAGAGTACTGAACGTCCCCTCCGTCGTGGTAAAGTCGGCGCTTATCAACCGCTGGGGTGTTTTCGATCCTTCCGTTTTCCCTTTTTGTGCGATGGCCCGGCCTGAACAACAAAACCCCAGGACCACTATGGACATGATAATCTTTTTCATCTTTCTTCTTATCTGTTACCGGGCGCTGCCCGCCATTGAAATTTATAGTCCCGCGCCGGCCTTCAGAGAATCCAGCGCCTGCTGATCGTATACGACATTATTCTTCCTGTCTATGAGGTCATAGTAAGCATCCCAAAAAAAGGCCGGTATACCATTCGCCCTGGCGGACTGCGTGACGTATCTGAAGAAATGCGATCTGGAATTCAGCGACAGAATAGAATCCTGCGGATGCCCTGCCAGCGTGGCATTGTGCCGTGGTACATCAAACTCACCTATCAGCACCGGTATGTTCTTATCTACAAACTTTCTTTTCATGTCTCCCCACGTACTATCGACATATGCTTCTTCTGTACTTGCTGCGGCGTTCCTCGCAACATCATCAGTCGAGTGGTAGTTGGCTCCCCAGTAGCACCATTCCTTGCCCCAGGAGGCATCCGCGGAAAGGATGGCAAAATTAGGAGGCGAGTACCAGTGCACTTCCAATATCAGCTTATTCGGAACCGTATCCACCGGCATACCGGGCGTTGTGATGAAATAATTAGCCAGATCGACATTTGTTTCCGGGGCCTGGATGACCAGGGTGCGATTGGCGTTCTTCCCGCCCGTGGAGCGCACCGCGTTTATAAAGATCTGGTGATAGTCCTTTAACAGCGTGCTGGAAGCCTGATCGCTGGCATTCGGCTCATTGGCGCTGGCAAACATCAAATGTTCGTCAAAATCCCGCATCTCCGTAGCTACCTGTTCCCAATAGGCTTTTTGCTTTGCCCTGACGGTGTCCAAATTTGCACCGGTGGCAGTACAGTCGAGCCACCCGCCATCCCAGTGACAATTTAACAAAACATACATGCCGTCATTGATGCAATATTGCACTACTTCCCTGACCCTGCCAAGCCAGGCGGGGTCGATGGCACCTGTCGTCTGGTTAGCATGCAGATTCCATGCGCAGGGTATCCGGATCGCATTAAAACCGTTGCTCTTTACCATGTCGATCAGCGCCTGTGTGATCATGGGGTTTCCCCAGGCAGTTTCGCCGCCGGGGGCCTCCAAAGAATTCCCAATATTCCATCCCAGTGTGATCTTCGCGTTTAGTTGAGCGGCGGTGCTGGTCATGCCCGTTGCATCGGCGGCAGCGGGTGATGTATTGAACGACCGGAAGATCTGGGAAGGTTGCAGTACGGTGATCCTCCTGCTTTGCCCGTTGGTAAAATTCACACTTAAGAACAATGTACGGGTGATGCCCGATGAATTTATCCCCGCCGTCAGGTTAATGACTGCCGCACCACCATTGCCCGCTGTCTGGCTCAGATGCAGCCATCCGATACCGCTGGTATCTACACTCCATGCAGCATTGGAATTAAACGACAAAGCGAAAGTTCCACCATTATCCGGTATGGTGTCTCTAATATTGGAAAGTGTGATCCCGGAGGCTCCTGCATCGGTCTTCTTGCAGGAAACAACCACCAGCATTGTAATAAATATTCCAAGAAACGTATATAGCAGCTCCTTTCTCGTTACGTTCGTTATCATTCCCTTTGTTTTATTATTTGATCTTCACACATCTGAAATTGTCGATGGCGGCGACAAGTCCCGTGGCGGCAGGGGCTGAGCCTTCGTTCATGACATATGCGTTTATGCTTCCGCTACCTGAGGCTCCCAGTAATGTGGTCAGGTCCGGCGCCATCAGGCCCGTGCCATCCTTCCCGCCGTTGGGCTTGGTAAGGAACTGCGTAAGAGGTATCGTCACTGTCTGCCATCCGCTGGTCCTGAACGAAAATGTCGTGCCGTTGGGCCCGTTCCAGGGTTCGTACCGGGCAATATAGGTCCAATCGCCATTGTGTGCGAAAAATATCGATGTTCCATTCCAGGGACTGGTAACGTTGACCTCAAATTTCAGCGCCCAGTTCGCTAGCGGGTCACTTAAACTGGATACCGGCACCCATTGTGCGCTGTTGCAATTGATGCTCCGGCCGCCACCCCACCAGCTGCCGTCATTATTGCTTAAAGGGCCGTTGCTGTTCAGAATGGCGTAAGTTCCATTGTTGCCGGGATAGTTGGCGCTGTTGTTATCAAGTCCTGCGCTCCACCATTGGTAGGTCATTACATTATCGAAATTGCACAGCACTCCCGTGGTAAAATCTTCCACATTGAAGGGCGTCGCGGTCGTTCCGGACTTGGTCGTGATGGAAAAAGGCGCCCCTGTGCCAGTCAACGGCGGCACGACAAATGCAAGGGAGGTACCGTCGGCCGAAACATTAACGGAGTCGACGTTGACACCGGCAAAGCTGATATTGCTGATAAGGAAAAAGTTCGCTCCCCGTATCCAGACCGAGTCGCCCGGATTTGCCATTTCATCCGAAATGCTTGTAATGACAGGCGGTGGGACTACGATATTGAAGTTAAAAGTAGTCGACCCTGCGGTAGTGGTATATTTTATGGTGTTCTGATCGCCGGCCGCCACCGAATTGAATGGGATCACGGCAGGCAGCTGCACCACCGCGCTCGTATCGGAGAAAAGCGCATAATTGAAGCTCGCTGGAACGCCGTCGATCAATATCTGTACGGCATTCTGCAGGTTCCTCCCCTCCAACACCACCCACTGGCCGGTAGGCGTAAGGCTTGCCAGGGCTGTATCGCTTGGTGAGGGAGCATAATAGCGAACACCTGTCAGGACCGGGCCGGATGATCCTGTTTTTTTACAGGCAGTGAACAGTAACAGGGCGGCTGCACAGGTGAGCATCCACCTTTGGCAATGACTATATGATATATTGTACATATGTTTCTTTTTTAGATTATGGCATCAATAATAAGGCACCGGTGGTTCAGCCAGCTTCGGATCGGACGTCAGTTCCGATGACGGGATTTGCAAGGTGAACGCGCTGATGGTAGCCGGAAGAATAGCGGGAGCGGTAGTCGTATCCGGCTTCGCGATACGGGTTGCAGGATCATACGCAAATGTCATCCTTTGCTGATGATTGATAATATAGACCGCCTTGTCGGGGTTATAGTAAGAAAGCCGCACGAGGTCCAGCCAATATTGTCCTTCGAAGCCAAATTCGGCCCTTCTTTCCCGCAGGATCGTGTCGGCGTCCAGCATGGGAGCAGCGTCCACACCGGCCCTGGTGCGTACTTTGTTAAAATACAGCAGCGCATCTGCATCGCCGGTGCTGGTATTATTGCCGAGGATAGCATCGGCATATACCAGGTATACATCTGCCAGTCGTAAGATCGAATTATGCTCGATAGATGACCAGATGTCCATCGTCGGCGCATTATTATCTTTCTCATTGCCGATGATGTGCTTCTTCATGCAAACACCGTTCGCTTTATAGCCGCCGCCGGCGGCATCCAATTCGGGGTAATAATCCCCGTTCAGCATAATAGTGGCAATACGCCGGACCGTGTCTTTCCAAGTATAGTTCACATAAAAGTCATAGGTTGGTTCCAATGCCGTCCATGCACCTGTCTTTTGGGGATTTATATCGTTGCTGGGCGAAAAGGTCAGCCAGTCGTTGCCGTTGCCGTAACCGACACCTGCCGTCCATTGAAGGGCAAACAGGGATTCCGGGTTGTCGTTATATTGCGCCTTGAAAAGATTGTAATAGTTGGGCAACAACGACAATCCGCTGTTTTTGCACACGCTGCCGGCATATTTTTTGGCGCTGTCCAGTAAAGCCTGATCCCGTGTGCCGCCGCTCTGCCCCAATCCGGCCTCTGTTAAATATACTTTGGCAAGCATCCCTTGCGCCGACCAGGTGGTTACCCTTCCCGTTGCATCCGTCGCGGGAAGGTTTTGCACGGCAAAACTGAGATCGTTGTTGATGAATTTATAAACGTCTGAAACGATATTCCTGTTAAGGAGAGGATGATTGATCAGTTTGGTATTATCCTCGACAATAGGCACTGCTCCCCACAAAAGAGCCAGATGATAGTACGCTACGGCACGGATAAATTTTGCCTCGCCTATGGCAGCATTCTTATCGGTGGCGGAAATAGAGGCCGAAGCCTGCTGCTGTATGGCGTTGATCACCGTATTGCATTGCGCTATGACATTGTACAAACCTGTCCAACCGCTGGACACGATGGAATTCTGGCCTGTTATCGTACGTGTATACAGCTGGACCAGGTCTCCCCAGTAAGGATAATAAGCATTGCCGCTCAGCGCATCACCCAACGGTATCAATGCGCCGTTATGCCATTGCCACCAGGGTGACCCGCCATACAGGCTTGCGGTAGCAAGCCTTAGGTCCGAAGTGGATTGGTAAAAATTATTGGAACTTATCTGCGAGCTGGATGGCCGGTCCAGAAAGCTCTTAGTGCATCCTGCTATTGCCGCTGCAAATAGCAAAGTGATTATTATATTATTTGCTGATCTCATAACTTACCGCTTAAATGGTGATGGCTTTATTTGGCAAAGCCGATGTTAACGCCAATGGTATACATTCTTGACTGAGGATAATATCCCTGGTCCCAACCTGCCTGAAGAGGATTCCAGGAACCGATCTCAGGGTCCATGCCGGAATATTTTGTAACGATAAAGGCATTGGTTACCGTTGCAAAGACACGGAATGACTGCAGGTGTGCCGTGGATAAAATTCTTTCGGGCAATTTATAACCCAGCGTGATATTCTTGCATCTCAAAAAGGAGCCGTCTTCAATAAACAGGTTGGACGAACGGTTATTACTGTTGGTATTGTCATTCCGCAACCCAACGACACTCGTGTTGGGATTGGTCACATAGACATTGTTGACGTCGGATGCCGAGCCGGTGGGATCTACGAGCGCCAGTTTTGAATAATTCAACACCGATGTAAAATAGCTGGTATTATTCTGAGAGTTGGTATGCGCTACCGCCAGCTCATTGAATACTTTATTGCCGACGCTGCCGCTGAAGAAAATATTCAGGTCGAAACTTTTATAGTAGAATGTGTTATTGAACCCAAACTGGAATTTGGGGATCGGGGAGCCTAAAAACGTCTGGTCCCTTGTGTCGATGACGCCATCGCCATTGAGATCCTTGAATCTCCGGTCGCCATACCAGATCCCGCCTCCGGCAGGAGAAACAGGGTAAGCCTTCCCGCTCTGGTCCACCGGCAGGGCATGTGTCGTAAAATCCTTCGGATTCGAAAATACCCCGTCAAAAATATAACCATAAAACTCGCCGATGGGCTGACCCACTACCGTCTTTTCGACGATGTCGTTGATCACATAGGATTTTTGGCTCAGATTAGCCTGATCTCCCGCGCCTAAATTGAGTACTTTATTGACGTTCCTCGATACGGTGACATCTGTCTTCCAGGTGAAGTCCCTGTTGCTTACATTGGTAGTGCTTACCCTGAAGTCAAATCCTTTATTGCTGACAGCACCGACATTGACATAGGGCGCCGCCATCGAACCGGGAGAATAGCCGGAAGTAGTGCCAGAGTACAAGGGGAGCGGAACCTTTAGCAAAAGCCCGTCTGTTTTACGATAGTAACCGTCGAATGAAAAACTTATCCGGCCATTGAGCAGGGTCCCATCCAGACCCGCATTATAGTAGTTTGTTTTTTCCCAGGTGACATTGGGGTTTGCCAGATTGCTTTGGAATTGGGCTATACCCGACAGGCCATTTGCCACCGTCGTAAGCTGCGTTACAAAAGTGTTGCCCGGTATGCCCTGGTTATTGGTAAGACCATAACCCAATCTCAATTTCAATTCATTGATGGCTGTTATGCTCTTCAGAAATTCTTCGTTATTGATCTTCCAGGCAAACGCCCCCGACCAGGTGGTGACACGACGATTGTACACCGGGAAATTCGAAGAACCATCGTTCCTGATATTGCCGGTGAGCAGGTATTTATCGTTCCAGGCAAAATTGATGCGACCGAAATAAGACTCCAGCGAAGAGCCGAGACCATTGTCCCCGGAGTTCTTGGCGGTGGTGGCATCGCCGGCATTGATCGCCTGCACATTGTTCGAAGGGAAATTGGATCGCGAACCGCCGGCGTTCTCGTAATTCGACGTCTGCGCCTCGTGACCTGCCAATGCGTTGACGCTGAAATTTGTGAAATAATGGTTATACGTCAGATAGTTGCGTATCACCGTATAAATATTGTTGTACATATTGGTACTGCCGGAATTCGTCCCGTTGGTGACCTTACCAAATGTGTACGTTGGGGTAAAATTATCCTGGGTATTGAAGTCGAAATTGCCGGATACCTCGTTTCGCAATGAGAGGTCTTTAAAAAATTGGATCTCGGCATACGCATTCCCATACAGCTGGTTCCTCTTTCGCTGATTCTTGACTATCTGCGCAATCGCCACCGGGTTCACGATCCCGGGCACCCATCCGCTGGTATTGGTAATACCCCCCCAGGACCCATCTGGGTTCTTTACCGGGATGTCCGGCGTAAGGCTCAGCGCAGAGCTGATAACGCCGGAGGCTGTGGTATTCACATTTTCAAAGACATGCGCCATTTGAAGGCTGGTCCCTACCTTTAGCCAGTTCGTGGTCCTGTTATCCAGGTTCAGCCGCACGGAATATCGTTGGAAGTCCGACCCCTGCGCCATACCTTTTTGCCGGAAATAAGAGCCGGATAACAGATACTGGGTCCTCGTATCCCCGCCACTGACCGTAACGGTATGGTTCATTTCCGGCGCATGCCGGAACAATTCCTTTTGCCAGTCTGTGCCGGCGCCTAAGTATTTCGGATTTACAAATTCGGGTCTGGCGTCGAAACCCCATACCTGCGACCGGGCATTAAGGAAAGTAGCAAACTGCTGCAGGTTCATGGTAGGGAGCCTCTTTGGTATCTCCTGGTACCCCGCATAACCATCATAACTTATCTGGGGCGCCGACGCTCTGCCTCTTTTGGTAGTGATGACAATTACGCCATTGGTCGCCTGTGAGCCGTATATGGCGGTGGCAGAAGCATCTTTTAATACATCGATCGACTCGATTTCGGAAGGGTTGATCGTGTTCAGGGGATTGGACCCGCTGCCGGGATCATTGACAGGAGGAATGATCACCCCATCTATAACATATAATGGTGAGTTGGTGCCGCTGATCGAAGACACCCCCCGTATCTGAATGGATACGCCGCCACCGGGTTGTCCCGATACCTGCTGTACCACCACGCCCGCGACCTTTCCCTGGAGGGCCTGGTCAAAAGTTGCCGGCTGGGTCTTCATGAGCTCGGCGCCCGAGATGGAGGATATGGAGCCCGTGACATCCGTCCGGCGTACCCTTCCATACCCGATGACAACGACGTCATTCAGTTTACTCTTATCCTCGACCTCCAGGTGGATGTTGACCACCTGCCGGGCGCCTACCCTGACCTCCCGGGGAGAGAACCCTACATAGCTGATGATCAGTACATCGCCATCCCGGACATCCAGACTGAAATTGCCGCCTTTGTCAGTTTGGGTTCCCTGCGTGCGCCCTTTTACCATGACGCTGGCGCCCTCGAGGGGTTTGTCATCAGGACCAATTACTACTTTTCCGGTAATTTTTTTGGAGCCGGGCGTATTTTGAGCATTCCCGCCGGCAGAAAAGAAAAGAAAACTGAGTGCGTACCAGAGCAGGCACATCATCGCTCTTTTTAGATTCCACATTTTCATATAGCAATCGTCTTGGTTAAAAAATTCACATCGATACAAAAATAATTTGATATGTCGATGGGCAGGGTAAAGCAGCTCGCAAATGAAGATGCTCAATTGTTCGCCGCGGGGGTATAATTCCGTTATTTTTAGGGTGAAAATGGTTCAATTCTTCATTTTCCCAGCTTGACGACCTTGTACTCCTTTAACCAGCCGGGTCCGGTGATCTTTACGATATAGGTGCCGGCAGGAAGCGTGGCGCCTATCGACAGATGGTCTGTAACAGCTGAATGCCCAATAGCTTGTAACTGTCTGCCCGACAGGTCAAATACCCGGATATCCCTGACGGCATTGGGGTTGTCCAGCGTCAGTATGACCGTGGATTGGAATGGATTCGGGTACAAACTCACCTCATTGCCGGTGGCGGTATTGATCTGTCCGATGTTTCCGGCTGCAACGGGTGCTGTTGAGGTTTTCGAGGCTATAAGCGCTGCGGTTGATAAGGTCCATTGCTGGGCATCGCTGTTGCTGTAGTTCCACTGGCCCAGGTCCGAACCGTTGGAATACCGGTACATGCCATCCAGGTATTGCCCCGTAGCCTTATTCCTGAGCCGTACATAGGTCCCGGCAGGCTCGATGGTCCATAGCTGGTTATCGCTGCTGCTGTTCGCCCATTGACCGGCGGCATCGCCATTTGTCCGGTCGCCCATACCATCGATATACAATCCGGTAGCTTTGTTCTTCAGCCGGATATAGCTTCCCACCGTCTCCATCAGCCATTTTTGCGCATCGCTGCCGCTACTGCTCCACTGGCCGGTGGCAGAACCGTTGGCCGATCTGTACTCCCCATCGATGAGCAGACCGCTGGCATGGTTGATCAGGGAGACATAAGCGGAATTCGCACCCTGGTTGATCGCATTGATCAGGTCCCGGTCCAGAACGGTTCCCGTACTACGATCGAACATTTGTCCGGGGATATCCCAGACGATAGGGATGAGTCCTTTGTTCTTTGCAGAACCTACAAGGTATCTGTAAAAATACCGGCGGGAGGCAAGATGCAGCTGCTGGTCCGACGGCGCCGTGAGATCGTGCTTGATCGATGCAAACTCCCCGATAATCACTGGGATGCCCCTATCGATAAACTTGGACTTCATCAGCATAAAGTTGGAATCCAGATAAGACTCCTCCCCATAGGTGGCATTGCGGCTGACGTCAGTGGTGGAGTGATAGCCTTTACCCCAATAGTAAAACATAT
>Ga0105240_10002563_pt1 | contig 29133 bp, 28 predicted proteins | sample KBSC54metaG_FD_80426 | JGI IMG/M metagenome (GOLD analysis project Ga0105240, IMG submission 80426) | Corn rhizosphere microbial communities from Kellogg Biological Station, Michigan, USA - KBS C5-4 metaG | ecosystem: Host-associated > Plants > Roots > Rhizosphere > Soil | place: Michigan, USA... | reverse complement strand
GGGAAAAACGACAGCGAGATGTCCTTGATGATCTGACGCTTCGGCGGGACGATCTTGCTGACCCCGTTCATGGTGTAGATGTACTGCATGCTTCGCTCCCTTAAGGGCGGTCCGTCGGCCCGCGAAAGCGCGGTCCGGCATAGAAAGTGGGGAATTGACCGCCAATTATCGCCGATCGGGCGTCGCGCTGCCACGGTGAAGTGCAGGCTCACGCAACAGCGGTTGCGCCCGGTTTGTCATGCCGGCGCCATAACCATGCGGGTTGCCGCCCTATTTGCCCGGCATGCTCCCTCGGATATCAGTCAGGCGAGGGAATATGGCCGCTATCTGCGAGGTATCAAAGGCACCCATCCCGTTGGGAGCATGGGATCAAGGCTTGGCCCGGTGGGCGGCTGGGCATGGCGCCTGGGCGGTGGTCCTGCACGAACTGCTCTGCTTTGGCGCCAAACAGGCATTTGCCTGCCTTTTTGGCGGCTGCATGCTGGTCTTGCTGCTGTCGAGCTGGATGGTCTACCCCAGTGACGCCTGGTTGAGTCGCTATGACTTTCTCACGATTGCCGCCTTGGCGATCCAGCTTGCCCTATTGGCGAGCGGCCTGGAGACACGTGAAGAAGCGTCGGTCATTGTGTTGTTTCACATCGCCGGCACGGTCATGGAAGTTTTCAAGACATCGGCGGGTTCGTGGGTTTATCCCGAAACGTCGGTCCTGCGCGTGGGCGGCGTACCCCTGTTTTCCGGCTTCATGTACGCATCGATCGGTAGCTACATCGCTCGCGCCTGGCGCTTGTTTGATTTCCGATTTGTGCGGCATCCGCCGCTTGCCGCCACAATGTGGCTAGCGGTGGCGATCTACGCCAATTTCTTTACCCATCACTATCTGCCGGATATGCGCCTGCTGCTGTTCGCCGCCGTCGCATGGTTGTTCGGACCTGCCTGGATCGAGTTTCGTATTCGCCACAGGCATCGACGCATGCCGTTACTGCTTGGCTTGGTGCTGGTCGCCACGTTTATCTGGCTGGCCGAAAATATCGGTACTTTCACGGCGGCATGGCGCTACCCCGCGCAGCGCGATGGTTGGCATATGGTGCCGCTGCAAAAGCTTGGTGCGTGGCTGCTCCTGATGATCATCAGCTATGTCATGGTGTCGGCGGTTGCATGGCGCCGATCCGCTACGGAGATGACGGGCGCGCCGAATCGATCAATGCCGTGACCGTGCGCGTATGCAGCGATGCCGCGTCGAAGCCAGCTGGCAACATACCGGCAATTTCAAGCATCACTGCGCCATGCAGCGCCGCCCAGATCTGGTGACCAAAAATCGGGGCGTCGGCCTGGATCCTGCCTTCATCGATCATCACATCGACGTGCGCGACCACGGTTCGCAACATGCGCTCGTGCGCCTCGCGGTAGGCGGCATCGTCCCGGTGCGGCTCGGGATATTCGAACATCAGGCGATAGGTGGCGGTATTGGCACGCGCGAATGCGATGTACGCATCGCGCACGGCTCGGCTGCGGGTGCGGCCGTCGCCGGGCGAGTCGAGCGCCTGTTCCAGTGCCTGCGAAAACCGGTGCATGCCGCGCGTGCGCACGGCGGTCATGATGCTTTCCTTGTTCGGGTAGTAGCGATACGGGGTCATCGTGCCGCAGCCCAGGTCGGTGGCAATACGGCGCATGGTGAGCGCCGCAGGGCCTTCCTCCACGTACAGGCGTGCCGCCGCATCGCAGATCCGCCCGCGGAAGGCTTCGGTTTCGTGTTCGCTCAGCGCCTTGGGCACGTGTGTTTTCCCATCATCTCAAGGCGAAACATGCAGTGTCTGGCGGAAGAACGTCAATGCGTCCTTCTGTATCTGCGCGTGCACCTTGGCGCGATCCACGCCTGTCGGGTCACTGCAGATCGCCTGTGCCTCCTTGGCCAGTTCGGGCGAGCAGGGCGCGAGGAATACCCAGTGATCGGCTTTCGGCACCACGGTCCTGCCTTTGAGCGTGTGCAGCAGGGGTGCCAGACGCGCAGCATTCTCCTGCGGTATCAGGACATGGTCGTCCTGGCCGTAATAGAGATAGACGGGGCGGTTTATCGCGTTCGCGCTCGAAGCATCGAAGGGGATGCTAAGCGGTGCCATCGCGAATGCGGCCTTGACGCGTGGATCGGCGGTATCGCCCCACTTGAGCATGTCCTTCTGGAAGATCGCGATGACCTCGAGATCGGATTGGCCATGCTTGGCGGCCTCCGCGAACTGTCGCTGTGCCGGGCCGCAAACACCTTCATCGCCCGGATATTTCCTGCAATAAGGAATGAAGCGCTCCATGTGTGGCTTCGCGCCCACCACCATCAGCGCCGTGTAGCCGCCGGCGGAAAAGCCCGCCACGCCGATGCGTTCCGGATCGATCAGCGTTTTCCATTGCGGGTCGGCTAGCAGCTTGCTGATGGTGGCCGCGACCTGGATCGGCCGACCGCTCATCACCTGCGGATGGCCGACACCGCTCTGATCGTGAAAATTGTCGCCGGGATGCTCCAACGTGGCGACAACAAACCCGTGACTGGCCAGGTAAGTAGCCAGATCGTGATGGCCCATGTCCGAGCCGCCGTTGCCATGGGAAATCACCACTAGTGGCTTAGCGCCGGGAATGGCCGGTGCATCCACCGTGGCCTCGAGGTGATAAGGGCCACGCACGGTGACGCCTTTGGCCTGGGCCGACGGATAAAACACCAGCCCTGGCATCTCCCCGCCGCTTACCGGGTCATGGATACGGATATCACCAAAGCCGACGCCGGTCGTCGCAGGCGAGGCGGCCATGACGGCGGCGGACAGTATCGATAGCGCGATAAGAGCGAGCCAGCGTAAGGCGCGGAAGCGGTCGGACATGAGTCTGGGTCCCTGGTAACGTTGCGTACGGCGTACCGTACATCGTACGCAACTGGCCGCGCAAGTCCCGCCATTGGCCGTAAACTTCGCTGAGCGTTACAATTTCGCGTCTAAATCCCCGCTTGCCACTCCATAGAGGTCAGGATGTTCCCCAAGAACGACACGATCGCCGGTTATGACGACGAATTGGCCCAGGCCATTGCCGCCGAAGCCCGCCGCCAGGAAGACCACGTCGAACTGATCGCCTCGGAGAACTACGCCAGCCCTCGCGTGCTTGAAGCGCAGGGTTCGGTGCTGACCAATAAATACGCCGAGGGTTATCCCGGCAAGCGCTACTATGGTGGCTGCGAATACGTCGATATCGCCGAAAAACTGGCGATCGACCGCCTCAAGCAACTGTTCGGCGCCACCTATGCCAATGTGCAGCCGCATTCGGGTTCACAGGCCAACCAGGCCGTGTATCTGGCGCTGCTGCAGCCGGGCGATACGATCCTGGGCATGTCGCTGGCCCATGGCGGTCACCTGACCCACGGCGCCAAGGTCAATATTTCCGGCAAGCTGTTCAATGCCGTGCAATACGGCGTCAACGAGCAGGGACTGGTCGACTATGACGAGGTCGAGCGCCTGGCTGTCGAGCACAAGCCCAAGATGATCGTCGCCGGCTTCTCCGCCTATTCGCAAGTGATGGATTGGGCGCGCTTTCGCGCCATCGCCGACAAGATTGGCGCCTACCTGTTTGTCGACATGGCCCACGTCGCCGGCCTGATCGCCGCGGGTGTGTACCCCAATCCGGTGCCGCATGCCCATGTGGTGACGTCGACCACCCACAAGACCCTGCGCGGCCCGCGCGGCGGGTTCGTTATCGCCAAGGATCTGGGCGAAGAGCTGGAAAAGAAACTCCAGTCGATCGTCTTCCCCGGTATTCAGGGCGGTCCGTTGATGCACGTGATCGCCGCCAAGGCGGTGGCATTCAAGGAAGCGCTGGAACCCTCTTTCAAGGACTACCAGGCGCAGGTGGTCAAGAACGCCAAGGCGATGGCCAAGACGCTGATCGAGCGCGGCTACAAGGTAGTTTCCGGCGGCACCGAAAACCATTTGATGCTGGTCGACCTGATCGGTCGCGACGTTACCGGCAAAGATGCCGAAGCGGCGTTGGGCAAGGCGCACATCACTGTCAACAAGAACGCCGTGCCGAACGATCCGCGCTCGCCGTTCGTCACTTCCGGCCTGCGCGTAGGTACGCCGGCGGTGACTACGCGTGGTTACAAAGAAAGTGATGTAGTCGAGCTGACGAACTGGATTTGCGATGTGCTCGATGCGCCCAACGATGATGCGATCATCAAGAAGGTGCGCGAGCAGGTGACGGCGCAGTGCAAGAAATTCCCGGTTTACGGTTGATTAGTGCACTGTCCCTTCTGCCAGCATGAAGATACCCGGGTCATCGACTCGCGTCTGACCGAAGACGGCGCCACCGTGCGCCGTCGTCGCGAATGTCCGCAATGTGGTGAGCGCTTCAATACCTTCGAGACGGCGGAGTTGAAGCTGCCCAGCATCGTCAAGAGCGGCGAACGTCGGGAGAGTTTCGATGAGCGCAAGCTGCGGGTGAGTTTCGAACGGGCGCTGCAAAAGCGTCCGGTGGCAACAGAAGCCGTGGACGATGCGGTGCGCGCCATCGTCAACGACCTGCGCAAGAGCGGCGAACGCGAAGTGCCTTCACGGCAGATCGGCGAGCTGGTCATGCGCGAGTTGAAGAAGCTCGATCAGGTGGCGTACGTGCGTTTTGCCTCGGTCTATCGCAAGTTCGAGGACGTGCATGCGTTCCGCGAAGAGATCGAAAAGCTGGAGCGCGATTTACCGGGTCTTGAAAGTCTGCAGCTGTCGTTGCTGGGCGAGGCTGCGGTCAAGCGGAGCAAGAAGGGCTAGGACAGGCTTGCTTCCCTTTACCCCAACTTCTCCTCTGGCTTGTCGAGGGAGAGGGTTGGGTGAGGGGTCGAGTGACGCCAGAACAATCCGTTCTGGCAGAATGCCGCCCCATGGCCACCTCGACCTTCTCCGCTCTCGACCATCTCCACATGGCGCATGCCTTGCGTCTGGCGGAGCTGGGCCTCTATACCACCCAGCCCAATCCCCGCGTAGGCTGTGTCATAGCGCATGGCGCGGATATCGTCGGGACCGGTTGGCATCAACGTGCCGGTGAGCCGCATGCCGAGGTCTACGCGCTGCGCGAAGCGGGTGAGCGCTCGCGTGACGCGACCGCTTATGTGACGCTTGAGCCCTGTGCCCACCATGGGCGTACGCCGCCCTGCGCCGATGCCCTGATCGCTGCCGGCGTGGCGCGCGTAGTGATCGCCTCGGAAGATCCGTTTCCCAAGGTCGATGGCCGCGGTATCGAAAAACTTCGCGCCGCCGGCATCACTGTCGAAACCGGCTTGATGCGTGATGCTGCGCGCGAGCTCAACATCGGTTTTTTCAACCGCATCGAGCGCGGGCGCCCCTGGGTGCGCATCAAGCTGGCGATGAGCCTTGATGGCCGTACCGCGTTGGCGACCGGCGAATCGAAGTGGATTACCGGCGAAGCCGCACGCGAAGACGTACAGCGCTGGCGCGCACGAAGCTCGGCCATCCTGACCGGCAGCGGTACCGTGCTGGCGGACAACCCACGATTGACCGTGCGCATGGAGGGGGTCACCGGCCAGCCTATGCGCGTGGTGCTCGATCGCTTGTTGCGTACGCCGCCAGGCAGCCAGGTGCTGGATGGTCAGATGCCGACACTGATGTTGCACGGCCATTCCGCCAGGCCGGATGCACGCTTCGCCAACGTGGAATGCATCCCGGTCGCGGAATCTGGCCGAAGCTTCGATCTTGCTGCGGCGCTCACCTTGTTGGCCGAGCGCGATTGCAACGAAGTGCAGGTCGAATCCGGGCCGACCCTTTGCGGCGCCTTGATCGCTGCCGGCCTGGCGGACGAGTTGCTGTTGTATGTCGCGCCGGTATTGCTGGGCGACCATGCCATGCCATTGCTAGGCTTGCCGGCATTGACCGATATGTCGAAGCGTTGGGCATTGCAAACTATGGATCAACGTCAGATAGGTAACGATCTTCGCTTACGGTTACGGCCTCTAAGGCGCGATTGACAGTAAATTTCAGGGAGCAGGGATATGCAGGACGATCAGCTGAAAGATGTCTACACACCTTCCGTCGCGGCACATCAGGATGCCGTGGATAACGACGAAAAACGGCTCGATAACCGGAGCGCTGGCATCTGGCTGACCACCATCTACTGTCTGTTGAGTGGTGTGGGAGGGCCTCTGCTATTTATTTTCGACCTGCACTATCTGACGATGATGAATACCGGCGAGATAAGCCTGCTCCAGGGCATGGTGATATTGCTGCCTTTTCCGCTGATCCTGATCGGTGGCATCCAGCTTTTCCGCTTGCGCAAATCGGCATTGGGCTGGTTTATTGCCGCTGCCGTCATTCGGGCGCCATCACTGATCTCCTCGCACGGCTTGTCCTTCCCGTGGTGGCTGGTATTCGTGGCTCTGGTGGTCTACACGCTGGTGCTTCGGCGCCGCAAGGTGCTGGATTGATGCCGGCAGGCGAACGATGCATCCCATAAGCCGAGGGACCATCCTCAGCATTGGTGCTAAACTTCCTATGCCGGCTCGCCGGTAAAAAAACCAATACGACGTCTTCAGGGCGGGGTGGAATTCCCCACCGGCGGTAGGTGCCTCAGGGCACGAGCCCGCGAGCGCTTCCGGCCCTGCCGGAAGGTCAGCAGATCCGGTCCGATGCCGGAGCCGACGGTAAAGCGGTCCCTTCGGGGGTTGCTCAAAGTCCGGATGAAAGAAGACGGCAAGATGGGTGGCCTGGCGGCTGTCCGTCTGCCTCATGCCTTGGGGCGTTCTCGCTTTTCGATGCGGAGAACGTTTCATGTTTACCGGAATCATCCAGACCGTAGGCCGTATCGCGCGCCTTGAACCACGTGGCGGGGACGTGCGCCTGTACGTTGATACCGCCGGGCTCGACCTCACCGATGTGCAACTGGGCGACAGCATTGCCGTGTCCGGCGTCTGCCTGACCGCCGTCACGCTCGAGGCAAGCGGCTTCAGTGCCGACGTGTCCAACGAAACCCTGTCGCTGACCACGCTGGGCAAGCTCAAGGGCGGCGATCCGGTCAATCTGGAGAAAGCCTTGCGCCTGGCCGATCGCCTGGGCGGGCACCTGGTGTCCGGCCACGTCGATGGCCTGGGCAAGGTGGTCTCGGTCACCCCCGACGGCCGCTCGCAACGCTGGGTGTTCGAAGTGCCGGCGACGTTGTCGCGTTACATCGCGGCCAAGGGCTCGATCTGCATCGATGGCACCAGCCTCACCGTGAACGAGGTGGCCGGGCATCGTTTTGGTGTGAACCTGATCCCCCATACGGTGGAACATACAGCGTTCCACGCGCGTCGCCCGGGCGACGCGGTGAATATCGAGGTGGACGTGGTCGCACGCTATGTCGAGCGCCTGTTGTCCAGCGGCGAAGCGCCGCGCCTGGACGAGGCCTTCCTCAAGCAGCACGGTTTCGCCTGATTTGCGACCTGGTCTTGCCTCAGCGGCAAGGCAGGCTTAACGACTTCAATGAGTTTCCATTCATGGCTTTCAACACCATCCCCGAGATCCTCGAAGACATCCGCACCGGCCGTATGGTCGTCATTCTCGACGACGAAGATCGCGAGAACGAAGGTGATCTGATCATGGCCGCACAGATGGTGCGGCCCGAGGACATCAACTTCATGGTGCGTGAGGCACGCGGCCTGGTCTGCGTGACCCTCACCGAGCAACGCACGCGCCAGCTGGGCCTGCGCCCGATGGTCAGCGACAACACTTCGCAGTACCACACCAACTTCACTGTCTCGATCGAAGCGGCCGAAGGCGTGACGACCGGCATTTCCGCGCACGACCGGGCGCGCACCATCCAGGTCGCCGTGAAGAGCCATGCCAAGCCGCAGGACCTGTCGCAGCCTGGCCATATCTTTCCGCTGACTGCGCAACCGGGCGGCGTGCTGACTCGCGCCGGGCATACCGAAGCTGGCTGCGACCTGGCGGGTCTGGCCGGGTTGGAGCCCTCCGCGGTGCTGATCGAAATCCTGCACGAAGACGGCTCGATGGCCCGCCGTCCGGAGCTGGAAATCTTCGCCGCAAAGCACGGACTGAAGATTGGCTCCATCGCCGATCTGATCCGCTATCGGCTCGAAACCGAAAAGACCGTACAGCGCGTCTACGAAGAGCAGGTCGACACCGAGTTCGGCCCGTTCCGCCTGGTCGCTTATCGCGATGCGATTCGCCATGGTCTGCATTTCGCGTTGGTGCGCGGCAAGGTCGACGATGGCGCGCCCGTACTTTCGCGTGTGCACGTTCGTAACACCTTGTCCGATGTGCTGCATCTGCAACGCGATGACCTGGGCCTGACCGTCACCTCGGCGCTGCGCCGCATTGCCGACGAAGATCGTGGCGTACTGTTGGTGCTGTCGGGCGAAGACACGCCCGATGCGCTGCTGCGCCGCCTGACTCGCCAGCCGACGCAGCAGGCGCCCGAAGAAGTGCAGCAACAGGAATGGCGCCAGCATGGGCTGGGTGCGCAGATTCTTACCGATCTGGGCGTGCAACGGCTGCGCGTGCTGGGTACGCCACGCAAGCTGGTGGGCCTGGGGGGCTTTGGATTGGAAGTGGTCGAGCACGTGTAATCTTTGCAGGAGCGACTTCAGGGAACCTCGAAAAAACCTCTCCATATCCGTCATCCCGGCGAACGCCGGGATCCAGCGCCTCACGCCTCAGCTTGCTAAAGACGCTGGACCCCGGCGTCCGCCGGGGCGACGATGAAAACTGAGGTTATGCGAGGCTCCCTTCAGTCGCGGCAGGCCGTGACGCAACCGTGGGTCGCGACTGAAGTCGCTCCTACAAGAACTAGGAAGTTTTTCGAGATTCTCTGATGACACGCATCCGTCTTATCGCTCCCTCCGGTTACCCGCATGATCGCGCCGCGATGGCACGTGGCGTCGCACGCCTGCATGACGAAGGCTACGAGGTGGAAGGTACCGAAGTGCTCGATCGGGTTGACCTGCGTTTTGCCGGCAACGATGCGGAACGTGCGGCCGATATCAATGCACTGGCCACGATGGATCGGCTCCCGGACATCGCACTTTCCGTGCGCGGCGGCTACGGTGCGACGCGTCTGCTGGAACACCTGCATTACGATGCGCTGCGCGAGCGCCTTGCTGGCGCAACGACCTTGCTGGTGGGACACAGCGATTTCACCGCCATCCAGATGGCGCTGCACGCGTGCAGTGGCCTGGTGACCTTCGGCGGCCCGATGCTTGGGCCCGACTTCGGCGCCGAGACGCTGAGCGAGCTGACCTTGCCGCACTTCTGGCGCACCGTGCGCTCCGCTGTCGCGGATGCAAGATGGGAGTGCGGCAACGAAATCTCGCTGGCGGTCGAAGGTACGCTCTGGGGCGGCAACCTGGCAGTGCTGTGCAGCTTGCTGGACACACCGTATTTCCCGCGTATCGATGACGGCATCCTGTTTGTCGAAGATGTCGGCGAGCCACCGTTCCGCATCGAACGTTTGCTCTACCAGCTGCATCTTTCCGGTGTGCTGGGGCGGCAGCGGGCGTTGATCCTTGGTGACTTCACCCATTGCCGCCACAGCGCCTACGACAATGGCTATGACCTGGACGCGGCCTTCGCACAGATCGAGCGGACCATCCAGGTCCCTGTGCTGCGTGGCCTGCCGTTTGGTCATGCGCCGGACAAGTTCACCCTGCCGTTCGGTGCCTCGGCTCGCCTGGATATGGCAGCCGGGCAGGCGGTCCTCCAGTTCGAGGCGTACCCCCATTTGGCCACCTGACCCCGGTGCCGGGTACGCCCGGCTCCAAAACCCGTAAAATACCCAACTGCATGGGGCGAGCCTGCCCCAAGGAACCGTTTCATCATGAAGATCATCGAAGGCGATTTCGCCACGCCCAAAGGCCGTTTTGCCATCGTTGCCGGCCGTTTCAACGGTTTTGTCGTCGAGCCGCTGGTGGCCGGGGCGCAGGACGTGCTGGTGCGCCATGGCGTCAAGGACGATGCGATCGACCTGATCCGCGTGCCGGGCGCCTGGGAAATCGCGCTGGCCGCGCACAAGCTGGCCAACTCCGGCAAGTACGCTGCCGTGATCGCTCTGGGTGCCGTGATCCGTGGCTCCACCCCCCATTTCGACTATGTGGCCGGCGAATGCGCCAAAGGCCTTGCCCAGTCCGCCTATAGCTCCGGTGTGCCGGTGGCCTTTGGCGTGCTGACTACCGACAGCATCGAGCAGGCGATCGAGCGCTCCGGCACCAAGGCCGGCAACAAGGGCGCCGATGCCGCGATTGCCGCGCTGGAAATGGTCAACCTCTACGCGCGGTTGAAGTGATGAACCAACGTCCGGAAGGCATCGACCTGGCCGCTCGCTCGCGTGCGCGACGCCGTGCATTGCAGGCGATCTACGCGTGGCAGATGAGCGGCAGCAAGATGAATGCGGTGATCGACCAGTTCCGCCATGAGCAGGACATGGAAATCGCCGATCTGGAGTACTTCGAAGATCTGCTGCGTGGCATCGAGCAGCACGTCGAGGAACTCGACGAAGCGCTGACGCCATATATCGACCGCGAAGTGGGGCAGATCGATCCGATCGAACGCGCCGCCTTGCGTATCGCCGCCTACGAACTCAAGTTCCGTCCGGACGTGCCGTATCGCGTCGTCATCAACGAAGCGATCGAAGTCACCAAGCGCTTCGGTGCCGATCATGGCCATAGCTACGTCAACGGCGTGCTCGACAAGCTGGCCAGCCAGCTGCGCGGTACCGAGAAACGCGGCTAAGCGCCGCGTCAGCTCGCGATGGAATTCAGCCTGATAGAGCGCATCCGGCAGCGCACCGCGCAAGGGCGCGAGGATGTGCGTGTCGGCATTGGCGATGATGCTGCCGTGTTGTCGATGCCTGTTGGTCAGGAGCAGATTGCCGCTATCGACACAATGGTCGAGGGCGTGCATTTCCCCGTGGGCACCGCACCGGCCGACATCGGCTGGAAGGCCCTGGCGGTGAACCTGTCCGACCTCGCCGCGATGGGCGCCAGCCCGGCATGGGCGCTGCTCGCGCTGACCATGCCGCGAGCCGACGCGGATTTCGTCGACGGGTTTGCCGAGGGGTTTGCACAGTTGGCGCAACCGTATCGGTTGGCCTTGATCGGTGGCGACACGACGCGCGGTGCATTGACGATCAGCGTCGCGGTGCATGGCTTCGCACCGCCCGGCAAAGCCCTGACGCGCGATGCGGCATGCGTGGGCGATGCAGTGTTTGTAACAGGCACGCTCGGCGATGCCGCGGCGGGGTTGCATTGCCTGCAGCAACGCTTGCCCGAGAGTGCGCACAGTAGTTACCTGATCCAGCGATTGAATCGGCCCACGCCACGTGTCGCGGCGGGCATCGCGCTGCGCGATGTCGCGCATGCGTGCATCGATGTCTCCGATGGCCTGCTTGCCGACCTTGGACATATTTGCCACGCCAGCGGTGTCGGTGCCGAAATCGATGCAGCGCTGCTGCCGCAATCTTCCGCTTTGCTCAGCCTTTACGACGATGCGACCGCGCGCGACTTCGCATTGAGCGGAGGCGACGACTACGAACTCTGCTTTACGGTGCCGGCTGCGCGCGTAGCCGAAGTTTCAGCCGATCTGGCACGCCTTGGCTGCGGCGCCACACGCATCGGCCGCATTGTGGCGGGCGAGGGCGTTCGCGTACGGGACGCTCAGGGGCAATGGCTCGAAACGTTGTCGAGCGGCTGGGAGCACTTCTCGGCATGAACGAGCGCAAGACTCTCACGCCGGAGCAAAGGCACCAGTTGCTCACATCGCCGGCCGGTTGGCTGGCATGCGGGTTCGGCTCCGGGCTCGCGCCCGTTGCGCAGGGTACGTTCGGGTCGCTCGCGGCCTTGATTCCATGGCTTGCGCTGCGCGAGCTGAGCCTGCCGATCTATCTCGGCGTCGTCGCGATCGGTTTTATCCTGGGCGTATGGGCGTGCGACGTTGCCGGCAAACGCCTGTGGGTGGACGATCATCGCAGCCTGGTCTGGGATGAATTCATCGGGCAATGGATCGCACTGATTCCGGCGTTGTTCGTGCCGTTTGCATGGTGGCAGCTGGCTGCCGGATTCGTGCTGTTTCGCATCTTCGATGTGCTCAAGCCCTGGCCGATCGGCTGGATTGACCGGCGGGTCAAGGGTGGCTTCGGCGTCATGATCGACGATGTGATTGCCGGCGTTTTCGCCGCTATCGTTCTCGCCCTGCTGCGCTATTTCCTTCGCTGAAGCCTCAAGTACGTTTCATCCACGGCGATGCGTTTATAGTGCGTCCTTGCGCCTTTCGCTTGCCAAGGATCCGCCATGCAATATCGTCGACTCGGCCGTTCCGGCCTGCAGCTTTCCGCTTTGTCATTCGGTGCCTGGGTAACGTTCGGCAAGCAGGTCGACCGTTCCGCCGCACGCGACATGCTCGCGCTGGCGCATGATCGTGGCGTCAACTTTTTCGATAACGCCGAGACATACAACAACGGTATCGCCGAGCAGGTCATGGGCGATGTGCTCGCCGACCTGCGTTTCCCGCGCGACAGTTATTGCGTATCAAGCAAGGTGTTCTTCGGTGCGGTAGAGAAGCCGCTTCCGACCCAGCGGGGGCTGTCGCGCAAGCATGTGATCGAAGCCTGCCACCAGGCGCTACAGCGGCTGCGTGTCGAGCATCTCGATTTGTACTTCTGCCATCGACCTGATCCTGACACGCCGATCGAAGAGACGGTGGCGGCGATGGACACGTTGATCCGCCAGGGCAAGGTGCTGTATTGGGGCACCAGCGAATGGTCCGCACCACAGATTGAAGAGGCGCATCATGTCGCCAAGCAAGGTCATTTCTATGCTCCAGTGATGGAGCAACCGCAATACAACCTGCTGCATCGCGAGCGTGTCGAGCGCGAATATGCACCGCTGTATCGACACTTCGGCATGGGCACGACCATCTGGTCGCCCTTGGCTTCGGGCTTGCTCACCGGCAAATACAATGACGGCGTGCCAAACGATTCGCGTCTGGCGCAACCGGGTTATGAGTGGCTGCGCGAGAGTGTGATCGGAAAGGGCGACGAACGCATCGGCAAGGTGCGCCGATTGCAGCCGATAGCCGACGAGCTTGGTGTGTCGTTATCGCAGTTGGCGATCGCGTGGTGCCTGGTCAATCCAAATGTGTCGACGGTAATGCTTGGTGCCAGTCGCAGTGAGCAATTGGCGCAGAATCTCGATGCGATGGATCTGGTGCCGCGATTGCAGGGGGATGTGTTGGTGGCTATTGAGAAGGCGGTTGGTTGAGTTGCTTTGGTGCCGGGTCGGGAGCGAGGAGTGAGTGGAGAGGCGAGGAGTTAGTGGAGAGGAGTGAGGAGTGAGAGAGAGCGCAGCCACACACCTCGCGCCCCTTGCCTACCCTCTCGTCATTCCGGTGCAGGCCGGAACCCATTCCTTAGCGTTTCCGCTTGCGAAGCGTTACCTGACGAGCGAAAAACTGAGGTCTTGACGACCAGCTTTGCTGTTGTAAAGCGCCTCCGGCGTTCGCCGGGATGGCGAAGTAGGAGAGATAACGGGGACGACAACGCCTTTGCGCTAGCAAACCCGCGGCGTAAGCGGCCAGGCCGCCCGAGCATCCAGGCAAGAGCCAGACCAGACGAAACCTACTTCGGAGGCGGGCGGCCATTGACGCAATCAATCCTCCCAACAGCCCTTGACTATCAAATGAGAATCATTATCATCAACTCCGTCCTCGGCTGATGGCGGAAAACACCCCATGTCCACCCTGACTTTGCACCGACGCGTCAACGACGCAACCCAACCGCTTCGTCTGCTCAGCAATGCGGCTTCCGCCGCAACCCAGGCGGTGACCACCACGGCCAAGAAGATTTCCAGTCAGCTGTTGCTCGACGGCGCCCGTGAGCTGGTGATCCAACACCAGGGCAACGAGTACCACCTGCGCCTGACGCGCAACGACAAGCTGATTCTTACCAAGTAACTCCCCCAGGGCATGGACGCCCGCTTTTATTCGGCAACGCCGGCCTGGCCGGTTTGCCCAAGGCCTATCGCCAGCGTCGCGATGCGGCGCCCAGCCGGGTCTCCTTTTGGAGCATCGATATGTTCGGCTGGTTTTCTCACGCGCTCACCCAGGTTTGCCCGCAGGCCCTCGGCAGCGGCTGCCACCGCCGCTGGTTGCGCGTGTCGCCCGATGCGATGGCAGCGCAGCTGCCTTTGCTTGGCACCGTGCTCTATCTCCCATCGTGTTCGGCCTTGAGCCATGCTCATGCCCTGTTGCCGGGCTGGTTGGCCGAGCGGATCGAGTTGGCTCCCTTGCTGCGTACATGTTGGGTGGCTGCAGTCAGCGAAATCGGTGCCGATGGGCCGCGCGAGTGGCTGGAGTGTTTCGATGCGCAAGGCGTTTTGCAGGCACGCCTCTATCTGCTGCCTGATACCGACTATCTCGCGTGGGATGCGTTGCTCGCGTCAGCCCAATCATTGGTCGAGGCGCCGTTGGCTCGCATGCTGCGCCCGACACGTTGCGCCATGGCGTGGTTGGTAGGTTTCCGCCACCGCCGATTGGGCGGCCTCAAGCTGTTGAATGCGATCGATGTAAGGCAGCTCTCGCCGTTGGGGCAGGACATCGCCAACGAAGTGGCGCGCGTCGCGGGCGTCCACGCTGGTTGAGCGTCCGGACGCTTGTCCGTCTGTCCGTACGACTGTCCGCGGACAGCAACAATACTGCGAATCGCCTATCTAACTGGCTGTAAATAAAAGGCTTTGTTTGGCATTTCGGCTTGGCACGCGGATTGCTGAATAGTCCTGGGGGCCGCACTGTCCGCGGCCTTAAAGGGACAGCTCGATGATTCGCGATACTTCCGCTCAAGACCGTCTGGTCGAAGTCAAAACCAATCACAAGCGTCGCTTGCTATGGATCGGTGTCGCCGTGGCCGTGGTGGTCATCGGTGTGCTGGTGCTACCGCAGGCCGGCCGCATTTTCTCGGCTGACGCCTCGGTCAGCGCTTCGCGCCTGGCCTTCGGCACGGTCGAGCGCGGTCTGTTCGTGCGCGATATCGCTGCCGAGGGCAAAGTGGTCGCGGCGGTCAGCCCGACGCTCTACGCCACGTACGGCGGCGCAGTGGTGCTCAAAGTGCACGCCGGTGACCAGGTGAAAAAAGGCCAGGTACTCGCCGTCGTCGACAGCCCCGAACTGATCAACAAGCTCGCACAGGAGCAGAGCGCCGCCGACGCCATGCAGGTGGACTACCTGCGTGCGCAGATCGATGCGCGCAAGAAGCGCGGCGAATTGCAGAAGGCTTACGACAACGCGCAGATCGATCACGAGACCGCGCAGCGCGATCTGGGCCGCTATCAGAAAGCCTTTACCCAGGGGGCCGTGCCCAGCATGGACGTGGACAAGGCCAAGGACACGTTGAAGAAATCGGAAATCACCGAAATGCATGCCAAGGCGGACCTGGGCATGGACAACGACAGCCTGAGCTTCGATATCCAGTCGAAGAAACTCGCCCACGATCGTCAATTGATCATGGTCAAGGATCTGCAGCGCCAGGTCGAAGATCTGAATGTCCGTTCGCCCGTCGACGGCCAGGTGGGCCAACTGTTCATCGCCGAGCGTGCCACCGTCGCCAAGGATGCACAGTTGCTGAGCGTCATCGACTTGTCCGCACTGGAAGTCGAGATGAAAGTGCCCGAAAGCTTCGCCCGCGACCTGGGTATCGGCATGGGCGGCGAGATCACCGGCAACGGCAATACCTGGAAGGGTCTGGTCAGCGCCATTTCGCCGGAAGTCGTCAATGGCGAAGTGGCCGCACGCCTGCGCTTCGAAGGCGAAACACCCAAGCAGTTGCGCCAGAACCAGCGCCTGTCTGTTCGCGTGCTGCTGGATAAGCGCGACAACGTCATGACGGTGCAGCGCGGGTCGTTCGTCGATGAATCCGGCGGCAGCTATGCCTACCTGGTGCATGACGGCATCGCCGAGAAGAAGCCGATCCGCGTCGGCGCCAGTAGCATCGATAAGGTAGAGATTCTCGACGGGCTCAAAGAAGGCGATCGCATCGTGATCTCCGGTACGGACAATTTCAAGAATGCGGCACGTGTCGCGATCAGCCGCTAAACCACCACTGAAGGACGAAAAAACCATGCTGAAGATGACTCACCTGTCCAAGGTCTATCGCACCGAAGTGGTGGAGACCTATGCGCTGCGCGATTTCAATATCAACGTGACCGAAGGCGAATTCGTTGCCGTGACCGGGCCGTCCGGTTCGGGCAAGACAACCTTTCTCACCATCGCGGGCCTGCTGGAAACCTTCACGGGTGGCGAATACCACCTGGATGGCGTCGAAGTGAGCAACCTCAATGACAACGCCCGCTCCAAGATCCGCAACGAGAAGATCGGTTTCATCTTCCAGGCGTTCAACCTGATTCCCGATCTCAATGTGTTCGACAACGTCGAAGTACCGCTGCGTTACCGCGGCATGAAGGCGGCCGAGCGCAAGCAGCGCATCATGGATGCGCTGGAGCGTGTCGGCCTGGCCTCGCGCGCCAAGCACTATCCGGCTGAACTCTCCGGCGGTCAGCAGCAGCGCGTCGCCATCGCCCGCGCATTGGCCGGCTCGCCGCGCCTGCTGCTCGCCGACGAACCGACCGGCAACCTGGATACGCAGATGGCACGTGGCGTACTGGAGCTGCTCGAAGAGATCCATCGCGAAGGCGCCACCATCGTCATGGTCACGCACGATCCGGAATTGGCCGCGCGTGCGCAGCGCAACGTACACATCATCGATGGCCAGGTTGTCGATCTTGCCGAAGATCCGCGTTTCCACCACGGCCAGCACGCCGCTCACGCCGGTACGTCGGTGTAATCGCAGCAAGCCAAGGAAAACCCTCCCGCTTCGGCGGGAGGTCCCTCTCCCCGACGGACGCCCTCGATGTTCGCCTATTACTTCCAGCTTGGTTTGCGCAGCCTCCGCAAGAATCCGTTGCTCACCGCCTTGATGGTGATGGCGATCGGCTTCGGCGTGGCGGCATCGATGACGACTTATTCGGTATTTCGCGCCACGTCCAACAACCCCATTCCACAGAAGTCGTCGCAGCTTTTTGTGCCGCAGATCGACAACTGGGGGCCGGAAGATGCCCAGCGCAACAAGGGCGAACCGCCGCAGGCGATGAGCTACACCGACGCCATAGCACTGATGCGCGATCATCGTGCCAAGCGACAGACGGCGCTGTATCCGGCCGGCCTGTCGATCGTACCGGCCGACGCCAACCAGCTGCCGTTCCGCGAGAACACCTATGGCGTGTACGCCGATGCTTTCGCCATGTTCGATATCCCATTCCGCTACGGCGGCGGCTGGACCGCAGCCGAGGATGGATCGCGCGCTGCGGTCGCGGTCATTGGCAAGGACCTCAATGACAAGCTGTTCCACGGCGAGAACAGCGTGGGTCGCGAGATCAATCTGGATGGCCGCAGCTATCGCATCACGGGCGTGATGGATCATTGGGATCCGCAGCCATTGTTCTTCGATGCGGTCAATACGGGCGGTTTCGACGATGCGACCCAGCTGTTTGTGCCCTTCACCCGCATGATCGAGCTGAAGGTGGCCACCAACGGCAACAACAACTGCAACAAGGATCCCGGTCAGGGCTGGGACAACTGGCTGCATTCCGAGTGCGTGTGGCTGGGCTTCTGGGCCGAGTTGGCCACCAAGTCCGAGGCCGATGCCTACCGCAGCTACCTCACCGGTTATGCCGCCGAACAGCAGCGTGCCGGCCGTTTCCGTTGGGCGCCGAACGTGCGCCTGCGCAACGTGGTGGAGTGGCTGGATTTCCAGCAGGTCGTTCCTCCCGAGGCAAAGATTTCCTTGCTGGTGGCGTTAGGTTTCCTGGTCATCTGCCTGGTCAACACCATCGGCCTGCTGCTGGCGAAGTTCATGCGTCGTTCGTCCGAGATCGGTGTGCGTCGTGCGCTGGGTGCGTCACGCCGCGAGATCTATGCGCAGTTCCTGATGGAAGCGGGTGCGGTCGGCCTGGCTGGTGGTCTGCTCGGGCTCGTGCTTACGGGCGTGGGCGTCTACGGCATTTCGCTGATCTTCGATCCGCAGGTGGCGCGCCTGGCCACGTTGGACGTGCCGCTGGTGTTGCTCACCTTGCTGGTCGCGATCCTGTCCACGGTTATCGCGGCCTTCTACCCCACCTGGCGTGCCGCCCAGGTGCAGCCAGCCTGGCAGCTGAAATCCAACTGAGGCGACGACGATGCTGCAGATCAAACCCATTCTCGCCGCCCTCAAGCGTCACAAGGCCGGCACCATTCTTATCGCAATGCAGATCGCATTGACCCTGGCGATCGTGTGCAACGCGCTGTTCATCATCCAGCAGCGCGTCGAGCGCCTGTCGCGGCCAAGTGGCATGAACGAGAGCGACGTGCTGGCCATTACGAACCGCTGGGTCGCCGTCAACGACAAGGACACGGCCTCGCTGAACAAGACCGACGTACAGGCATTGCGCCAATTGCCAGGCGTGGCGGACGCCATGGCGACCAATTCCTTCCCGCTGCGCGGCGGTGGCTGGTCCACCGGCGTGAATCTCGAGCCCAAAGATGAGGGGAAACCTGCGGCGCAGACCACCCTGTATTTTGTCGATGATCACGCGCTTGCGGTCTACGGCTCCCAGTTGATCGCCGGTCGTAATTTCACCTCCGACGAAGTGATTGTTGCCGATCCGAAGGAGATCAAGTCTACGCCCCAGGTGATCGTGACCAAGGCACTCGCCGACAAGTTGTTCCCGAAAGGCGATGCGCTGGGCAAGCAGATCTACCTTGGCGGCAAGGACGTGCCATCCAGCACGATCATCGGCATCGTCAAGCAATTGCAGGTGCCGTGGTCGGGCACCTGGGCCAACGACTTTGTAGAAAACGCGATGCTGCTGCCGGCCCAGCTCACCGGGACCTATGGCATCTACCTGATCCGCGCCAAGCCAGGCCAGCTCGAGTCGATAGCCAAGAACGCGCCGGAAACCCTGCTCAAGACCAATCGCATGCGTGTGATCTCCGGCGATCGAGCCGTCCGCACCTACGAAAAGGTGCGCGAAGACGCCTATAAGAACGATCGTGGCATGGCGATCCTGATGGGCGTGATCTGCCTGATCCTGCTTGCCATCACTGCCGCCGGCATCGTGGGGCTCACCAGTTTCTGGGTCGGCCAGCGACGCAAGCAGATCGGCGTGCGCCGTGCGTTGGGTGCGACCAGGCGCGACATCCTCAGTTATTTCCTCACCGAGAACCTGATGATCGGCATTGCCGGCGTGGTGATCGGTGCGGGGCTCGCCGTCGGCTTGAACCTGTGGATGGTCACTCAGTTTGAGATGGCACGGTTGTCGGTGATGTATGTGCTTGTCGGCGTGGTGGCGTTACTGCTGCTCGGTCAGGCGGCCGTGCTGGCACCGGCCATGCGTGCATCGAAAGTACAGCCGGTTGAGGCCACCCGCTCGGTGTAATGCCGAAGCGACTGCCAGACGACATAAGGACGAGGGATCTCTTGCCGATGTTTTCCTACTACGTACAACTTGGCTTGCGCAGTCTCCGTCGCAACCCTGTGTTGACGGCCCTGATGGTCATGGCGATCGGCTTCGGCGTGGCCGCTTCGATGATTACCTATTCGGTATTCCGGGCGGTCTCGGGCAATCCCATTCCGGAAAAATCGGAGCGGTTGTTCATTCCGCAGATCGACAGTTGGGGGCCGAAGTACAACTTGCCTGGCAACGAGCCGCCTTACGCGCTGAACTATGTCGATGCCGTGGCGCTGATGCGGACTCATCAGGCCAAGCGGCAGACCATGCTGTACCCCATCGAGTTGTCGGCACTCCCACTGGGCGGGCAATCCATACCGTTTACTGTGGAAGGATTCACGGCGCAGAGTGATTTCTTTGCGATGTTCGACGTGCCTTTCCAATACGGCAGTGCGTGGGCTGCCGCAGATGACGAGCACCGCGCCGCCGTTGTGGTGATCAGCCGGAAGCTCAACGACAAGTTGTTCGGCGGGGAAAATAGCCTGGGCCGCGAAATCACTCTGAGCGGGCACAATTACCGCGTGGTGGGCGTCAGTGAAAACTGGAATCTCAAACCACGTTTCTTCGCCGCCTGGGGCGGTACCAGCTTCGGCAATCCTTCGGACATCTACATTCCCATCAGCCGCGCGATGGATCTGAGAGTCGATACCGCGGGCAGCAACAGCTGCCGTGGCCATATCGATTACGGCGACTGGGATGGATGGTTGCAAAGCAATTGCGTTTGGGTGATTCCCTGGGTTCAGCTCGATAGCACAGCAGAGGCTGAGCAGTACCAGCAGTTCCTGGAAGGCTATGCGGCCGATCAGCAGCGTGCCGGGCGCTATGGCTGGGCACCCAATGTGCGCCTGCGCAACGTGATGCAGTGGCTGGATTACCTGCATGTCGTACCTCAGGAAAGCAGCGTTTCGCTACTGGTGGCGCTGGGCTTCTTCGCGATCTGCCTGATCAATACGATCGGCTTGCTGTTGGCCAAATTCCTGCGTCGCTCCGGTGAAATCGGCGTGCGTCGTGCACTAGGGGCGTCACGCAGGGAAATCTACTTGCAGTACCTGATCGAGGCCGGCACGGTGGGTTTTGCCGGAGGCTTGCTCGGCCTGCTGCTGACAGCCCTGGGTATCTCCGGCGTCGGCTTGCTGTTCCAGCCACAGATCGCTCGACTGGCGCACCTGGATATCACGCTGGTGGGCTTGACCTTGCTGGTATCCATCTTTGCCACCGTAGTAGCCGCGCTGTATCCCACCTGGCGCGCAGCCCAGGTGCAGCCGGCATGGCAGCTCAAATCCAATTGAGGTCGCAATGATGCCGCAGATCAAGCCCATACTTTCCGCATTGCGCCGTCACAAGGCCGGAGCGGTGTTGATCGCGCTGCAGACGGCGTTGACCCTTGCCATCGTCTGCAATGCGCTGTTCATTATCCAGCAGCGCGTCGCCCACCTTTCCGCACCCAGTGGCATTGATGAACCGAATCTGCTGGTGATCGAAAATACCTGGGCTGACAAATTGAGCAAGGAAGATGCCGATGCTCAGCTACGGGCGGACCTGGCGGTGTTGCGGCAGATTCCCGGTGTACACGATGCTGTCGTCAGCAATGCCTATCCCATGAGGGGAAGCGGGTGGGACCAGTTCATCACCCTGACCCCGGACCAGACCACGGCGGTCGGCGATCCGGCGGTCTATCTCGGCGACGAACATTTTATCGACACGCTCGGGGTGAAATTGATCGCCGGGCGCAACTTTCGCCCGGACGAGGTACGGCCGATCGCGAATCGTGAAAGTACCATGCCACCCGTGACGATCGTTACGAAGGCTCTGGCAGACAAGTTGTTTCCCGATGGCTCGGCGTTGGGCAAGCAGATCTACGCGATGAGCAGCACCCCGACCACGATCATCGGTATCGTCGATCTGTTGCAGACGCAGAGTCTAGCCAACTGGCAGATGCGCAGTGCCTACCAGTCGTTGATCTGGCCGATGCGCATCGTGGGCAACTCCTATTACATCCTGCGCGCCCAACCGGGTCAGCTCGCCGCGGTTCGGCAGGCGGCGGTCAAGGCGCTCTACGCGCAGAATCGCATGCGCATCATCAACGACGATGGAGTACTGGATTACACGCAGGTACGCCAAGCGGCTTATGACAGCGATTACGGCATGGCGATGCTGATGGGCATCATCTGTGTAGTGTTGTTGGCGATCACCGCCGCTGGCATCGTAGGCCTGACGAGTTTCTGGGTGGGTCAGCGTCGTAAGCAGATCGGCGTGCGCCGTGCATTGGGGGCAACTCGTCACGACATTCTCAGCTACTTCATGACCGAGAACCTGCTGATTACCGTCGGCGGCGTGATCTTTGGCGTTGCGCTGGCCATCGCCATGAACCTGTGGCTGGTCACGCATTTCGAGATGGATCGGTTGTCGCTGATCTATCTGCTGGTGGGTGTCCTGCTTTTGCTGCTGCTAGGGCAGGGCGCCGCGCTCGCACCGGCGGTGCGTGCTTCGCGCGTGTCACCGATCGAAGCGACTCGATCGGTATGACCGTCTCTCATCGGGAGCAATGATGTTCGGCTACTACGTCCAATTGGGTGTGCGGAGCTTGAAGCGCAATCCGTGGCTGACTGCGTTGATGGTGATGGCGATCGGCTTCGGCGTCGCCGCGTCGATGATTACCTATTCGGTATTCCGGGCGATCTCTGGCAATCCCATTCCGGAAAAGTCAGAGCGACTGCGCGTGCCGCAACTGGACAATTGGGGGCCGGAGCACGCGCGCGCGCTTGGCGAGCCGGCCGAGGCACTGACTTATACAGATGCCATCGCACTGTGGAAGGCGCATCAGGCCAGGATGCAGACGATCTTCTACGAGGTCACGCTTTCGGTCATCCCTGAGCATGGCGGCAGCAGCGTGCCGTTCAATATGAGTGGGTATGCTGCAACGGGCGACTTTTTCCGGATGTTCGATGTGCCATTCCTCTATGGCTCGGGTTGGAATCAGTCGGACGATGAAGGGCATGCCGATGTCGCGGTCATCGGCCGCGATCTCAACGAGCGCCTGTTCAAGGGCGCCAATAGCGTGGGCCGAGAGATAAACCTGCGTGGGCACAGCTATCGCATCGTCGGCGTGACCGATCATTGGGATCCCAAGCCGCGTTATTTCGATCTCTTCAGCATGTTCACCGTCAACGGCATCGGCGATGCGTCGCAGATCTATGTGCCTTTCAGCAAGGCGATCGACCTTAAGCTCGACACCGGTGGACGCAACAGTTGCGGCGGCGCTTCCAGCCTGAATGCCGGTTGGGATGGCTGGCTGCGAGGCGAGTGCGTATGGATATCGATGTGGGTGCAGCTCGATACGCCAGCCGAAGTGGAACGCTATCGCCAATACCTGCGCAACTATGCCGAGCAGATGCAGCAGTCCGGCCGCTTCCAATGGGCGCCGAACGTACGCTTGCGCAATGTCACCGAGTGGCTCGACTACGAGAAAGTCGTGCCACCGGAAAGTCGCATTTCATTGGTCGTTGCACTGGGTTTCTTCGGTATCTGCCTGATCAATACGATCGGCCTTCTGCTGGCCAAGTTCATGCGTCGTGCACCGGAGATCGGTGTGCGGCGCGCGCTCGGCGCATCGCGACGCGAGGTTTATCTGCAATTTCTGATCGAAGCGAGCACGGTCGGCCTCGCCGGAGGTCTGCTTGGCGTATTGCTGACGACCATCGGCATGTTCGGCGTGGGCCTGATCTTCGAGCCGCAGATCGCCAAGCTTGCACACCTGGATGTCAGCCTGGTGGTGCTGACGATCGTGGTAGCGGTGTTGGCCACCGTACTCGCTGCGTTCTACCCGACCTGGAAGGCTGCGCAAGTGCAGCCGGCCTGGCAGCTGAAATCAAACTAAGGGCGAGACGATGCTACAGATCCGGCCCATTGTCACCGCGTTGCGTCGCCACAAGGCAGGCACGATTCTTATCGCGCTGCAGATCGCTCTGACGCTTGCCATCATTTGCAACGCTTTCTCGATCATCCAGCAGCGCCTGGCGCATCTGTCGCAACCCTCCGGCATCGACGAAGCCAACATCATCGTGGTGCAGAACGAGTGGGCGAAGCCGATGAGCACCCAACAGGTGAACGCACAGGTCGATACCGATCTGGAAGCGTTGCGCCATATCGCCGGTGTGCGCGATGCGGCGATCTCCAACGCGTATCCATTGCGCGGCAACGGCTGGGATGATCGCATCATGCTGAAGCCCGATCAGCTCAAGCCGACGACCTCCACTGCTCTTTTCTTTTCGGATGAACGCCTGCTCGATACACTCGGTGTGCATCTGATCGCCGGCCGCAATTTCCTGCCCGGTGAAATCAAGGCCATGGACGTGCGTGATGAGCTTTCGCCGCCTTCGGCCATCGTCACACAAGCGCTTGCCATGCATCTGTTTCCGAACGGCTCCGCATTAGGCAAGTCGATCTACTTCGGCGATGCGCATCCGGTCACCATTGTGGGTATTGTCGAAACCTTGCAGCCACACAGCGTAGACCGCTGGGCCTCGGGCTTTGCCTCGCAGACCACGATCCTGCCCTGTCGCCTGCTTTCCGATTGGGGCAACTATTACCTGATACGGACCGAGCCGGGCCAGATCGATGCCGTGGCCGCCAAGGTACGTCAGACCTTGTTTGCGCAGGACGCCATACGGGTCATCAGCGACAAGGATGGCATCCAGGAATTTCCGCAGATCCGCAAGGAGGCCTATGAACGCGATCGCGGCATGGCCGTGCTGATGGGCATCGTTTGCGTGGTGCTGCTGTCGATCACCGCCGCGGGCATCGTCGGCCTGACCAGTTTCTGGGTAGGGCAGCGCCGCAAGCAGATCGGTGTGCGCCGGGCGTTGGGCGCCAGGCGTAGCGACATCCTGAGTTATTTCCTTACCGAGAACCTGTTGATCAGCGGAGGCGGCGCCCTGGTCGGCATCGTGTTTGCGATGGGGCTCAATCTTTGGTTGGTGACGCGCTTTGAAATGCAGAGGCTATCGCTGGCCTACGTGTTGATCGGTGTAGTGATGTTGCTGTTGTTGGGGCAGGGCTCGGTACTGGCACCGGCGATGCGCGCGTCGAAGGTGCCGCCGGTCGAGGCAACGCGTTCGATCTAGCCGCTTTTAACGGTTTTTTGGGGGAAGGACACATGTTCGGGTATTACCTTGATCTGGCGCTACGCAGCCTTAAGCGCAACAGGGTGCTGACGGCCTTGATGGTGGTTGCGATCGCGCTTGGCATCGGCGCGAGCATGACCACGTTGACCGTCTTGCATGTTCTGTCTGGCGATCCGCTGCCGGGCAGCAGTACTACCTTGTTCAATCCACGCATCGACCCTTTCTCGATGGACGGCTACGAGCCGGACAAGCCGCCGCCGGAACAGGTGACATGGACCGATGGCATGAACCTGTTGCATGCGGCGCGTGCCGATCGCCAGGCGTTGATGACCGGTGGCGCGGTACCGATCCAGCCCACGCTATCGAGCCTAGATCCGTTCTACACGGATGCCCGCTACACCACGGCTGATTTCTTCTCCATGTTCAGCGTGCCGTTTCTCTATGGACGCGGCTGGAATGCGAGCGACGATGATGGAAAGGCACGGGTGGTGGTGATTTCAAAATTGCTCAACGAAAAGTTGTTCGAGGGCAAGGACAGCACCGGCCAGACCCTGCGCATGAAGGACACCTCATTCCAGATCGTCGGTGTGCTGGGCGACTGGCATGTCAATCCGCATTTCTACGATCTGAATATCGGCGATTATGCCGAGGCCGAGGATGTCTTCATGCCATTGACGACATCGCGCGACATGAAATTGCCGTTGAATGGCTCGACTGATTGCTGGGGCACGGGCGGTGACCCCGAGCACGCCGAAAACACACCATGCGTCTGGCTGCAGTTCTGGGTGCAGATCACCGATCCGGCTAAGGTCGAGGCCTACAAGACGTATTTGACCCATTACTCGCAGGAACAGAAAACCCTGGGCCGCTTCGAGCGCCCGCCGAATGTGGCGTTGCTCAATGTCATGCAGTGGCTGGACTTCAAGAAGGTCGTGCCCAGCGACGTACGTCTGCAAACCTGGCTGGCGCTGGGTTTCCTGCTGGTCTGCCTGGTCAATACGGTCGGCTTGATGCTGGCCAAGTTCCTGCGTCGTTCCGCCGAGCTTGGCGTACGCCGTGCGCTGGGTGCGTCACGCCGCGATGTGTTCATGCAGTTGCTGATCGAGGCCGGTGTCATCGGGCTGGCGGGAGGGGTCGGTGGGCTGTTGCTCGCCTATACCGGTCTGTGGCTGGTCCGTAGGCAACCTTCCAGCTATGCATCGCTCGCCCATCTGGACGTGACGATGTTGCTGTTTACGTTTGTACTCGCGCTGATCAGCACGATTTGCGCGGGTTTGCTGCCGGCCTGGCGTGCTTGCCAGATCACTCCCGCACTGCAACTGAAGAGTCAGTGAGAGCCGATATGGAAATTCTCCCCATCCTTTCGACCTTGCGCCGGCACAAGATCACCGCGGCTCTGCTGATCCTGGAGATCGCGCTGACGTGTGCGATCGTCTGCAACGCGGTGTTCCTGATTACCCAGCGCATCGACCGCATGAACATGACCAGCGGCATCGCGGAAAAGGAACTCATACGCATCCGTTTCGCCAGCATCGGCGCCAATGACAACAAGTACGCCCGGGATCAGGAAGACATCGAGCTGCTGCGGCAGATTCCCGGGGTTACTCAGGTGGCCTCGGTCAATCAGGTGCCGTTCGGTAATTCGTCCAACAACAGCGGCATCAAGATCGACCCCGACCAGAAGAAGTCGACTATCAATGCGACCAACTACTACGGCGTGAATCTTGCCGAGACGTTGGGCACGCAACTGGTCGCCGGGCGAAATCTTCGCCCGGATGAATACATCGACATGAAGACGATCATGAGTGCCCTGCAAGCCAAGGACGACAAGGTCATTCCCAAGACCGTGGTGATTACCCAGGCCATGGCCAATCGCCTGTGGCCTGGACAGAATCCACTCGGCAAGCCGATCTATCTGGATCAGACGGCGCTATACGTCGTGGGCGTCGTCAAGGATCTGGTGCGCCCGTCGATCTGGGACGATTCGATGGCGAAATACAGCATGATCCTGCCTGCGCGCGTTGCCGAAGGCCAGTACCTGATCCGTACGTCGCCAGGGGATCGCGAACGCGTTCTCAAGACGGCATTGGAGAAACTCAAGGCGGCCGATCCGCATCGCGTGGTATTGAACAAACAGGTCTGGGAGGACGTCCGCACGCGATTCTTTGAGGACGATCGGGCCATGACCGGCCTGCTCGTCGGCGTCTGCGTGGCGCTGCTGGTGGTCACCGCGTTGGGTATTGTCGGCCTGGGCAGTTTCTGGGTGGCGCAGCGTCGTCGTCAGATCGGCGTGCGTCGCGCACTTGGCGCCACCCGCGGCAATATCCTGCGTTATTTCCAGACGGAGAACTTCCTGCTGGCCACGATAGGGATCGTTATTGGCATGGTGCTGGCCTACGGCATCAACCTGTTCCTGATGGTGCACTACGAGTTGCCGCGGCTGCCCGGGTCTTATTTTCCTATCGGGGCGTTCTCGCTTTGGGTGGTCGGGCAGATTGCCGTCCTAGGGCCGGCCATGCGCGCGGCGGCGGTGCCGCCGGTGGTGGCGACAAGGGCCGCTTGATCGATCGGCGAGGAGAAGCTGATGTTTGGTTACTACCTGGATCTAGCGTTGCGGAGTCTCAAGCGCAACCGTGTATTGACCGCACTGATGGTGATCGCCATTGCGGTCGGCATCGGTACGAGCATGACCACGTTGACGGTGATGTATCTCTTGTCCGGAGATCCGTTGCCTGGACGTAGCGGGCATATCTACTATCCGCAGCTCGACGCCGAAACCGGCAAGGGGATGGTACGCAGCCATCCGGCCGACCTGCTCGACTACACCAGCGCGCATGACATGTGGAGCAGCGGCAAGGCCGATCGGCAGACCATGACGGCCGAGGCGCTGGTCAAGATCCAGGCAATGGAGTCGGGCCGGCGCCCAGCGATGACCGATGCCTTGACCACGACCAACGCGTTCTTTGCGATGTTCAACGTACCGTTTCGCTACGGTGGCCCGTGGCAGCCACGCGATGACGAGGCGCGTTCGCGCACGGTAGTGATCAGCGAGCGACTCAATCAGCAACTTTTTGCCGGCGGCAATAGCGTGGGGCGTACGTTGCGCGTCGACGGTAACGACCTGCGTATCGTCGGTGTGCTCGCCCATTGGCGTCCGTCCCCCCGGTTCTACATGGTGGTGGGTGGCCACGGTGCCAGCGATACGAGCGATCTCTACAAGCCGCCGCAAGACATCATGCTCCCGCTATCGACGGCATTGGATCTGCACTCGCAGTTCAGCTGGTTCAACTGCTGGGGTGACGTCGATCCCAAGAACATGGCTGCAGCGGCTTGTGAATGGGTCGGCCTGTGGGTCCAGCTGGATACGTCGGCCAAGCACTCTGCTTATCTGGATTACCTGCGCGACTACGATGCGCAGCAGCATAGCCTTGGCCGCTTCGATCATGCACCCAATACACGCATGATGTCCTTGATGCAGTGGCTCGACTACAACCAGGTCGTGCCCAAGGATGTGCAATTGCAGACATGGCTGGCCTTCGGCTTTCTGGTGATCTGTCTGTGTAATACGGTGGGTTTGTTGTTGGTGAAGTTCCTGGGCCGTAGTGGCGAGATCGGAGTGCGTCGGGCGATGGGCGCGTCGCGGCGGGACATCTTCATGCAATGCCTGGTCGAGGCCGGTACGGTAGGCATGCTGGGCGGTTTGGGTGGCTTGTTGCTTGCGTGGTTTGGCCTGTGGCTTGTGCGCCAGCAGACGGTGGCATATGCCGATGTCGCGCAACTCGACCCCATGCTGCTTTTAGTCACCATCGTGATGGCGATTGTGGCGAGCCTGCTTGCGGGCCTGCTTCCTGCGATGCGCGCAAGTCGCATTCCGCCGGCACTCCAGATTAAGGTGTCCTGAGCCATGCGTATCGATATCCGTCACGTCGCTGCCGCCTTGCGCCGCCACCGCTTGGCGACTTTCCTGATTGGCTTGCAGATCGCACTCGCATGCGCGGTGCTATGCAATGCGCTCTTTCTGCTTACCGGGCGCTTACAGTTGATGAAGATGCCATCGGGCATCGATGAGCAGAACCTGGTCGTAGTGTCGCTGCAGGGTACGGGAGGCGACCTGGGGCGCGATACGTTGCTTCGTGTCAAACAGGCCTTGCGTGGGATCGCCGACGTCGCGTCGGTGAGCATGACCAATGCGGTGCCCTTCACCCAGCAGGCGGGCGAAATCGGTTTTCGCAGTGTGCTCGACGATCCCAGCTACAACCAGCAGGGACATTTTTATGTGGCTGATAACGATTTCATTCGTACGGTCGGTGTGCGGCTCGCCGATGGTCGCTGGCTGGGTGACGACGAAGCGACGAGTTCACAGTCGTTTCTGCCTATCTCGCCCTCAGTATTGATGTCGCGTTCGTACGCACAGCGGATATGGCCAGGCAAGCCCTCGCTGGGGCAGGTTTTTTTTGCTGATGG
>Ga0105240_10002562_pt1 | contig 29134 bp, 27 predicted proteins | sample KBSC54metaG_FD_80426 | JGI IMG/M metagenome (GOLD analysis project Ga0105240, IMG submission 80426) | Corn rhizosphere microbial communities from Kellogg Biological Station, Michigan, USA - KBS C5-4 metaG | ecosystem: Host-associated > Plants > Roots > Rhizosphere > Soil | place: Michigan, USA... | reverse complement strand
GTTGATTTCCTTGTCGACGATGGTGTCGATGTAATCCAGCGCATCGAACACCGGGCCGTAGACCTGCGGCGCGCAGCGCAACGAGTAGACGTCCTGGATGCGCGACGAGTACGGAATGTCGGTACGGCGCGATTCGTCGGGCAGTTGCACCGAACGTGCCTCATGCGTGGTGCGGGTCGAGCCTTTGAGTAGAGTGCGGATGACGGCGGCGGTCTTGATCTGGCCGGCGTGCGGACGGGCCTGCTGGATGCGGGCGTCGAAGGCGGACATTTCGGCTCGCATGGCTTCCAGCGTGAGACCGAGCGAGAGGCAGGCGTCGGTCAGCAGGTTGCGCGAATCGTGTGCCGCCAATACGGCGACAGCGAGCGAGGCGGTGCAGCCGTTGATCAACGCCGAGGCGTCCTTGGCCTTCAAGTCGAACTTGACCGGGCCGATGCCGGCCTTGGTGATGGCCTCGGGTGCGCTCATGCGCTTGCCCTGGTACATCACTTCGGCTTCGTCGAAACCGACGATGGCGGCGGCCAGGTAGGCCAGCGGGGCCAGGTCGCCGGAGGCGCCGACGGAACCCTTTTGCGGCATGATCGGGTGGATGCCCGCATTGAGGAAGTCCAGCAGGCGATCGACCACTTCCACGCGCGGCGCCGAGTAATTGCTGGCAAAGGCATTGGCGCGCAGCAGCATGGTGGCGCGGCTGACTTCTTCAGAGAACGGTTCGCCGATGCCGGCGCTGTGGGCCTTGATCAGCTGGGTCTGGAACAGTTCGATATGTTCGACCTTGATACGGGTGTCTTTCAACAAGCCGACGCCGGTGTTGAAGCTGTACATCATGGGCGCTTCGTCGTGCATCCAGGTCGATTCGATGAAGTCGCGGCTTTGCTTCAGGGCGGCGCGCGAGGAGTCGGCGAGTGCGACTTTGGCGTACACGCCATTGTTTCCGCGCGAGACGCTCACGACTTGCGCCGCGTTGAGGTTGAAACCGTCGATGGTGATGGTGACAGTAGTCATGGAGAATTCCTTTTCAATGAATGAGTGAGCGCGCCGGACCGGATCAGGCCGCGAAGTTTTCGACGAAGCGGCTGAACACCTGCGCCGCAATCGCCGCGTCTTCTTCGGTCATGATTTCGTCGGGGTGGTGGCTGATGCCACCGTTGCCGCAACGAACGAACAGCATCGCCACGTCGGCGATGGCGGCAATCGCCATCGCGTCATGTCCGGCGCCCGACGGCAGATGCCGCAGCGGCAGGCCGCATGCTTCGATGGCATTCGCCAGCTGCTTTTGCAGATGATCGGCGCAAGGCACGCTGCCGGCCTGATGCGTTTTACGTAGTGTGATGGCGACATTGCGGCGCGCGCAGATGCGTGCGATTTCGGCCTCGACGTCCGCTACCGCAGCTTCGCGTACCCCATCCTGCTCGGCGCGGATGTCGATGGAAAACCGCGCGCTGCCCGGCACCACGTTGGCGGCGCCGTTCGGTACTTCCATGATGCCCATGGTGCCGACCAGGCCGGGCCGGCCGCTGCAGCGCTGTTCGATATACAGGCCGATTTCCGCCGCCGTCATGGCGGCGTCGCGGCGCATGTGCATCGGCACCGTGCCGGCATGGCCGGCCAGTCCCTGCAGCTCCGCCATGAAACGCGTCGCTCCGGAGATCGCGGTCACGACGCCGACCGGTAAAGCTTCATTGAGCAGCAACGGTCCCTGCTCGATATGCACTTCGACAAAGGCCGCGACGGCTGCCGGTTGCCATGCCGACGCATCGAGCCGGTCCGGATCGAAGCCGGCTGCGCGCATGACGGCGCGCATGCTGTTGCCCTGTTCGTCGAGGTTGTCGAGCACGCTCTTGTCGAACGTGCCGGCGACGGCGCGACTGCCCAGCAAGGTCGCCTTGAAGCGCACACCCTCTTCTTCCGCGAAGCCGATCACCTCGACGGGAAACGGAAAACGCCGGCCCTCGCGATGCCATTCCGCAATACACGACACCGGCAGCAGGATGCCGAGATTGCCGTCGTACTTGCCGCCATTGCGCACCGTATCGAAGTGCGAACCGGTGACCAGCGCCGCGGCATTCTCATGACCGGGCGCGGCTTCATAGCGGCCGATGACGTTGCCGGCGTCGTCGCGGCGGACCTGCATGCCGGCGGCGCTCATCCACTCGGCGAGTTGTTGCGCGGCGGCATGATGCATGGCCGTCAGGTAAGTGCGCGTCACCATGCCGACAGCCTCCGTATGGACGGCAAGCGCATCGGCGCGCCGCATGATTTCTTGCCCGCAGGACCGGTATTGCTCTGGAACAGTTTTCACGGCAGTCTCCTTGAAGTCGTCAGGATTGCATATTTTTATTGTATTCACAAATTGTATGCAATATAGTGAGCTTGTTCCGGCGCGTCAAAACAATTTTCAAACGACGTGTGTAATTAGCAAAGAGACAACGGCCGGAGGAGCGGCCGTGCAGGTGAAAAAAGTATAAAAAGCTGAATCCAAATACAGCGGGCGCGGACTTATACACGCATATACGGCGCCCATCCAGAACCACACCAGGAGACCAAGGTGAATCGATTTCTCAAATCTTTGTTCGGGCAAGTTGTCATCGCCCTGATTGCCGGCATCGTCGTCGGACTGTTCTATCCCGACTTCGGGCAAAGCCTCAAACCGCTGGGCGACGGCTTCATCAAGCTGATCAAGATGATCATTCCGGTGATCGTGTTTTGCGTGGTGGTGCAAGGCATTTGCGGCGCAAGTGACTTGAAGAAGGTCGGCAGCGTCGGCATCAAGGCCATCATCTACTTTGAAATCGTCACCACCATCGCGCTGCTGCTCGGCCTGGTGCTGGCCTTCGTGTTCCAGCCCGGCGCAGGCATGAACATCGACCCGACCAATCTCGACGCCAGCGGCCTGTCCAGCTATGTCGAAACCGCCAGCAAGGTCAAGGGCACCAGCTTCGCCGACTTCATCATGAAGCTGATTCCCGGCACCATCGTGAGCGCATTCACCTCCGGCGACGTGCTGCAAGTCTTGCTGATCTCGGTCATCTTCGGTTGCGCCCTGCTGCTGATCGGCGACAAGGGTCAACCGACCGTCTCGCTGATCGCCTCGTTATCGGAAGCCTTCTTCAAATGCATGGCCTTCATCATCCGCCTGGCGCCGTTGGGCGTGTTCGGCGCCATCGCCTTCACGGTGGGGCGCTACGGCATCGGTTCGCTCAAGCAGCTCGGTATGCTGGTGCTGCTGTTTTACGGCGCAGTGGTCTTCTTCGTGGTGGTGGTGCTGGGCGCGATCCTGCGCACCTCCGGACTGAGCATCTTCAAGCTGATTGCCTACCTGCGCGAAGAACTGATCGTGGTGCTGGCGACCGCCTCCTCCGACAGCGTGCTGCCACAGGTCATGCGCAAGCTCGAGCACATGGGCATCAAGAAATCGACCGTTGGCCTGGTGATTCCGACCGGCTACTCGTTCAACCTCGATGCATTCTCGATCTACCTGACCATGGCGGCCGTGTTCATCGCGCAAGCCACCAATACCCATCTGGCGATGGGCGACCTGTTGATGATCCTGGCGATTGCGCTGATCACCTCCAAGGGCGCGCACGGCGTGCCGGGTTCGGCCATCGTGATCCTGGCGGCGACGCTGACGACGATCCCGGCGATTCCGGTGGTCGGCCTGGTGCTGGTGCTGTCGATCGACTGGTTCATCGGCATCGTGCGCGCGCTGGGCAACCTGCTTGGCAACTGCGTCGCCACCGTCGTCGTCGCGACCTGGGAAAAAGACATCGACAAGACCCGCGCCCGCGCCGTGCTGAACGGTGAAATTCCGGCAGCAACGTTTGAATAACTTCCCGGGATAAGGTCGCAGGATGGATGGCGAAAATACAAGGGTACAATTCGGTGTCTTGTTCGAATTCGCCTGACACAGCGCCTCACACAACAGAACCATCCATCCTATGACCGAAGCAGCACTTCCTCCAGACAGTTCAGAAGCGATTGCACGCGACATCACCATCGCCATCGCCGAACAGCGTCTTCCGCCCGGGGCAAAACTCCGCGAAGAAGCGTTGGCGCGCGTCTACCAGGTCAGCCGCACCAAGATCCGTGCGGCGCTGGTCATGCTGGCCAAAGACAAGCTGATCGACCTGGTCCCGGACAAGGGCGCCTTCGTCAGCAAGCCGACCGTGGAAGAAACGCGCAATATCTTCTTCGTGCGCCGCACGCTGGAAGCCGCCATGGTGAGGGAATTCGTCGCGCGTGCGACCGAAGCCGACTACGCCACATTGGAAGCCCATCTGCGCGAAGAACGCCGCGCCATCGAAGAAAATAATCCGCAAGTCCGCTCGACCCTGTTGAGCGACTTCCATATCCTGCTGGCGAACATCGTCGGCAACGAGGTCCTGACCGACATCCTGGTCAAGCTCGCCGGCCGCAGTTCACTGATCACCATGCTGTACCAGTCGACCCGCGACGCCATCTGCTCGACCGAAGAGCATTGCGACTTCATCGCCGCCGCCAAGGCCGGCAAGGTCGAGGAAGCCGTCGAACTGATGCTGCATCACCTGCACCATGTGGAGCAGGCGCTGGAATTCGATACACCGGCCGATCCCAAGCGCGACCTTGCCAAGGAATTGTTGCTGTAGCTGTACGGTTTTTCCTTCCCATCCCCGCTGTCTTTAATATGTCAACGCAGGACGCCGCACGCAATCGTCCGAGAGTTGCGCGCACATGCGCAAGCTCGCCGCATCCGCTCCCGCCTTATACGAAAAACGACTAACAAGCGCCCGAAAAGCCGCGTCATAACGGCTTTTCCGGCGCTGTGACGCCACCGCGTTTCTACGCATATCGAATCTCGAATTGCTTCGTTCCCAGGTCTTGGCAACGCGACTTAGACTCGCAGCACCTCATCGCTCAAGACCTGTTATGACAACTTCATTTCCCGGCGTCGCGCCTTCCTCCGCAGCGGCGGTCGGCAACATCGAGATCCGCGACCTGTCGGTGCGCTTCGCCCAGACCAGTCAAGGCGGCCAAAGCGTGCAGGCGGTGCAAGGCGTGACGCTGGATGTGCGCAGCGGCGAATTCGTCAGCGTGATCGGCCCGTCCGGATGCGGCAAGTCGACCTTGCTGAACCTGGTCGCCGGCTTCGTCGCGCCGACCGAAGGCAGCGTCAGCCTGGACGGCAAGGCCATCGCAGGCCCCGGCGCCGATCGCGGCGTGGTGTTCCAGCAGTATTCGTTGTTCCCGTGGAAGAACGTGCTGGCCAATGTCGAGTTCGGCCTCAAGCTGCAAGGCGTCGACAAGCACACGCGCCAGCAGCGCGCGCGGCAGTTGCTGCAACAGGCGGGGCTGGCCGAGTTCGAAAAATTCTATCCGGCGCAATTGTCGGGCGGCATGAAGCAACGCGTCGGCATCATCCGCGCCCTCGCCGCCAATCCGCGCATCCTGCTCATGGACGAGCCGTTTGGCGCGCTCGACACGCAGACCCGCACGATCATGCAGCAGTTGCTGACCGACCTGTGGCAGGCACTGGGCATTTCGGTGCTGTTCATCACGCACGATATCGACGAAGCGATCTTCCTGTCGGACCGCATCTATGTCATGACCGCGCGTCCCGGCACGGTCAAGGCGGTGCTGCCGGTGGCGCTGAAACGCCCACGCCTGGCCGAGGTCGTGCTGAGCAAGGAATTCCTCGATATCCGCGCGCGCTTGCACGGGCTGATTGCCGACGAGAGCCTGCAGTCGTTCCGGAGCGAGTCCGTATCGGCCTTGCCGCCGCAACGCATCGCCGCCTGAACTCTTCCCGCATTCATTCACTAATCCAACAACAAAAGGGTATCTGCATGCAACATCACATCGGTCGTTTTGTCTTGGCGGGAACCGCCATCCTGCTCGCGCTCTCCTCCGGCTTCGCCAACGCCGCGGACAAGATCCGCCTGGCGCAGAACCTGGCGCCGATCTCCGGCCTGGCCATCATCGCCAAGCAAAAGAACCTGTTCGAAAAATATGGCCTCGACGTCGCGGTAAGCAACTTCACCAGCGGCCGCCAGGCTCTGGAAACCGTGCTGGGCGGCGGCGCCGACATCGCCACCACGGCCGAAGCACCGATCACCGCTGCTGCTCTGGCGCGCCAGAAGATCGCCTTGCTGGCGCGCATGGAATACTCCGATGACAAGACCCTGGTCAGCAAGTCCTCGGGCATCAACTCGGCGGCCGACCTCAAGGGCAAGCGCATCGGCTACACAGTCGGTACCGGCGGCGAAATCTATACATTGACGCTGCTCAAGAAAGCCGGCCTGACCAAGAACGACGTCACGCTGGTCAACCTGCGCCCGCAAGACATGGTGGCGGCATTGTCGACCAACAGCATCGACGCCTACAACACTTGGGAGCCGCATATCAGCAACGGCAAGAAAGCGCTCGGCGACAAGGTCAAAGAGCTGGATACCAAGGGCGTCTATGCCGAGACCTTCAACCTGGTCGTGACCGAGGAATACCTGAGCAAGAACGAGAAGACCGTGACCGCCTTCCTGCGCGCGATACTGGATGCAGAGCGCTTCCTGAAGGCCAACCGCGACGAGAGCATCACCATCATCGCCGCCGCGACCGGCATGAAGAAGGAAGAGCTGGCCGATATCTGGAACGACTACATCTTCGAACTGGTGCTGGACGAACGCGTGTTGTCGACGCTGAAGAACCATGCCGAGTGGCGCCTGGAATCCGGCAATGCCCCGGCCGGCGCCACCCTGCCCGACTTCCACAAGTTCATCTTCGCCGCGCCGTTGAAACAGGTTGCGCCGGAGCGCGTCAAGATCCCCGGTCTCTGATCAGCCATGCGCATCCCTGCAGAACAATGGGCCAGGCTGTTGTCGATACCGGTCTTCCTGGCGATCTGGCAGTTGGTGGCCGGACTTGAACTGGTCAATCCGCTGCTGTTCCCGCCGCCGACAGTGGTCGTCAAGGCCTTCTTCGACTACATGTTGCATGGAGACGGCGTCACCGACGCCGGCTGGAGCATCGCCCGCGTGGTGATCGGCTACAGCGCAGGCGCTGTGGTCGGCGTCGTCATCGGCGTACTGACCGGCGGCAGCGCCATCCTGTCGGGATTGCTGACGCCCGTGTTCCAACTTTTGCGGCCAATTCCGCCGATTGCCTTCGTACCCATCGTGATCGTCTGGTTCGGCCTGACCGAACTGGGCAAATGGTTCCTGGTGTTCTGGGGCGTGTTCTTCACGGTCTGGCTGGCCACGCACATGGGCGTACAGCGCGTGACCGAGACCCTTGTGCGTGCAGCCCAGAGCCTGGGCGCGACGCGCTGGCAATTGCTGTGGACGGTGCAGTTGCCGGACGCCTTGCCGGTGATCTTCGTTGGCCTGCGCACCTCGCTCAGCATTGCGTTCTACACACTGGTTGCGGCTGAACTGGCCGGTGCTTATGCCGGTATCGCCTATCGCCTCGAAGTCACGCAGCAAAACATGCAGATCGGCCACATGATGGCCGGCCTGCTGATGCTCGGCTTCATTTCCACGGTGTCGGACCGGCTGTTCCAGTCGGCCTCGCGACGCCTTTTGCATTGGTCTACCTGAGGCCGTCTTTCATGAATAAACCACTCGACTTGTCCGCGCCTGAATTGCAGACGCTCAGCTTCGATTTCTCCACGCTGTCCGCCGCCTATCGCGACGGCCTCTCGCCGCGTGCACTGGTGGAAGAAGTCCATCGCCGCATCCGCGAACACCGCGACCAGGACATCTGGACCTACCTGATTCCGCAGGAGCAACTCATCGAACAGGTGCGCCGGCTCGAGCAGGCCGCTGCGCAAGGCGCATCATTGCCGCTGTTCGGCCTGCCCTTTGGCATCAAGGACAACATCGACGTCGCAGGACTGCCAACCGGCGCCGCCTGCGCCAGCTTCACCTACACCGCCACGCGCACGGCGCACGTAGTGGAACGCCTGCAAGCGGCCGGCGCGATCCTGATCGGCAAGCAGAACATGGATCAGTTCGCCACGGGCCTGGTCGGCATCCGCTCGCCGCAGGGCTATTGCCGCAATCCTTTCAATCCCGACTACATTCCCGGCGGCTCAAGCTCCGGCTCCGCAGTGGCAGTAAGCACCGGCCAGGTCAGCTTCTCGATCGGGTCGGACACGGGCGGCTCGGGACGGGTGCCGGCCGCGCTGAACAATATCGTCGGCCTGAAACCGACGCCGGGCCGTGTCAGCAGCTACGGCTTCCTCTACTGCAACCGCAGCTTCGACGTGCCACCGGTGTTCGCACTGACCAGCGAAGACGCCTATGCCGTGCTCGATGAAATCGAAGGCTACGATGAACGCGACATCTATTCGATGAACAGTCCTCGCGAAGAAGCGCCGACGCGCCTGCCCAAACATTTCCGTTTCGGCCTGCCGGCTGAAAAATACCTGAATTTCTTCGGCGACCAACTCGCCGAGGCGCAGTTCGAAACATCCATACGCCGGTTGATCGACCTCGGCGGCGAGGCGGTGACCATCGACTTCGAACCGTTCGCCGAAGCCGGCAAGCTGGTCTTCAACAGCGCCTTCATCGCCGAGCGCTGGCTGACCTACGGCGCCACTGCAGAACCTGCCGATTCCCACGTTCACCCGGCCGTGCGACTGGCAATCCTGGCGGCAAAACGCTACAGCGCCGCCGATGCCTTCGACGCCGTCTATGCGCTCGAAGAGCACAAGCGCAAGGCCGCGCAGGAGCTCGACAAGGTCGACATACTGGCCTTGCCGACGGCCGGCACCATTTATCGCATCAAGGACGTCGAAGCCGATCCGGTCGCGCTCAACGCCAACCTCGGTTACTACACCTACTTCGCCAATCCCTTGCGGCTGGCGGCAATCAGTGTCCCTGCAGGCCTGCGCAGCGACGGCTTGCCGTTCGGCCTGTGCCTGCTCGCCCGGTCCTTTGAAGACAAACGCCTGCTGCCGTATGCGCAGGGCTTCCACGATGCCGTCGGCGGCAGGCTCGGCGCCACCGGCCACTCCTATCACGGCGCTGCGCCAACCACATCGGGAGTACCCGCATGAACAAACCTGTGCTGAACTGGAAAGAATGGGGACGGCTCGACGCCGTCGGTCTGGCGGAGCTGGTACGCACGCGCCAGGTCAGCGCGGCCGAGACCGCCGCGCAGGCGATCGAAGCGGCGCGGCTGCTCGAGCCGCAACTGGGCGCGGTGCTGGAGACCTTCGACGACACCGCGGCAACGCCCTCGGCCGACGGCGCCAATCCCGAGGGTGCGCTGTGGGGCGTGCCGCTGTTCATCAAGGATCTCGGCTCGACCATCGCCGGCCGGCTTGCTGAAAACGGCTCGGTCCTGAACAAGGACAAGCGCAGCCCGCGCACCGATCCGCTGATCGCCAATCTGCATCGCGCCGGCTTGATCGCAGTCGGCCGTTCGACCACGGCGGAACTGGGCATGACCTATGACACCACGACCACGTATCGCGGCCTCAAGGTCACGCGCAATCCGTGGAACCTGGATTACACGCCGGGTGGGTCATCGGGCGGCAGCGCCGTGCTGGTTGCGGCCGGCGTGACGCCGCTGGCGCATAGCACCGACGGCGCCGGCTCGACGCGCATCCCTGCCAGCCTGACCGGCCTGATCGGCCTCAAGGTGTCGCGCGGACGACTGCCCTTGCCGTGGAGCTTCAACGAATACGGCAACGCCACCATTGGCGAAGGAAGCTTCTCGCGCACCGTGCGCGATACGGCCGCTTTCCTCGATGCCGCCGCATCCGATTACCCGGCCGGCAACAGCTTCGTTTCCGGCAAATCGCCGACGCATACCTTCGCCTCGGCCTTGCAACGTACACCGGGCAAGCTGCGCATCGCGCTGTCAACCGGTCTATGGGGTCGCGATACGGCTTGCCATGCCGACATTGCAGCGCGCACGCGCGATGTCGCCGCAGCGCTGCAGGAACTCGGTCACGAAGTCGAAGAAATCGACGACGACGCCATCACCGACTGGAACCGCTTCTGGCCCTCGTTCCGCACCTTCTGGCTGGGCATGCGTCCGGCCATGTGGGGACTGCCGTATGAAGACGGCATCCCGCCCGGATTGCTGGAGGAACTGGCGCCGATGACGCGCAAGTTCTGGCTCAACGCCCAACGCTACGACAAACGCGACGTCCTGCGCCACCAGGCAAGCAACAATGCACACGCCCTGCGCCTCGGCGAATTCTTCGGCAAGTACGACGCGCTGCTGGCGCCGGCTTTTGCGATTCCCGCGCCCAGGGCCAACGGTCCGTTTTCGCTGGCCAACGACCGCGACTTCGACGGCTACATCAATGAACTGCTGGACGCCGGACGCTACGCCATCCCCGCCAGCGAGGCAGGTCTTCCCGCCATCAGCCTGCCGGCCGGCAAGGACGCCAACGGCATTCCGGTGGGCGTGCAGCTCTACGCCAAATGGTTCGAGGAAGCGCGCCTGCTGCAACTTGCTGCGCAACTGGAAGCGTCACGCCCGCACTGGTTCAACACGACGCCGCCGATTCATGTCGGCACGCTGGACTGACGCGACGGCAGCGTGAAAATCATTTTCTTCATAAGCATGTACGAAGAGATTCGTTCTCAAGACAAGCCGCGCTCTCTACCATTCGGACATTGGTCATAACCTGTCATGACAGGTTGAATTAAAGCTAACCAGGATAAGCAATGCCGGATTTCCAGATCGTCGACCCCTCTCCCGTTCCCCTGTACGTGCAGGTCAAGGACATGCTGCGCGAACGCATCTTTGACGGCACCTACGGCCCGCACGCGCAGTTGCCGCCCGAGAGCGAAATGGGCGCCATTTTCGGCGTCAGCCGCATCACGGTGCGCCAGGCGCTGAGCGACCTGCAGCGCGAAGGCGTGATCTTCAAGATCCCCGGCAAGGGCACTTTCGTCGCCAAGAAAAAGGCTGCGCAGGAACTGACCCGGCTGGAAGGTTTTGCCGAGGCAATGACGCGCAAGGGTTATGAAATCCATAACCGCGTGGTCGGTCATCGCACCCTGCCCGCCACTGCTGAAGTGGCGCAGCAACTGGGCGTGGATGTCGGTACAACGGTCGCGGAAATCCGCCGCGTGCGTCACCTCAACCGCGAACCGGTATCGCTGGAAATCACTTATTTGCCGGAAGAACTCGGCCAGCGCCTGCGCAATGAAGACCTGTCCGGCCGCGACATCTTCCTGATCTTCGAAAATGATTTCGGCATCGCGCTTGGCCACGCCGACCTGCAGATCGGTGCGGTCATCGCCGACCATGCGCTGGCCGAAGCCCTGCAGGTCAGCGAAGGCACCGCGCTGCTGCGCATCGAGCGCCTGACTTACACCGCCGACGGCAAGCCGCTGGATTTCGAATACCTGTATTTCCGGGGCGAGACCTTCCAATACCACTTGCGCATCGCGCGCCGTCCCGCCCCCGGGCAATAACGCGCGCCACAGGAGAACCTCATGGAAACCCATATCCAAACCGTCGACGTGCTGGTCATCGGCGGCGGCACCGCCGGTCCGATGGCGGCCGCCAAAGCCAAGGAAGCCAACCCGGCCTTGAGCGTACTGCTGCTGGAGAAGGCCAACGTCAAGCGCAGCGGCGCCATCTCGATGGGCATGGACGGGCTCAACAACGCCATCGTGCCCGGCTTCGCCACGCCCGAGCAATACGTCAAGGAAATCACCACCGCCAACGACGGCATCGTCAACCAGAAGACCGTGATGGCCTATGCGCAAGGCAGCTTCCCGATGATCGAGGAGCTGGACCGCTGGGGCGTCAAGTTCGAGAAGGACGAGACCGGCGACTACGCCATGCGCAAGGTGCACCACATGGGCACCTACGTCCTGCCGATGCCGGAAGGCCATGACATCAAGAAGGTGCTGTACCGCCGCCTCAAGCGCGCCCGCGTGGAGATCACCAACCGCCTGGTGGCGACACGCCTGCTCACCGCCGAAGACGGCAGCATTGCCGGCGCGATGGCGTTCGACTGCCGCACCGGCGACTTCCACGTGATCCGCGCCAAGACCGTGGTGCTGTCGACCGGCGCGGCCGGCCGCCTCGGCCTGCCGGCGTCCGGCTACCTGTTCGGCACGTATGAAAACCCGACCAATGCCGGCGACGGCTACAGCATGGCGTATCACGCCGGCGCCGAACTGTCGGGCATCGAATGCTTCCAGATCAATCCGCTGATCAAGGATTACAACGGCCCGGCCTGCGCCTACGTCACCGGCCCGTTCGGCGGCTTCACCACCAACAGCCACGGCGAACGCTTCATCGAATGCGATTACTGGAGCGGCCAGATGATGCAGGAGTTCTACAACGAACTGCAAGGCGGCAACGGCCCGGTGTTCCTCAAGCTGAACCATCTCGCCGAGGAAACCATCAGCACCATCGAGACCATCCTGCACACCAACGAGCGCCCCAGCCGCGGACGCTTCCATGAAGGACGCGGCACCAACTACCGCGAACAGATGGTGGAAATGCATATCTCCGAAATCGGGCTGTGCAGCGGCCACTCGGCTTCCGGCGTGTGGGTCAACGAACATGCCGAGACCACGGTGCCTGGTTTATATGCCGCCGGCGACCTCGCCTGCGTGCCGCATAACTACATGCTGGGCGCCTTCGTCTACGGCAAGATCGCCGGTGAAAGCGCGGCGCGCTATTGCGCCGAACAGCCGCTGGCCGAGGTCAGCCAGCAGCAGGTCGACGCCGAACGCGCGCGCGTCTGGGCGCCGCTGCAACGCACCGACGGCCTGCCGCCCAACCAGGTGGAATACAAGCTGCGCCGCATGGTCAACGACTACCTGCAGCCGCCCAAGGTCACGCGCAAGATGGAGATCGGCCTGTCGCGCTTCGAGTCCATCCGCGAAGACCTCGACCGCCTGCAGGCGCGCAATCCGCACGAGCTGATGCGCGCACTGGAAGTCCACGCCATCCGCGACTGCGCCGAAATGGCGGCACGCGCCTCTCTGTACCGCACGGAGAGCCGCTGGGGCCTGTACCACAACCGGGTCGACTATCCGGAACGCAACGACGCCGAATGGCTGGTGCACGTGCAGCTGCAGAAGCAGCAGGATCAGATGACCTGCTTCAAGCGTCCCATCGAACCTTACATCGTCGCCCTCGACGACAAGGAAAAAGACGCCTACCAGCATCTGCGCATCAAGAAGGACGCCGACGCTGCAGCCGAACCTGCCGCAGCCTGAAACCGAGTGAGGACCCACCCATGCCAACCGCCTTCAACATCACCAACGTCCCCGTCACCATCGACGAAGACAAATGCATCGCCGAAAAAGGCTGCACCGTCTGCGTCGACGTCTGCCCGCTCGACGTGCTCGCCATCGACCTCTCCAAAGGCAAGGCCTTCATGAAGTTCGACGAGTGCTGGTATTGCATGCCCTGTGAGAAGGACTGCCCGACCGGGGCAGTCCATGTAGACATACCGTATCTGTTGCGCTGACCGCCTTCGGCGGCTGTCCATGCGGATCTTTTCATCAGGGGATATAACAATGCAATTGCGTCACAACATCTACAAGAGCCTGTTCAGCTTGTCGCTTGCCTTTGCGGCTGCGTCAACGGTGGGCGCGGCTCACGCGGAAACCATCCGCATCGCCATCGGCACCCAGGACACGACCATCAACTGCGCCACCGGCGGCCTCTTGATCCGGGAATTGAAACTGCTGGAAAAATACCTGCCGCACGACGGCAAATACAAGGACGCGCAATACGACATCCAGTGGAAGAACTTCACCTCGGGCGCACCGCTGACCAATGAAATGGTGGCCGGCAAGCTCGACCTCGGCGCGATGGCCGACTTCCCCGGTTCGTTCAACGGCGCGGCGTTCCAGAAGGCCGGCAAGCGCAGCCTGTTCATCACGGTGCTGTCTGGCAGCACGACCGGCAGCGGCAACGGCATCGTGGTACCGAAGGCCTCGACCGCGCAGTCGCTGGCCGAACTGAAGGGCAAGACGATCTCGGTGCCGTTCGCCTCCACCGCCCACGGCATGCTGCTGCGCGCCGTCAAGGACCAGGGCTGGGATCCGGAAAAAGACGTCAATATCATCACCCAGGCGCCTGAAGTGGCCGGCTCGGCCTTGCAAAGCAACAAAATCGACGCGCACGCCGACTTCGTACCGTTCGCCGAACTGTTCCCGCATCGCGGCTACGCACGCAAGATCTTCGACGGCTCGCAAGCCAACACGCCGACGCTGCATGGCAGCCTGGTCGATGGCGACTATGCGAAGAAATATCCCGAGATCGTGGTCGCCTATCTGCGCGCCGCCATCGAAGCCGATCGCCTATTCACCGCCGAGCCCGAGAAGTACAGCGAACTGATTGAGAAAGTCACCGGTATCGAAGCCGAGGTCAATTACCTGTTCCACGGTCCACTCGGCCTGCAGACGCGCGACTTCACCTGGAAACCGGAATATCGCCAGGCGGTCAAGACCTCGATCGATACGCTGAAAGCCATGAAACGTACCGAAACCGATCTCGATGCCAACACCTTCATCGTCGACGAGTACCTGCGCACGGCGTTCAAGCAATCCGGCCTCGACTACGAAGCACATCTGAAGAACTACGCCAAGTCGCCGTTGACCGCCAAGGACAGCCTGACCGGCAAGGCCATCAGCGATCCGAAGCGCGTCGGCCAGATCTGGGTCCAGGGCGAACCGCTGGTGCGTCATTACGCCACGCTGGAAACCGCCTTGTCGGAAGCACGCAAGCTGGAGAAGTCGGGCAAGAAGATTCGCACCGTCTATGCACATGATCGTGAAAGCGGCCTGAAGCTGCTGGCCGCCGACGCGTGGTATGTGCAAGGCAAGAACGAGGTCAGCGCCTTCCTGCTGAAGAGTTCCGCCGAAGCGTGGGCGAAGAAGAACAACGGCAAGGTGCTGGACTTCGGCGCCGCCAAAGCCGGTTCGGTGTAACTCTCTCTGCGACGGAGTCAGATCATGGCCTTGAGTTCTTCCTATAGTCCGGCGGCGGATGGCGTGCGGCAGGACGATGCGGCATCGCCGGCATTGTCCACCTCTGCCGCATTGCCCCCGCTGGACGCCGCCCTGCAGCAGTGGCTGCACTACGGGCTGCGCCTGGCTTCCGTCGCGATCTGCCTGTTGCTGTGGCAATGGGCCTCTACCGTGCATCTCAACCTGGGACTGATCACATTCCAGAACGTGCCGTCGCCGCAGGAGGTGCTGCAGGCTGCATGGACGCTGGCGCAATCGCCCAAGCTGCTGTCGCACCTGAGCGCGAGCCTGTACCGGGTGTTCGCCGGCTTCGTCGTTGCCGCACTGGCGGGGATCGTGCTGGGCATGCTGATCGGCCGGCTGCGCTGGCTGGCCGACGTGCTGCTGCCGCCACTGGAACTGCTGCGGCCGATTCCGGCGGTGGCGTGGATACCGCTGTCGATCCTGATGTTCCCATCGTCGGAAATCTCGATGATCTACATCACCTTCATCGGTGCGCTGTTCCCCATCCTGCTCAACACCATTCACGGCGTCGAAGGCGTCGACGCCCGCCTGATCGCTTCGGCGCGCAGCCTGGGCAGCGGCCGGCGCGCCATCTTCACCGAAGTGATCCTGCCGGCGGCGGCGCCCAGCATCGTCACCGGCTTGTCGATCGGCATGGGCACGGCATGGTTTTGCCTGGTCACGGCGGAAATGATCGCCGGCCAGTTCGGCATCGGCTACTACACCTGGGCCTCGTACACCATCCAGAACTACGCGGACATCATCGTCGGCATGCTCTTCATCGGCGTCATGGGCATGGGCAGTAGCGCCCTGATCAAAAAACTGGGCGGCCTGCTAATGCCCTGGTATCTGTTGCAAAGATAAGCACATGACGACAACGGAAAAATTTGGCAAGGTCGACATTGATCGCCTGCATATCGAGCTCGGTGAAGGCAAGCGCCGCTTTGAAGCGCTGCAGGACGTCTCCATTTCCATCGCGCCCGGCGAATTCGTGTGCGTGCTGGGGCCGTCCGGCTGCGGCAAATCAACGCTGCTGGGCGCGCTGGCCGGGCATCTGCGCGCCAGCGCCGGCAGCGTGCGTGTGGACGGCGCGGCGGTCGACGGTCCGCATCCGGATCGCGGGTTGGTGTTCCAGCATCACACACTGTTCCCGTGGAAGCGCGTGCTCGACAACGTCGCCTTCGGCCTGAAGATGAAAGGCGTGGCGCGCGGCGAACGTCACCAGCGTGCACGCGACCTGTTGAAGCTGGTCGGACTGGAAGACTTTGAACACAGCTATCCGGCGCACTTGTCCGGCGGCATGCAGCAGCGCGTGGAAATTGCCCGCGTGCTGATCAACCATCCTCGCGTGATGCTCATGGATGAGCCGTTCGGCGCGCTCGATGCGCAGACCCGTCTCAAGATGCAGGAGCTGTTGCTGGACGTCTGGGCGCGCATCGAGACCACCATCCTGTTCATCACCCACGACATCGACGAAGCGCTGTTCCTGGCCGACCGTATCCTGGTCATGAGCCCGCGACCGGGACGCATCATCGAGGAAATCAAACTGGATTTCGCCCGCCCGCGCGGACCGGAGCTGGTGACTTCGCGCGCGTTCACCGAACTCAAGCGGCACTGCCTCGCCCTGCTCCATCCGGAAACCCGGGTGGTGCCGTTGGAACGGCTAAGTCCGCTGGGCGCGCCTGACCTGACTCATATTCAATTCGCCATTTAAGGAAACGCTGTGAGCGCAGTTATTCAACCCAACGATCATGCCGACGACGACATCGGGCAATTCCGCGCACGCCTGCGCAACCCCGACAGCGCGGTGCGCCGCATCGCCATTCTGGACCTGATCGACGTCGCCGGCGACGAGCATGCGCCGTTGCTGGTCGAGGCGCTCGGCGATCCTTCCCCCGAAGTCCGGCTGGAAGCGGCGCGCGCCTTGGAAGCCTTCGAAAGCGACGACAGCGTCGCCGGCCTGATCGTGCTGCTGACCGACGAAGACACCGAAGTGCGCGAAGCCGCCGCCCACGCACTGAGCGAATTGAAAGACCCTGCCTCAGCGGAATTGCTGTTGCCGCATGCGCAGGACGAGCGCCCTTTCGTGCGCGTCGCCATCCTGCGCGCCTTGCGCGAGCTGCGCGTGCCAGACAGTCTGGAGCCGGCCCTGACGGCCCTGGATCACGCTGATGCGTCGGTGCGACGCGAAGCCATTTCGGTGCTCGGTTATCTGAAACAAGTCCGCGCGCTGACGCCCATCATGCAACTGGTGGCGAACGACAGCGACCCGGAAGTCCGGCGCGCGGCAACCGGCGCGCTCGGCTTTGCCACCGATGAAAGCGTCTTGCCGGCCCTGCTGTCGGCACTGGGCGACGCAGCCTGGCAGGTCCGCGAAGAAGCCGCCACCACGCTCGGCAAACTGCGCCTGGCGGCGGCTAGGACGGAATTGATTGCAGCGTTGGAAGATGCCTACTGGCAAGTGAGATTGCGCGCTGCACGCAGTCTTGGACGGCTGCGCAGCAAAGAGGCGATTGTCCCGCTGCTGTCGACCTTGCGTCACGAGATCAGCAACCTGCGCAAGGAGGCGGCGCTGGCGCTCGGTGAAATCCGCGACGCGTCAGCCTTGCCGGCCTTGCTGGAAGCGGAACAGGATGGTGATCCCGAAGTACGCAAGGCGGTCCGGCTGGCGCTGGAACAGATCCGCCTTGCTGTTTGAATTTCAAAAAGAAATCCCATCGTGCATCCGCTCAGCCTCCGCAACCACAAGCCTTCGGCCACGCTGCATATCGAGTGGGACGACGGCGCACAACAGGCGTTGATGCACGTCTTTCTGCGTGGACAATGCCAGTGTGCGGATTGCAAAACGATCCGGCGCAATTCAGGCAAGGCGCTGACGGTGCAGGACGATATCCGACTGGCCGATATTCGTCCGGTGGGCGAATACGGCGTGCAGCTTGTGTTCAGCGACGGGCACGACCGCGGGATTTATCCCTGGGTCTTCCTGCGTTCGCTGTCCCCGTAGAAATCAATACGGCGTCACCGAACACCACACGCAATCGGTTCCCAGTTGCGCCAGCATGCGCAGCAACGCTGCTTCCATTTCCGCCATGTGGGCGGCGAATGAGAACATCAGCAGAGTCGCCAGTATGAACGCCGATGCGCGCTGTCGATGAAGCACCGCGGCGCTGCCGGCCCTGCCGTAGGTGCGCAAGAAGTGCTGTACGGATTTGCTGTCCATGGCAATACTCCCTCAAGACAAAAAAACAACGCAAAGGCAAGGTCGATCCACCCCTTGCTAGACGACCACCAGTTTCACCACGACCAGCAGCACCGCGATGAAAATGCCGACGCCGACCACGCCGGCGCCGATCACGTAAAACGGATTGAACGAGGTCGCATCCTTCTCGTAGTCGGTGAGGCGGCGCAGTCCGACGAAGGACCAGAACACCGCCGCCAGCGTGGCGAAGAATGAACGTTTCTCTGTTTGCTTGGATTGCAGCGACGTCATGTGAATTCCCTTATTAAACAGGTATTGCGTCAACGGGAGCCCCTTTGCGGCGCCCCATCAACCTGAACAACAACACACCCGAAACAGCGGCGATCGCAGCCGCCGCCAGCATCAGCAAAGCGAACGCGTGGGCGAAGCCGGCCTGGGCGATATGCAGCGCCTCCATGCTGTGGTTAAGCGCCGGCAAGGCCGCAGCACTGTCGCCGGCGACGATGCGTTCGACTATGTCCGTGAAGGCAGCCGGCTGAGGCAAGTTGGCGCCGGTCAATCCTTCCCTGAGGTAACTGCCGGTGCGTAGCGTCAACACGCAGCCGAGGCAGGCAATCGCCAATACGATGGCGGAAAAACGCGTGGTTGTGCTGATGCCGGACGCCATGCCGGTGCGCTCGCGCGGTACGCAGTTCATGATGGCTTTCTGCGTGTTGCCGTTGAGCAGTCCGGCGCCGCTGCCGGTGACCAGCATGCCGGCCAGCACCATCCAGTACGTGCCGGCATACGCAGCGATCGCCACCAGCACGTTGCCGGCGCACACCAGCGCCATGCCCAGCCCCATCACGCCATGCAAGGGCATGAAACGCGTCAGCGTAGCGCCCACGCGCGGGAAGATCATCATCGCCAGCGCGAACGGCAGCATCGCCAGGCCGGCCACGATAGCCGAGTACGAAAAAGCGTTTTGCAGGTACAGCGGCAGGAAAGTCATCATCACCTGCGCCGAACTGGCGTAGCCGAACATCGCCAGCACTGCGCCGACGAAGGGCGCATGGCGGAACAGGCGCAGGTCGATCATCGGCCGCTTCTGTATCAATTCCACCGGCACGAACAAGGCCAGCATCAATACGCCGCCGCCGGCGCGCAGCAAGGTGGCGGTGCTGCCCCAGCCGGCCGCGTTGGCGTTGATCAGCGCCCAGATCACGCAGCCCAAGCCGCCGCTCAGCAGCAGGCTACCCCAAGGATCGAGCCGCGCAGCGTTGGCGCCGGCGTTGCTGGACTCCGCCACCTCGCGATACACCTGCAGGCCGAGGCACAGGCATACCGGTAAGTTAAGCAAGAATATCCAGCGCCAGCCGAGTAATTGCGTGATGACTCCGCCCAGCAAGGGCGCCACCGTCATCGACACGCCCATGCAGGCGCCCCATACGGCCCACGCGTGGGTGCGGTCTTTTTCCGTATGAAAAACGTGGCCAATCACCGCCAGCGCCGAAGTCAGCAGCATCGCGGCGCCGACGCCCTTGACCGCGCGCGCGACCTGCAGAGCACCGGTCGACCAGGCCAGCCCGCAACCAAGCGAGGCCAGGCTGAACAAACCGAGGCCGAGCAGCATCATGCGCTTGCGGCCGAAGCGGTCAGCCAGGCTGCCGGCTGGCAACAGCAAGGAGGCGAACGCCAGCATGTAGGCGCTGACTATCCATTCGATGTCGCTGAAATCGGCATGCAGCGAGCGCGCCACCGATGGCAGCGAGACGGCGACGATGTTGGTGTCGAGCACGATCAGCGCACACACGCTGGAACAGATCAGCAGGATGCTGCGCTCCTTGCGGCGGCGCATGGCGTCGTCGGGGTGCGAGTTGTCGTGAATGCCGGCGGCCGGGCTATTCATGTGCGAACGAAGAACTGCGGCAACGTGGCAGGAAGCGATGCAAAGGCATGGTGCAACTCCTGAATGGACTGGATGCCAGTCATTCTAAAGCCGCCGATAATTATCTTTATTACAGTTAAAATGCTATTTAATTTCTTTCAGGTTAATTATTGGAAAACCCCATGGAGCTTCGTCACTTCCGCTGTTTCACCGCCGTTGCGGGAACGCTGCATTTTGCCCGCGCCGCCGAACAGTTGGGTATTTCGCCGCCGGCGTTGACCAAGCAGATACAGGAAATCGAGCGCCTGCTGGACGTCCGCCTGTTTCAGCGCACCAAGCGTTCGGTGAGCCTGACGTCAGCCGGTGAAGTGTTTCTGGAAGAGGCGCTGCGCACGCTGCAACAGGCTGAGCGTGCCGAAGACGCGGCCCGGCGTGCAGGGCGTGGCGAGATCGGTCGCATCGAGATCGGCTATATAGCCTCGGCGGCGTATTCAGGTCTGCTGCAAACCGAAGTCGCGCGCTTTCGTGCCGACTACCCGCTGGTGCAGCTCAACCTCGTCGAAGCACCCATGGACACGCTGCCGCTTCAGGTCAGCAGCGGCTCCCTCGATCTCGCCTTCATCCGGCCGCCGGTGGCCTGCCCGGCTGACGTCAATTTCCTGACGTTGCTCTATGACGATTTCGTCGCGGCGCTGCCCCAAGATTCAACGCTGGCGAAGCACGAAACCGTGCCCGCGGCTGCGCTTGCCGCAGAGTGCTTCATCTTGCCCGAGCAGGCGTCAGGCACCATGGAAGTCGCTCGCCGCGGTCGTTTCGTGCCGCGCACACTGCCCAACCCGGGCGGGCTGGTGGCGGTCGTGACGCTGGTGTCGCTGGGCCAGGGCGTGGCGATCGTCCCGGCCTCGGTGATGCAGCGCGTGAACATGCCCGGCGTGACGTACCGACAGATTGAGGGAAAGATCATTCCGGGCGCCATCGCGCTGGCGTCGCGCAAGCATGAGAAATCCCCGGTGGTGCGCGCCTTCCTGAAACAGTTGAAATCGCGTCAGGCCGAGAGATAGCGCGTGACGCTCGATGGCAGGCGACCGGGCAATCCGCCGTGGACACTGCTGTCGTGGAATCGATAGGCGCCCTTGCCGGCTTTCTTGGCCGCGTACATGGCGGCGTCAGCCTTGGACAGCAGCTCGTCAACGGTGTGGCCGTCGTCAGGATAAAGCGCGATGCCGATGCTCAGGCTGGTGCCGACTTCGTGACCACCGAGATTGAGATAAGGTGCGCCGACGGCCTTGATCAATTTGTCGGCGATGTCGGCGATCTGGCTTTGGTACTTGATGTCAGAGAGCAACACCACGAACTCGTCACCGCCCAGGCGCGCCACGAGGTCGTATTCGCGCAGGTTGGTGCACAGCCGCTGCGCCACCGCTTTAAGCAACAGGTCCCCTACTGCATGGCCGAGGGTGTCGTTGATCGGCTTGAAGCCGTCCAGGTCGATGAAAAACAGTGCGTACAGATTGGGACTGCGCTTGGCGCGCGACAACTCCGCGCCGGCCAGTTCGCTGAACAGCATGCGGTTGGGAATCCCGGTCAGGTAATCATGCGATGCCAGCTGATAAGCGCGCGTCTTCTCTTTTTCCAACTGTTCGATAAGGCAAATTTTTTCGCGTTCGGAGCGCGCCAGGCGCTCGTACAGTTTTTTGCGATGGTAGGAAATCCCGATCAGGATCAGCGTCAGCGTCACCACTGCGATGGAGATGACGATGGCGTAGCGCACATATTCGTAATGCGATTGCGTGAGGTCGGAGACCACGGAATCGGGATCGATCGTCACACTGACGCTAAGAGGATAAGCGACCAGCTTCTGCACGTTGCTCACGCTGGAGGGGGATAGGGACGCTTTGCTGTCGCCGATCAGTAGCCGGCGGTCGTTGAGCGCCACCAGCGGCGTGCCGGCGCCGCCATTGACCGCGATCAGGTAACCGTCGCCGATCTGCTGATAGTCGTGCAGGAAACGCCCCAGATCGAGTATCGCCACCAGATAGCCGCGCGCGCCTGTCTTGGGTGCCTGCAGCGCGATCAGCATCGGCATGCGCCAGTTGTGATTGTCGGTATTGCCGAACAGGACCGTGCCGGCTTTCGGTGCGTCAGCGCCTGCGGCAGCCTGTGGGTAGGCACGTTCCAGCAACTGGGCGAATTCGCCTTCCGCGGGCAGACCGGCGGAGGAATAACGCAGGTGCATCTGATCATCGAACACGGCGGCACGCACATAGGCGGTGTCACCGTTGAACAGCAGGCCCAGGTAATCGGCTGCGGCGGCATCACCGTCGAGTACTTTGCTGCCGACCGCAGCGTACTGCCCGGCCCGGCCGAGGCGGTCATTGAGATTCGCGGCCATGATGGCTGCCATGTTGCGGCTCTCGGAAGAGGCGCTCTCCACGGCCAGTTTTTTTTCGCTGGCGACGTGTGTCATTGTGATGCCCCAGATCACAACGAGCACCAACGATGACAACAGCACGAAGCAGGCGGACAGACCCCATCCGTCCTGAATCAGGATCCTGGGCCATTTTGCCTTGAATGAAAATCCGCGCCGCAATTTACCTCCGGAGATACCTGATGGGGAAAAGTACCGGGTGCGTCCTTGTTGCCGTCGTCGCTGGAAACGAATGCAAGCTGCATGCCTGCCGAATCCATTGTAGACACAAACTGCGTTGCGGTCTGTCACCCGAAAGGACGAGAACGCACTAAAGACGCTAAAAACGAGTCAAATCACAGACCGGGCACGCCACAAATACAACGAGTAGCCTGTGAGAGTGCCGTGCGGCAAGAATGTTCCGGCGACACGCGCTGTCTCGGACGCTCAGGGGAATGATGGGGACAAGGACAATCCTTGTCGGCAGGACATGCCGGCTGTCTGCAAGGGCCGCCCGTCAGGACTTGCAACGGGATATCGCAATGGATGTATCCGGCGCACCGTTGTACCGACAAATGCGGAGCGTGCTGACCTGCCACGCTCCGGTGACATCGTGGTGCGGTGTTACGACGAAAGAAAAAACCAACTCAGACGCTGTACGCCACCGTACGTATCGGCTGTTGCTGGCCAATCGGCATGATGGTTTGCAGCGCGTCGAATTCCGCCAGGATCAGCTCGGCCTGATAGCAATGCGTGTTGGCGGATTTGAGGGCGTTGCGGAAGGCTTTCAGGGTAGCCGGCTTGGGTACGCCACCGTGGCCTCTGTTGGCGCGCACGGCGTCGGCGACAATGTCGGACAACAAGGCATCGGCGCAGCTCTGCGCTTCCTTGAGTTGCACCAAACAATCGAGCAAAGCGAGAGTCTTATCCATGGCAGCACCTCAAAGTGAAGTTGTCGAAGGGAAATTCTAACCAGACGCCTGCCATTTGCACAAGCACTTCCTGCATCAGATCCGCAATATCACGGGTAGTTTGGAAGTCGCGCCGGTTCTGGCATTGCAGCATAATCGCCACGCCTTCCGAGCGTCTTGGGCACAGATGCGCAGCGAGCGACCTGACCAGTATAGACAGCGCTGCGGAAGAATCCATTGTCGGTCTTTCATCACTTCGCAAAATGATTTTGGCGGTCCTCCAAGGTAGGTTATTTCACTCGCCGTCTTTTTTGTAACCGCTGCCGAAGACTGTATAAAAAACCAGTAAAATAGTTCCTTTTTGCCGCCGCACCAAGGCTCAGCATGAACGTAGACTATCTGGAAAAACTCAACCCCGAACAACGCCAGGCGGTGGAATTCGGCATCACCCCAGGGCAACAGGCGACACCCCCTGCCCGCCCTTTGCTGGTGATCGCCGGCGCCGGTTCCGGCAAGACCAATACCCTGGCGCACCGGGTCGCCCATCTGATCGTCAATGGCGCCGATCCGCGCCGCATTTTGCTGATGACGTTTTCGCGCCGCGCTGCAGCAGAAATGACCCGCCGCGTCCAGCGCATCTGCGGTGAAGCGCTCGGCGCCAACGGCCGCATCATGGCCGATGCCTTGTCCTGGGCTGGCACCTTCCACGGCATCGGCGCACAGATCCTGCGCGAATACGCCGACCAGATCGGTCTCGATCCCAATTTTTCCATCCACGACCGCGAAGATTCGGCCGACCTGATGAACCTGGTGCGGCATGAACTTGGCTTGTCGAAGACTGAAAAACGCTTCCCGCTCAAGGCCACCTGCCTGGCCATCTATTCACGCGTGGTCAATTCGGAAGCGCCATTGGACAGCATCCTGCACAAGGTATTTCCGTGGTGCGCCGAATGGGAGGCGCAACTGCGCACGCTGTTCGGCGCCTACGTCGAAGCCAAGCAGGCGCATAACGTGCTCGACTACGACGACCTGCTGCTGTACTGGGCGCAAACCATCGGCGAGCGTGTGCTGGCCGACGACATCGGCGCACGCTTCGACCATGTACTGGTGGACGAATACCAGGACACCAACCGCCTGCAATCGTCGATCCTGCTCGCACTGAAACCGGACGGCCGCGGCCTCACCGTGGTTGGCGACGACGCCCAGGCGATCTACTCGTTCCGTGCGGCGACGGTGCGCAACATCCTCGACTTCCCGCGCGCCTTCGACCCGCCGGCCGACATCGTCACGCTGGACCGCAACTACCGCTCGACGCAACCGATCCTGGCCGCCGCCAACAGCGTGATCGACAAGGCGCTGGAGCGTTTCACCAAGAATCTGTGGACCGAGCGTGCCTCTGACCACAAGCCGCAACTGGTATCGGTGCGCGACGAAGCCGACCAGGCGCGCTACATCGTCGAACGCATACTTGAGAACCGTGAAGCAGGCAGTACGCTGAAGGACCAGGCGGTGCTGTTCCGCGCCTCCGACCACAGCGGCCCGCTGGAGATTGAACTGGTGCGCCGGAACATTCCCTTCGTCAAATTCGGCGGCCTCAAATTCCTCGACAGCGCGCATGTCAAGGATATGCTGGCGATGCTGCGCTTCGTGCAGAATCCGCGCGACCGCGTAGCCGGTTTCCGCCTGATGCAATTGCTGCCCGGCGTCGGGCCGGGCTCGGCGCAAAAGGTGCTGGAAGCCATGTCCACGCATGCAGATCCGATTGCCGCGCTGTCGGAATTACCGGCGCCGCCGCGCAGCGGCGATGACTGGCGCGGCTTCGTCGAGGTGCTGCAATTCATGGCGCAAGGCAAGACCGGCTGGCCCGGCGAAATCGCCCATGCGCGCAGCTGGTACGCGCCGCATCTGGAACGCAAACACGAAGACGCCACCACACGCCAGGCCGACCTGCTGCAACTGGAACAGATCGCCTCCGGCTACCCGTCGCGCGAGCGCTTCCTGACCGAGCTCACGCTCGATCCGCCGGACGCCACCAGCGACCAGTCGGGCGTACCGTTGCTGGACGAGGATTACCTGATCCTGTCGACCATCCATTCGTCCAAGGGCCAGGAATGGAAGTCGGTGTATGTGCTCAACGTCGTCGACGGCTGCATCCCGGCTGACCTGGCCACCGGCAGCACCGACGAGATCGAAGAAGAACGCCGCCTGCTCTACGTCGCCATGACGCGCGCCAAGGACGACCTGCACCTGATGGTGCCGCAAAAATTCTTTACCGGCGGCCAGCACGCACAAGGCGATCGCCACGTCTATGCTTCGCGCACACGTTTTATTCCACCCGGCGTGCTGCCCCATTTCACCAGCAGCGCGTGGCCGGTAGTCGCCGTCGGGCCGAGCGGCCGTCCCGATGCGAGGCAGATGCGCGTCGACGTCGCAGCGCGCATGCGGGGAATGTGGAAATGAGCGACGCGCATTCGGCCCTCTATCCGGTGTCGGTCAAAGGCGTATTGCTGACGCCGGACGGCGACGTCGTACTCCTGCTCAACGAACGCGATGAATGGGAGTTGCCCGGAGGCAGGATTGAATTGGGAGAGTCCTCTGCCGAATGCCTGGCCCGCGAGATCCGCGAAGAACTCGATTTGCAAGTCAGCGTCGGCATGCCGCTGGACACTTATCTGTTTGAAGTGATCCCGGGCAAACACGTCTTCATCGCCACCTATCGCTGCACGCTGACCGGCCCCTATGCACCGGTCGTGAGCCATGAGCACAAATGCTTGGGTACATTTCCTTCGCATGCCTTGCCGGTTAATCTGCCCGAGGGATACCGGCGTTCCATCAAGACGGCATGCGGGACACCAGCCCCGAGCAGCTGAACTGGCATCGTTTTCTGCAATCTATCCCTGCGTCAAAATTCGGCATGTACTTGCCGGTGAACATCGGGTTGCGACGACGATAAAAAGCCCGCACAAGGCGGGCTCTTCGATCAGCTTCCAATCCAACCAGCAGGAAGATGATGTAATCAACCGATCATCTTCGCATACGCAGCCGCATCAAGAAACTGCGATTCATCGAAAACCTCGGTCGGACGCAATCTGAAAATCCATTGCTCGTACGGCGCGCCGTTGATGGCCTCGGGGGTATTGGCGAGTTCGTCATTGACGGCGATCACCTCGCCCGTCACAGGCGCATGCACGTCGGAAGCCGTTTTGTTGGATTCGACAACGCCGGCGTCGGCGCCGCGCTGGAGCACGCTGCCGACCGTCGGCGTCTGCACATACACCAAAGGTCCGAGCTGGTCCTGTCCGAAGTCGGTGATGCCAACGGTCAGGGTACCGTCGTCTTCCTGCCGGATCCACTCGTGCGTTTCGGCGTAAGTCAGGGTGTCTGGTATCAGCATGCGACTCTCCTTGTCTGCTCGATTATTGGATTATTGTGCGGCCGGGAAGACCGGCTCGCCCAGGTTCAGCATGAGGCGGTTGGCCCATGCAAAGATCGCGACCGAGTGGATCAGGTCGAGGATTTCCTGCTCGTTCAGGCCGACATCCTTGAGCGCCTGGATGCTTGCTGCATTGACGTCGTTGGGATTTTTGGTCAGGTCGATGGAGAATTGCGAAATGGCTTTTTCGCGCGCATCGGTGCCGGCGGTGTACGGATCGTCGAACACCTGCTGCACGGCGTCGTTGCGCTTGGCCAGTTGCTCGAAGCGCTGGGCATGCACCGAAGCGCAATACACGCAGCCATTGATGCGCGACACGACCATCGAACCCAACTCCCGCTCGGCGCGCGACATGCCGCCCGGCGCGTACATGATGGCGTTGAAAGCAGCCGAGCGCTGGCGCAGGATTTCCGGCTGATGGCCGAGGAACAGGTAATAGTCGGAGGTCTTGGCCTTGGGATGACTCTCTTCGAGAACCTTGATCTGGTCTTCGCTGGCCTGGTTGATGTCGATGACGTCGAGCCATGCCTGCCAGTCCAGCACTTCGTTGGTGAAACCGTGGGATTTGATGATGGTGCTCGTGCTTGCTCCTTGCTGGCCAGTTTCATGGCCTTCAGACCCGCGACGACGCGGATCTGGTACGAAATGAACGCGATCAGTTGCGACAGCGCGACCACTGCGGGCGTGCTGATACCGGCGGCCGGCAACGTATGCAAGGCGGCCTTGTCGCCTTCCACCGGACGCTCCGTCAGCGCGCGTGTAAAGGACAGCATGGCGCGCAGGCGACCTTCGGGCAACTGCTCCGGTGCGCCGTCGGCGGCCACCGCAATCTGCGCGGCATCGGCCGGCAAGGCGTCCAGCCGTGCGCGGTAATGTGCGGCGACTTGGTTCGCACCGGCCAGGCGACAGGCGTACAGGGCCACCAGCAGGCGCTCGTCCAAGCCGATGCCTTCCAGCGCCGGATCGAACAAGGCGTCGTAGCTGCCCTGGGAGGCGACTGCAACTTTTTCGCGCTGGTGGCGCAAGGCGTGCAGACTGCCGCCCGCTTGCAGGCCGGACAGTTTGTCGATGACATCGTTGTCGATGTTGTATTCCACTTGCGTCGTCATGAGACTTCCTTTCGTGTTGGCTGCGCGGAGCGCGCCAGATGCGCTCCGATTGCATTCCTGAGAAACTCCTGGGCGTGCTGCCAGGAGTGTTTGTCGGCGTGCGCGTTGGCGACGGGTTCGCCGCCGCCGGTGCTGATGCGCTTGGAGACCGGATGCGCATAACTGATCTGGGTGGTAGGCACGTAGGGGAACAGGATCGCGTGGCCGGCGTCCTGGTAGTCGTGCCATTCCACTGCATGCGGATGAGCGACTTCATCCAGCTTGTCGCGCACCATTTTCGAATAGATGCTGGAAGGCCATGAGCCGTCATCGGTAGCCGACAGCAGCAATACCGGTGCATCGATGTGCTCGACCTGGATGCGCGCCTTCGCCACCGCCTCCTTGTCCTGCAAGGCGGTCAGCATGGCGAGCACGTGCCGGTGCGGCGGTGCGCCTTCGTCGAACGGCGCCCAGCTGGCGTGCCGGTTGTTTTCCCACTGATGGGTGAGCGGCTTGCCGCCGAGCAGCCAGGTTGGACCTTCGCGCCCAATCGCCGGATCGCAGGCGTTCTGGCCGCTGTGCACCAGGGCGCTCGGCACGTAAGCCAGCACCGCCGAGATTTTTTGCGGGAAGGTCGCCCCCAGCAACAGCACCAGTTCGCCGCCGCGCGACTGGCCGCTGATGGCGACGAAATCACCAAGCGGTTTGACCGTGGCGCGCAGCCAGTCGATACCTTTCTCAAAGTACTCGAGCGGTGTGTTGGAGATGTAGTCCGACAAGCCCGGCGCCTTGAAATACGCCAGCGCAAACGCCGCATAACCGTGCGACGCATACAAAGCCGCGCGCGGTTCATTGATGCCGCCGCCGGAACCGTTGAGGATCATCACCGCCGGATGCGGACCCGGACCGGCCGGCAAGAACAAGGTACCGACCAGCCCCTGTTCGCGCACCTCTTGCCGGGTCACGCCATCGGCGCACAGCCGCTGGATCAGTTCCGCTTCCGCCTGGCCGGAGGCACCGGTTGCTTGCAGCGCGGTCGTCAGCGGTTGCTGCACGTCGGCATGGAACAACTCGCGCTTGCCCGGCTGTTCCGGCGCCTGCGACCACAGCAGGCCCATAGCTGAAATGCCCTGATAGTCGCTCTCGCCCTCCAATGCCGGCGCCAGCGTCAGGTCGACATGACCCGCGGCATCCGCCACGAAGCGCGCACTGCTGCGCCAGACGGCGCCGGCGCGTACGGTGCGGCTGGCAACCTGCACCAGCTCGCCCGGCTGCGCGCCGCTGACG
>Ga0105240_10002561_pt1 | contig 29135 bp, 23 predicted proteins | sample KBSC54metaG_FD_80426 | JGI IMG/M metagenome (GOLD analysis project Ga0105240, IMG submission 80426) | Corn rhizosphere microbial communities from Kellogg Biological Station, Michigan, USA - KBS C5-4 metaG | ecosystem: Host-associated > Plants > Roots > Rhizosphere > Soil | place: Michigan, USA... | reverse complement strand
GTGGCCCCGGCTGGGCTCGGGCCAGGCGCCGGATCTCACGTGCCGCTTTTGCCGTGCGCAAAATGAGAGCCGCGAAGAGCAGCAGCCCTACCGCGCCCGCATCCGTGCCCACCTGGATGAAGATGTTGTGTGGCAGCTCGGAGCTCCCCACCCCATTCTGGTCATAGACGATGTGGCCCACGTCCTCCGGGTAATGCGCAGCCATGTACACCGGAAAGTTGAAAAAGCCCACTCCGAACGCCGGATGCTCCTCGATCATCTGGATGCCGCGCTTCCAGTAGAGGAGCCGTTGCTGTGAGGTGTTGTCATCGCCCGCGGAGCTGAAGCGTGCCTTTTGCTCCTCCGGCAAGAGGCTGATCCCGGCATAGATGACGAGAGCCGCCAACGCAAGTGTCTTGAAGTTCAGGCGACCTTTGAGAATGGTGCCGTAGAGCTGGTAGACCAGAGCGATCTGCGCACCGCGGCTGCTGGCGCCCATCACGCTCATGGCGCCGGTGACCGGGAATAGCAGCAGCAGATAGAAGCGCAGCTTGGTGAGGAAGGGCTTGAGGAACAAGGCCAGCTCGGCCGCGACCGGCGAGAACATCAGCATCTGGATGGCGTACTCGCCCGAGTTCTGAAAGAAGCCGGGCGGTCCCTGGATGCCCCATTTGGTAAAGGCAAACCCACGCAGGGTCCAGGTCTTGGCGCCGAAGAAGGAGAGCTTGAAGCTGGCGAGCAGGAAGACCGCCAGGAAGATCAAAAAGCGCCGCTCCGTCGTGACGATGTTGATCACCAGGAAATAGATCAGGAACCAGCCGAAGAAGTCCATGAAGTGCGCCCAGGCGTAAGGCGGATAGGTCGCCAGCGCACTGGAGATCACGATGGCTGCCAGGAACAACGTGAGCCAGATGTTCGCCGGGTCCGAGACCCACTTGGTGTTGCGGTCCATCACTCGCCCGATGAGCGAGAGGATCAGGAACACCTTTGCCCAGGGCAGGACGTCGATCGACGGAAAGATGGATTGCGGCCGTACGTATTCGACGAACAAATACGTACAGATCATCCAGAATGAGAAGTGCTCCTGTTTGAGCTGCTGCCAGAACGCCCGTGGCTTGAGCGCATAGAGGTCCTCGATGGGAATTTCGACAGGACGTTTCACCACGCACCCAACATGGTCAACCCGCTTTCACTGCACGGGGTTTTCCGGAAGACAGATGCGCGCACAACGTGCTCACGCTCGAATCGATGATGCTGAAACATTCCTGGAAGTAACGGTCGCTTTTGGCATAGGGGTCCGCAACGTGCGGGCGTACGGGCCGCGACCATAAACCGGCAAGGCTCAAGGCGCCGACTGCCGTGCTGTTGATGCTACGAAACGCCTCGACCTGGCGCGGCTCGAACAACAACACCAGGTCTGTGGCGCGAACGCTGTCGGCTTCCAGGCGTCGGGACCGATGCCGTGTCAGGTCGACATTGCGCCGCGAGGCATTGCGTGTCGCGACGGGATCGGCGTTAGCGCCAGGCGAGGCCTGCAAGCCGAAGGAGACCGAGTTCACACCGCACGTGCGCGCGCGCTCGGCGGCGTAGGGGCTGCGGCAGATGTTTCCGGCGCATATGAACACCAGGCGATCGATTCTTGGCCAATCGATCTGCACCAGCGGGCGGTACAGGCCGAAGATATTCTTGGACAACTCGGAGAGATGCACGAGATAGCCGCGCCGGCCGCCATATCTCTCGAAATCGAGCATACCGTAACCTCTTGAAAACGCGACTCGGCTCGCAGTTATCGACAAGCCGCGATTCTAGTTGTTTTGCTATCATGAAGCACAAACGTGAAGCACAAACGTCCGAGCCGAAGGACGGCCGAAGGCAGGACATGCCGAGAATACTAGTGCTGGATGCGAGCCAGCGCAGCGCGCTCGCCGTGGTTCGCAGCCTCGGCAAAAAGAACATGCATGTAACGGCCGCCGATCACATTCCCTCGACGCTTGCCGGCGCATCCCGGTATGCCCGCGAGGCGGTCTGCTATGCCGATCCGTCCCGCGAGCCCGGCCGATTCCTCGACAATATCGGTGCAATTGTACGCCGGATCGGTGTCGATATCGTGATTCCAACCACGGACCTCACCAGTATGCTGCTGGTCGCGGAGCCCGGCTCGGTAGGCAATGCGCGCCTCGCGGCACCCTCACGCGACAGCTATGAGCAATTGACCGACAAGGGTGCCCTGGTCGACATCGCGCGCCGCCTGGGCCTGCCGGTGCCCGCGACGCAGCTGGCGAGGAGCCGTGGCGAGATCGAGGCAGCTGCAACTGACTTGGGATTTCCGCTGGTCCTCAAACCGTCCCGGTCCCGTTATCGTAAGGGTGAGCGCGTCATATCAACCGCCGTGAGCATCGTCAGGACGCCGGATGAGTTGCCGGGCCGGTTGGCGCGCCTCTCCTGGCTGGAAGACATTCCCTGCCTGGTGCAGCAGTTCATACCGGGACACGGAGCCGGCATTTTCGCTCTCTACGGTGGCGATCGACCCATCGCCTGGTTTGCGCACCGGCGCATCCGCGAAAAGCCTCCGAGCGGCGGCGTCAGTGTACTCAGCGAGAGCGTGCCCATCGATTCCCGTATGCAGGCTACCGCGACCCGGTTGCTGGAGGCCGCACGTTGGCGTGGGATCGCCATGGTGGAATTCCGCGTCACGCCTGAAGGGACGGCGCATATCATGGAGGTGAACGGCCGTTTCTGGGGGTCGCTGCAACTGGCCATCGACAGCGGGGTCGATTTCCCCTGGTTGCTCTGCCAACTTACGAACGATGCGGCAGGTCCGGTTCTGCCGCAGCCATCCTATACACTGGGCCGGCGCCTGCGTTGGCTGCTGGGCGATGTGGATAATCTGTTGTTGCAGGTCCGCTCGAACGAGCTCGCCGGCAGCGGGAAACTGGCGGCGCTGGGACACTTTCTGGGCTCCTTCGTGGACCCGGCCTGCCGACAGGAGGTCTTGCGCTGGACCGATCCGCTGCCGGGACTGCGCGAGGCCCGTGATTGGGTCGCCGGGGTATTGCGCCAATGAACGTGCTCAACCTGATCGATACCGGCGGACCCGGGGGCGCGGAGACGGTCTTCCTCCGGATCGCGACCGGGTTGAATACGAGCCGCTTCCGCTGTGTCTGCGCCGTGAGTCGCGACGGCTGGCTGGCGCAGCAACTGCGCCAGGCTGGGTTGGAACCCTTGATCCTGCCTGCGAGCGGCTCGCTCAATGTCGGTTATTTGCGCGCACTGATGCAGGTCATCCGGCAAGCCGACATCGACGTCGTCCTCGCGCACCTCTATGGCTCTGCCGTCTACGGAAGTCTGGCAGGCTTGCTCACCAGGGTGCCCGTCATCTCCGTCCTGCATGGTCAAAGTGATATCAACACGAAGGAGCGTTTCGCCGGCCTGAAGGCGGCCCTCGTGCGCCACGGCTCGCGTAAGATCGTGTGCGTCTCTGAAAATCTGCGTGCGGAAATTGCGCAGCGGTTGCGTTTGTCGGACGCAAGTTGTGCGGTCATCCCGAACGGCGTCGACCTCGAGGCCTTTCAACCGGGCCGCGATCATTCGATTCGCGCAGCTCTAGGCCTATCCGAGGATACGCTGCTGGTCGGAGCCATTGGCAATGTGCGCGCTCCGAAGGCCTACGATGTGCTGCTACGGGCCGCGAGGATGCTGCTCAGCCAATCGCCCAGATTTCATTTCGTGATTGCCGGCGAGATCTCCGGAAAGTTGGGCGAGCAGCTGCTCGATCTGCGGCGGCAGCTTGGAATCGAGGCGCAGACCACTTTTCTGGGCCTGCGCGCGGATGTGGCCACGGTATTGAAGAACCTGGACATCTTCGCCCTGAGCTCACGCACCGAAGGCTTTTCGATCGCCTGCATCGAGGCAATGGCTTGTGGTATCCCGGTGGTCGCCACGCGCAGCGGGGGTCCGCAACACATTCTCGACCCGGACACCGGCATTCTGGTTGCACCCAACAGTCCCGAAGAGCTCGCGGCTGGTATTGCGCAGCTGGCCCAGGATGCGGAGTTGCGCCGACGATTTGCGGCCGCCGGCCCGAAGCGGGTCCGGGAGCGCTTTTCGCTGCGGCGGATGTTGACCGCGTACGAGTCCCTGTTCGCTGAACTTGCTCCCGCACCGCAGGCCTGACCATGCGCGCACTCGATCTCATCGTCCGCGCTCTCACCCGCCGCTCGGTGCGCTCACTGTTCCAGCCGGTCGTGCGGGGGCGCGCGACAATCTTCATGTTGCATCGGATCGCCAGACCCGAGCTCAATATCGGCGGACATACCGTGGAGTTTGTGCGCGAGGCACTGCGGGAATTGCGCGAGAGCGGTGCGCGTTTCGTCTCGATGCGGGAGATCGTGGAGGAGTCGCTGACCGGTTCCGGCTCGAGTCAAGGAACCGTCGCGTTCACCATCGATGATGGGTTCGCCGATCAGGCTGAGTTGGCACGCGAAGCATTCGTCGCGGAGCGCTGCCCCGTGACGATTTTTCTGATCAGTGGTTTTCTGGATGGGCGGCTCTGGCCGTGGGATGACCGGCTTGCCTATATTCTGGCGAGCTCTACGCTCGCCGAGCTGGAGGTCAGCGTGGCAGGCGAGCGTCTGCGCTTGTCGCTCGAGTCGCCGCTACAGCGCTCGCAGTCTCTGCAGAAGCTGCGCAATCGTTGTAAGACGGTGTCCAACTCGGGACTTTACGAGCTGGTGGACGAGATCGCAGCGCGCGCTGGCGTCTCACTGCCCGCTCAACCGCCACCGGCCTATCGGCCCATGAGTTGGGATGAGGCGCGCGCGCTGGAGCCACTCGGCGTGGAGCTCGCGCCTCATTCGGTCAGCCATCGTATCTTCTCGCAGCTTACGGCCGAGGAAGCGCGCGCGGAGATTGTTGAATCCTGGCAGCGCTTGCGGCAGGAGCTGCGCAACCCACTGCCTTTGTTCGCGTGGCCTACCGGTCGCGCCTCGGATTACACGGATCGGGATCTGGGTCTGCTCAGGGAGGCCGGTTTGAGTGTCTGCGCCTCCGCCGTGGGTGACTATGCCTACATTGGCAGGCAGGAAGCACTCGCGCACGGTGTGCGCGTGCTGGCACGATTCTCCTTTCCGAGCAACGTCCGCGACGTTCTGCAGTATGGCTCGTGGATCGAGCGCGGCAAGGGGATCGTACGCGATGCCCTCACTGGGCGCTGAGCTCGCGCGCTGTGGGGCCCGCAGGCACCAGATAGCGCTTGAGATCCAGGAAACGCCGTTCGAAGAGCTCATAGGAGAGCGCGGCGAGGGCGAATGTGACCAGCAGCATTACCATCACGTACGTCAGCGCCACGCCCGGCGTCACTTGCGATGTCAGCCGGTGCAATAGCGGTCCAGTGACGAAAACGTGCAATGGCAGGTGAAAGACGTACATCCCATAGCTATAGCGCCCCACCAACCGCAGTGGAGTCGATTCCAGGATTCGCTGCGCGGCCCTCAGGCCGCCGGTAGCCGGTAGGGCAGCCCAGAGCACCAGCAGCGCGAAAGCCGTCGAGAGCAGTGTGTAACCCACTGACTGCGTACTGACATCGTAGATTCCGAAGCCGCGCGTCACGAGGATAGTGGCTAACATCGTCAGCGCCGCTGCCCAGGCCACCTGGCGTCCCCTGTGGCGAAGCCACTCGGCCGCGGCGGGAATGCGGATGAGGGCGGCTCCGGCTGCCCCGAGTGTGAGGGCATCCATGCGCGTGATCGTGAACATGTAGATGGCGTCGTGTCGGACATCTTCCGTGAGGTGGGCTGCAAAGAGGGCCCCTCTCGCGAGCAGGGCGCCAACTACAGCTGTGGCGCAAACCCACAACAGGGAGGAAGGCTTGCAGCGAAGCACGATGAAGGGCCACACCAGATAGAACTGTTCCTCGACGGCGAGCGACCAGAAGTGACTGAAGCCGAACACGCCCTGGTCGAACGGTGTGGTCCAATTCGACAGGAAGGTCCATAGCCACAATTGATGCGAGCGCGTGTTGAGAAAAGTGTCGGGAAGCGCGAAGAATGCCGGCGCGAGCGTGAACGAGAACAACAGGACCGCGAAGTAGAGCGGCATGATCCGCAACGCCCGGCGGCCGAAAAAGGTGGCGAAATAATTGGCCGCGCCGCGCGTGGCGAGCAGATTCCCCGTGATGAGGAAGCCCGACAGCACGAAGAACAACTGCACGCCGATCCAACCGGCATGCATCAGCATGGCGATGGGATAGTCGTAGGCGGGATAGGGACGAGTCAGGACATCCACGTTATGGGGGATCACCAGCAGGATCGCCAGTGCCCGGATGCCATCGAGCGCGCGGATGTGGTGGCTGGGTGGTGTGTTTGATTCGACAGTACTCACGGGCGGCAGCCTAGGTCATAAACCAAACGATGCTACCGCATAAGCGCTTCTGCCGCGGCCACAATCTTCTCGTTGTAACGCTCCGCTGCGAAAGTCTGTAGCGCGTGCTCCCGGCCCGCGGTCCCCATACGAGCGCGCAGGGCGGGGTCATTGATGAGCTGCAGCAGCCGGGCCTCGAAGCCCTCGACATCCTCCAAGCCGAAGCGGAAGCCGGTCGTTTCAGGCAGGACGGTCTCGGCCAATCCGGTGCAGTCGGTGGCGATGGCCGGAAGGCCGCACGCGGAGCCCTCGAGCACTGCCATCCCCAGCCCCTCCATGCGGGATGCCAGCACGTTGATGTCAAAGACGTGTTGGTAAAAGGGGAGCACGTCCGGCACGGTCCCGGTAATCGTGACGGACGTGTGGATGTTTAGCTCGCACGCGAGGGCCTGTAGCGGCTCCAGGAGCGCGCCCTTGCCCACCAGGCACAAGTGCAGCGGCCCCGGGGCTCTGGGCGCCAACCGCGCGAGCGCACGCAGGAGCAGTTCCGGGCGCTTGTGCGGAATCAGCGCCGCCACCTGGCCAATGACCAGCGCGTCACCCGGTATTCCGAGGCGCTGCCGCCAGGAGGGATCGCGCGCACCAGGCGGTTGAAACCGCGTCGTGTCGATGCCGTTGTAGATCACCTCTCCAGGCAGTCGCGCGTTACGCCATGAGTGGGCTCGCGTGAACTGGCTGGGAAAGATCACCTGGTCCGCGAATTTCACCCCCCACAGATAGTAGTCTCGTTTGATTGCGGGATGATGGAAGTGGCAGAGCACCGGAATCCGGGACATTTTCGCCACCGGCACTGCGAGCTGGCAGGGCAGTCCGCCGCTGCAGTAGATGAGTGCTGGCCGCAGCTCGGTCACCAGGCGGCGCAACTCGCCCAATGCCCGGCCATAGGCGACCAGCGGCAGTTCCGTGTGTTTCCCTTCCAGCTTGAGCTCGGGGAACTCCATCGGGCGCAGTTGCAGCCCGGGCGTGATGGCCAACAGCTGCGCATCCATTACGGGATGGTTTCTGCAGACCACGAGCTGCCACCCACGGGCGGCGAAGGCGCGGGCGGTTTGAATGAGGCACATTTCCGTGCCTCGCATGCCATCACGGCCGCGATGGATGAGTAATACGGTCTTGAAGGCGCTTACCTCAGCACCGCGCGGGCTTGCTCATGTGATGTGTAGCGAAATGCGCAAAAAAATAGAGTCGGGGCCCGCATCATGCCTTCGGACCGGCTCTATAATGTTAGCGTGCGGGGGAGCCGGGCGGGTCGGACAAAATCACATGATCGAAGCATTTTTCTGGCTGTGCCTGCTGTTGAGCGTCTACAGCTATTTCCTCTACCCGCTGCTGCTGGCCGTGCTCCATGCCGGATGGCGGCGTCCGGCGCCGCAGGTGACGGCCCCGGCGGCCGCAATTCCCTTGACAGTGGTCGTCACCGCGTATAACGAGCAGGCCCGCATCCGCGCCAAGATCGATAACACTCTGGCCCTGGATTTCCCCGGGCTGGAAATGATCGTAGCGTCCGATTGCTCGAGTGATGCTACCGACTCCATCGTGCGTGAATACGCAGCCCGGGGCGTGCAGCTGGTCAGGGCGCCTGAGCGGCTCGGGAAGGAAAACGCGCAACTCCATGCGATCCGCGCTGCCCGCGGCGAGGTGATCGTCTTTTCGGACGTGGCGACCCAGATTCCGCCTGACGCGCTGCGCACGCTCGTCGAGTACTTCCGCAACCCCGGCATCGGCGCTGTTTCCAGCGAAGATCGGTTCATCACCGCCGCGGGCAGCGTCGCGGGCGAGGGTGCCTATGTTCGCTATGAAATGTGGCTGCGTCGGATGGAATCCGATCTGGCGGGCCTCGTAGGTCTGAGCGGCTCCTTCTTTGCGGCGCGCAAGTCGGTCTGCGCGCAGTGGGATATCCACGCACCGAGCGATTTCAACACAGCGCTGAATTGTGCCCGCGTTGGGCTCAGAGCGGTAACCGCGCCGGATGTCCTGGGGTATTACCGGGACCTCGCCGATCCGCAGAAGGAGTATCAACGCAAGGTGCGCACCGTGCTGCGCGGCATGACCGCCGTGGCTCGGCACCCCGACGTGTTGAACATCTTCAGGTTCGGCCTGTTTGCCTGGCAGGTATGGAGCCACAAGATCATGCGTTGGCTGGTGCCGTGGTTCCTCCTGCTATCGTTCGTGACCAACTTGTTGTTGCTTGGAGTCCGGCCTCTCTACACGGCCATTCTGCTGGGGCAACTGGCGTTCTATGGGGCCGCTTTGCTTGCGCATGTGAGCGAGAGCGCCAAGCGCAATGGGGTGGTACGCATCATCTATTTCTTCGTGCAGGCCAATGTCGCCGTGGCCGACGCCTTGCGCCGGCTGCTCACGGGGAAGCGGATGACGACCTGGCAGCCTTCGGCGCGGTGACCTAAGTTCAACAATAAACTCAACCCGGGACCGGCTTCATGAATATCGTGCGTCAGCTCACACGGCTTCCTTTCGTGCTCGGACTATGGGAGCGATTCCCGATCGGTCCGCTTCCCCTGCGGGTCCATTACGGGGTGTTTCCCTATGGCCACTACGCATATGGGACATACCACGCCGCGGTGTCAGCCTCCCGGCTGGGTATCCCGCGTATCACCGTGATCGAGCTCGGGGTCGCGGGAGGACGCGGGCTGCTGGCCTTGGAGGCGGCGAGCGCCGAGATCGAGCGGGAAGTGGGTGTCGCGATCGATGTAGTGGGGTTCGACTCCGGTGAGGGGATGCCGCCGGCCGTGGATTATCGCGACCTCCCGCATATCTGGGGTCCGGGTTTCTACAAAATGGAGCCCGACAAGCTGCGCGCACGGCTGACCAAGGCCAAGTTGGTGCTCGGCAACCTGGCGGACACCATGCCCGCCTGGCTGGCCGATACCCGGCGCGCACCACTGGGTTTCGTCGCCTTCGACCTGGATTACTACAGCTCCACCAAGGTGGCCTTGCAGATGTTCGAAGGTGGGCCGGCCAGCCATCTGCCGCGGGTTTTCTGCTATTTCGATGATGTTTGTTGTACCGCGATCGGTTGCATGAGCGAGTTTCAGGGAGAGTTGCTCGCGATCCGGGAGTTCAACGAAGCCCATGCCGATCGCAAGATTGCCAGAATCGAGCAGGTGCGCGCGCACCGCCCTCGTTGGGAAATCTGGCAGGATCGGATGTTCGCCTTTCATGACTTCGCGCACCCGCAGTACAACACTACGGTGGTACCAGACACGTACAAGGAGCGCCAGCTACCGTTGTGATCCGCCGCAGAGTGTGCGTTCCAGAACTGCGATCAGTTGGGCGCGCCGCGTGCTGTCGGTGAATGTGTGATCTGCGTCGTCGATGGATTCAACTCGCAGCAGGCCGCGGGCCCGGAGTTTGCGTGCGGTGGCGCCGCCCTGGTTCCGCAGTAACTCCACACCGGGGTCATTGGTGGCGAACACAAACTGCAAGCCGATGCCAGCGCGCACGATGGCTTGCAACTCCGAGGGCAGGTCATCGGCGAGCGCGATGCGTAGGGTGCGCGCCAGGTTACGCAGCGGCAGGACAGCGAGCGAGCGCGCCCGGCGCAGCACAACCTGCGACGACTCCCATATATTGACCTTGCCGCGCAGCAGCTTGAGCCATGACGCGGGGCGCAATACATTCGCCCTGTACCGCATGATGTCGGCTGCAACCCGGTATTCCGGGTATTCGAGCGACATGCCTTCCTTCCAGAAGAAAGTCAGGGGGTTGATCAGGACGACCCCATTCACCGGAACACCTGCGACGGCGGCCTTGAATGCGTGGTATGCCCCCGAGCACAAACCCGCGGCGTACACATCTTGCACGTGCCACACGTCGCGTAGGTAGTTGATCGCTGCGCCTACATCCTCCACCGCGTGTGGGGAGTAGACCGTGTTCTCCACGGCGTTCGGGCGAGTCGGGCTATCTCCGATACCGGAGATGTCCATTCTGAGTACGACGTATCCGCGTTGCGCAAGAAGTCGGGCCAGGACGACGTAGAGGCGATTAGGGCCTACATTGTGGACGGCCCCCGAGTTGATGAGTACGAGCCCTCGCGTCTTGCCCTCGGTTGCGGCGCGCGGTGTCCCAGCAGGCGCGGTTACAACCCCGAACAGGTTCGGGTTGCCAAACCAGACCGCTGTTTCTTCCACTGCGCTCGTGCCAGGTTCGCCCACCAGGGGGTCCGGGCAGGCGGGCGCTGGTATTGTGACCCGCGGGGCGCCCACCTGATGCAAGGCATGAGGTGGGCCGGTCATGCGTGCCCCGGCCCCGCGTGCCGTATCGCGGGCCTCATGCGCCCATTCCGCCTTCAGGGCGTCCAGAAACTTGAGCGATTCGCTCAAGATCTCCTCCGGAACCACGGTCTCGTGACTATCGAGCATCATCTCGGTATAGCCATTGACGCTCAATCGCTCGACCCGTGTGCCGGCGGTCCGCAGGTGTTGCTCCCAACGCTCGGCGGCGGGTAACTCGGCGCGGTCGAGGATCAATACGCGGCTTGCGGATGGGGCCAAGCGAGTCAGATCCAGACCGCTCAATGCAGTCTGCGTTTCGGCTGCCAGAGTGAAGCCCGCAGCCTGCAGCGCGTCGGAATTCTGTGGGGCGGCGGATGCGTTTCGATTCGCTTCGCTCGCTCGTTGCAACATGCGCAGCTCGCGAACGTAGGCTTTTCCGGTTAAGACCGGAGCGACGGTGATGAGCGCGGCCACATCGGTCCGGCTCCCCGCGGCGTATGCCGCGAGAGTGGCGCCAAGGCGGGTACCGAAAAAGCAGAGGCGTGCGACACCTGTCTGCTCACGCAATTCATCCGCGGCGGCCTGAATGCTTTCGATCCACGCGGTCACCCGATCGGGCTCGCAGTCGTGACCCGCCGAATTGCCGGTTCCGGTGTAATCAAACCGTAACACAGGCACTCCCGCACGGGCCGCGCGCTCCGCAAGATGGCGCACACTGCGGTGGGAGCAGATCGCCTCATTGCCGAAGGGGCTGCAAATCACCAGCCCGATCGCTGCCGGCTCAGCGGGCAGATGCAGCCAGCCGAAGAGGGGGGTGGCCCGATGTCCAAAATATAACGGGCGCCCGCTGCCCCGGTCTGGCCCCAAGCCCGTATCGTGGCTCGAGAGGAGGGGGTCCGGCGTGTACCAGCGAGTTTTGGGCTGCGCGGTTGCCTGCGTCACTGCCGCTACTTGAGCTCCTGTAGCACCTTCGTTCCGATTTCCCAGTCGTTGGCCATGGCATCGAAGAGCGCTGCACCGTCGAACGGCTTGCGGCTGTTGGTGACCCGCGCGCCCTTGAGGATGAACGTTTTATTGGCCGTTGAGATCCGTTCGAAGGCAGCCGTCGCCGCCTCCAGTCCCGTGATGCCATTGTCAGCCAGCCATTTCAAGTTGAGCGCAGCCAACTCGAAGGCGGCGCCCAGCTGGCGGATGGTACCGAATGCCCAGGCATGGTAGTGGCCCAGGCCTTTGTCTTGAATTGCAGGCAGGTCGCGCTCGAAGCGCTCCTGGAAGCGGCGCACCGGATTGTGGCGCGGTATGCGCCGCAGGTGCCGCCGCCAGAGCTCACCCGACATGGCGACGAGCTCGCTGACCGGCCGGTGGACCACGCGATCGATGCGCACCAGCTCGGCGAACAGGGGCATGAACATAGGATCGTGCGGCTGGTCGAGCCGGAAAGTGCGGGCGAAATCCTCGCCCTCCAGGCGGTAGTAGCCGGCGTTGTGAAAATAGCCGAGTGTGCGGTTCTGGAGATCCAGATCGTTCAGGACGATGGTCGACTTGGTGTGTTGGCGCCGGTAGTCGGTGCCCGAAGTGTCGGGGAGCCAGAAGGCGTCGGCTTCCGTGGAGATCAGCTTACCTGCCGCGAGCTGCTCCAGAGCATGCTCGAGCAGGGGACGCCAAACGTTCATTTCCTGCACGTCGATACCGTACAGATCCCACAGCTCGGAGTGCGGCGGCTTGAAGAATGTCCATTGATCGCCTTCGAAGTCGACCGCGACGACAAAAGGGACCATGGCGCGGGGCTCCAGGCCGAGCGCGTGGATGAGCTCGATCCAGATGTCGATGTAGCAGTTCTTCTCGACCCAGGCACAGCTCTCTGCATGCAGGACACTGCGCTTGTAGTTGGCGGGCTCGAGAGGTAACGCGGTTACGGCCATAGCAGTCGACGGGTGCTTTCAGGCCACTTCTCGGGCTTGAATCCATGGGTCTTGAAGAGCGCCATCACGATGCGCTCCAAGCCAAAGCCCAGGCAGGCCGTATTGGCGACCTTGCCGTCCGCGGTGCGGATGTCGAAGGTCGTGCCGAAGTGCTCCTGGTGGAAGTTGAATGAGCACACCGCGGTCGGGTCGTCCGCGGAGATCACCGGCACCAGCACTTCGAACTTGAGCTTCTGCTCTTTCTGGCCCTGGGCGAGGATCTTGCCGCCGCGGCCGAAGAAGGGATCGGCAGCCACGTCCGACCTGGCCGGCAGGCCCAGGGAGGTCAGGAGGTCGACGCCGCGCTGCAGCCACATGTCGCGCCACTCGACCACCTCATCCGGAGTACCCACCCTGACAAATTCGCGCACCCGGAAGGATTGCATGCGAGTCGGCTCCGGGGAGGGCTCGTGCCGATAGACCCAGTTCAACATCGTGACCAGGCGTCCGCCCTTGGGTACGACCCCCGTAAAGCTCGGATAGACCGGGTAACAGGCGGCCGGATTCAACACCACGTCGGTGATGCCCAGCATGTCGCCCCAGGGCTTGCCCTCGTGAACCCGCTCGGATAGTTGCCGCGCCTGAAGCTCCTTGCCGAAGAAGCTGTAGACGGCACCGCACAGGTGCGGAAACGAATCGAGGTAGTTGACCTTTTCCAGTACCTGGCGGCTGATTACCGGCGGAAATGTGCAGAACATCGCGTTGTCATTTTTCGACAGCTGCGAGACGAGGCCGTTGAAGCGCTCGAGCACGTCCTCGAAGACGGCGCCGCGGCCGAACGCGCCCGGTACGCCAACCGGAATGATGTGCCCGTGCTCGACGAGCCCTGCATAGAAACGGTCGATGTCGTATTCCATCTCAGTTGTCCTTGAACACCAGCAGCATCGAGGCGCTCTTGGAGGCGATGCGGTCGTTGGAAATCATCAGCGCGCCCGAGAGCGAGTCGCGATAGTGGCGGCCGAGGCTGAATTTCGAGTCATTCTTGTAGCCGAGAATGCCAGTGATCTGCAGCGCCTTGTGCACCATCTGCGGGGCAGTTTCCGACGCGTTGATTTTGAGGTTGTTCATCTTCAACGCCCAGCCAATGGAGAGCAGGTCCTGGCGGCCGTTGGGTTTGGCGTCGATCTCATCGAATTCGGTAGCGAGCGCCAGCCAGTTGTGCCGCGCCGCTTGCAACTGGGTGGATACTTCAGCCAGACGGCCGGCGGTTGGGGGCACCGTGCCCGGGTTCTTGCGTGCGCCGGCGCGTACGAATTCGGCGGCGCGGCCCACGGCATCGGCGGCAATTCCCCACCACAGCGAGGCCCAGAGAATGTGGGAGTAGGGCACCATCGTCTGCGCAGAGGAGTCCGCGAAGGAGCCCGGAATGATCTGCTCCTCCGGTCCGGTGGATTCGAGTTTGAAGCCCGGGCTGCAGGTGCCGCGCATACCCATAGTGTCCCATGACGTGGTCTGCGTCAGCTTGTAGTCGCCTTTGCGCACCAGGACCAGCACCTGATCGCTGTTGGCAGCATCGGGCCCGCGGCGGCACGTGACGAGGATCCCGTCAGCGTGCTCGCAGTAGGAGCCGGTGGTGGCGTCCTTGTCGAGTTTGAAGCGGCGCCCGTTGCGCTCGACCGCGCAAATGCTGGTCCGAGTCTCGCCGAACGTGCCGTTCTCGGAGGTCATGGAGGCCAGCACGTACTGCTGCTCCACGAGGTCCTGGAGGTACTTGCGGAAGAAGGGTGAGGACAAGCCGTGCCGGGCGATGCAGGCCACCTGGATGTAGTGCATCGCCAACACCATGGCACTCGACCCACATGCCTGTCCGAGTGTCGAGCACAAGGCCGCCAGCTCGCGCATGCCGTAGCCTGCGCCTCCCAACTCACGCGGCACCGGGGCGGACAGCAGTTTGGCTTTCTGCAACGCCTGGATGGTCTCGCTCGGAAACCTGGCCTTGGCGTCGACATCGGCGGCGTTCGCCGCGGCGACGCCGTTGGCTATCGCCTTTAGCGCAGCCAGGTGCGCACTGAATTCGGGTGTTTGACTGGTCATTGGCGCTCGAGATCCGGTCCTGAAGTTGGAGGTCTATTTCTGTGACGTCGCGCACACTCCACGGAAGGTAGGCGTACGTCGAGCTTTCAAGTTTCTTTCATTCTAGCAGGGCTGACAGGAACTTCCGCAAACCCCGCCACACAACCAGCGGGACCTCGTGCCCGCCCTCGAAAGGCACCCACGTGGTGCGTGCTCCACTTTCCAACACAAAGTCACGCAAGCGCTCGCCGGCGGCAAACGCCAGATCCTGATCGCCGCTGCCGTGACTGACGAATACCGGCAGGTCCCGCAGGCGCGCCCGGTGGGGGTGCCAATCGCGAGCCGCCAACCGGGAGGCTGACAGCAGCGCCAGGGCATCAACAGCCCGGGTGCCCCGGAGCACCCAATCCAGGGCGAGCATGCCCCCCTGGGAAAAACCCCCGAGGATGAGACGCCGGGGCGGGGATTCCGCGGCAACGGCGTCCAGGAAGCGACCTAACTGATGACGCGCTGCGCTCAACCCTTGCGGATAGTCATCTGTCAGGTCGCGAGGTCCCCGGGAGAGAGCCCTCTCGCGAGCCTCGCGATCCACTGCCCACCAGGCATGGCCGCCGATAGTACTGGGAAGTGGCCCTTCGGGTAGGAGGAAGTAGGCCGGTGTGCCGAGAGAGTGAGCGAACGGTGAGAGATCGGCGGGACGCATCGCATAACCGTGAAGCAATATGAGCGTCAGGGGCGCATCGGGCTGTCCCACCGCGGTAGTGCGCAGGCCGGCGATGTCAATCAAACGCTCCGCCTTGGGGGTCGTCATCCGCGTACTTCGATTTTCACCGGTGTATGCGCGTTGAGGGCCTGCACACGGCCGCGGAGTGCCTTATTCGGCTCATTTGGCGCTCGGCGCAGCTCGATTGTCTTTGCGCTCCCGGGCGCCAGGTGGAAGTAGGCATCGTCGGCAACAAAGCCGTCGGCTTCGATACAAACCGCCTGAGCGAACCGGCGTGAGGTGATGGTTACTGCAAACGCTGCCGCGTCGGGAGCCGTCGGCTGCGCCACTGCTGTCATACCGAGGTCAATCTCGCGCGTGGCCGGCAGACCTGTCACGAAATGAAACGCTTGGCACAGGAGCGCGCCGCTCGCACTCGTCAGGGTGGCTACTGCCAGGTCGTGCGCGGGTGGGCCGAAGCGATAAGCGTAGGAAAGGTCCTGGAAGCCTTCAAACAGCTCCGCCGCGGGGAGCTCGAGGGTCTCGCGAGCAGCCAGCGTCAGCGCGCGACTCGCGCTTCCGACACCGATCTCGCCACCGCGAAACAGCTTCAGTTCCAGTGCTGCCTGCAAGGGTGCCGCATGCTCGTTGCTGACGTGCAGATACAAGCCGTTGCCGCCTTCATCGCTGATGGAGACCGCTACCGGTTGCAAGACACGCCGCAAGTAGTGGTAGGCCGCTTTCGGGATGCCCAGTGCATCCACTACGCCCCAACCAGCGCCACACCAGAGATCGCGCCAGAACCAGATCAAGGCACCGTGACAGGTGGAGCGCTTACGGCGCCATTCGGCCAACGTGGCGGCCATGACTTCGCCGGATACGACCCGGCCGAGTGTGAGGTAGCGGTCGTGGTCGGCGTACCGCAACTGCAGGGGATCCAGGCCGAACAATCGGGTCAGATAGTGATCGCGGACGTCATCGAAGTCCCAGCCGGCTCCAAGATCACGCGGCGTGCGCGCTTTCCAGGCAGGATGGTGACAGCGGATAGACGCGCCACCAGGCATCTTGGCCAAGGTCCTGTCTTCGGGAATGTTGGCGAACGCCAGACACTCCGAGGCGAAGCGGACTTCGGCGCGCCGAGCATCCTCCAACGGGCGTAAGTATGCTCCAACGCCGTAGTAGGACGTCGTGCCGGTGTTGCCTTGGTGCGGAAACGCGCCGCCATGGGCGCTCGAGGGCCAATAGGGCACGTCGGGGCGAGCTTTACGGGCAACTTGCGCCAACGACTCGTGAAACAACGGCGGCGACCAGCTTTCGCGTGGGGCCCCCCACATGGCCGCTTGTTGCTCACCTTCACTGTTCCCACAGAGCACCGCCAGGCACGGGCGTCCGGCAAGTCGCGCGAGTAATTGCCGCGCTTCCTCGAGGACGGAGGCGCTGAAGGCGGGATCGGCTTCCGGATAGCACATGTTGGCGAACATGAAGTCCTGCCACAGAAGAATCCCGTTGCTGTCGCAGAGGTCGAGGAAGGCATCGCTCTCGTACACCATGGTGCCGCCGATGCGGATCATGTTCATACCGGCCGCGCGCACCTGCTCGAGGATCTGGCGCAAGGAGTCGGAGTCGGTCGCGAGACTCACGGGGTCTGGGGGTGTCCAGCAGGCGCCGCGACAGAAGACGGCTACGTCGTTCACGCGCAGCGCAAAGTCACCCCCATCCGTGTCCAGAGTCAGGGTGCGGAAGCCGACGTGGCCCAGATCGACATCGCTCTTCGCCTCGTCGAGGATGATCGTGAGGTGTGCGTCGTAGAGCGCGGGTTCGCCGTGCGTATGTGGCCACCACAGCTCGACATTGGGGATATTCAGTCGGCCCTGATAGGTGTTGTTGGGCAGGCGCTGCAAGGGGATGGAATGGCGATCTGCGCCGCGAGCGAGATGTAGCGTGACACCCGCAGCAGCTGCCGCCGGATCGGTGTGGCCGATAGGTGTTACCGAGCAGGCCACCTCGGCCCAGCCCAGGGACCCGTCCACGCCAGTGCGCAGGTCGAGGTCCGTCAGGCGGAAGCGGCTACGGACTTCCAACCATACAGGACGCCAGGGACCCACTGCTGCTGCCGGGGGGGACCAACCGGGGGTGCGTCCCAGCAGGGTGGTGCGGAACCAACGCAACTGTTGGTTCTCGACCATCGGGGCGCGCCACTTCGGCCGCGGCCGCTTGGCTTCGAGCAGCCGGTCGAGGGCGCGGCAGCGAATGACGAGCTCGCCTCCCGCAGCCAGTGTTCCCGGGAGAATGCGTTCGTGAGCGACAAACATATTGTCGCTGCTCAAGAGCGGCGCGCCGTCGAGCCAGACATCCGCCACCGTTGCCAACCCGTCGAAACCGAGAATCAGCTCCTCGGTTGGATTGCAGGTCAGGGCGGGGAGGCGCAGTCTATACCACCAATCCTCGGCATCGAATCTGCGCGGCGCGGCGTCGAGACTCCACTGGCCTGCGGCGCGTAGACAGGCTGCGGCCGTGGCGGGTGCTTGCGCAGCCAGCCATGCCACCCCCGCATGGGACAACGCTTGCGGGCTCTGGAACGCGTCCGGAGGTGTGGAGCAAAGCTCCCAATTCGCTGTCAACAGCTGGCGCCGATGACCGGCAATGCTTTTTACGCGGGCCGGCATCGGCTATTGGCACGCGCGGATCAGGCCGCCTGCAGCTCGCCGATCGCCGCGTTGATCGCGGCGATGCTCTCGAACACACTGCGCTTGAGCATGTGGTCCGGGAACTCGATCTCGAACTCGCCTTCGAGTGCCAGCATAACGTTCACACTTGCATGGGAGGTCATGCCGGCCTCGTAGAGATCCGAGTCCGGCGTCAAGGACTCCACGTCCTTGCTCAAGCGGCCGTGCTCTTTGAGGATGCGCCGGATGGTCTGGATGACGTCTGAGGTGCTCATAGTCTCGTTAAATTAATCCAAGGAGCAAAAACCTTATGTGAACTACTGCGAACGGCGGAAAATGAAGCAATCTGTGAAACGCTCCATGCCGATCCGGGGGTAGTAGGTCACAGCCGCTGGCGCGGATAACAGGATGAGGGTGACGCGGGAGCCGACTGTTTCCCGTGTGAGCTCGACGAGCGCGCGCCCGATACCGGAGCGCTGCTGGTCTGCCGCCACAGCCAGATCGGCGAGATAGGCACTGTAGGCGTAGTCGGTCCAACAGGTGGCGATGCCTACCAACAGCTCGCCGCGCCACGCGGTTACGACGAGGTTATACGCACGCAGCATCTTGCCTAGCCGTTCCGGATCATTGACCGGGCGGCGCGCCGCAAGGCCCGAGCGCTCCAGGATGTCCTTGAATGCGTGCACGTCGACCGCGCGGTCGGTGCGATATTCGATTCCGGCAGTCGTCATTCGGGATAGATGGGCGCTTGCAGCGGGGGCGGACCCGGATCGGTCTCGCGGATGATGCCGCGCAAGGCTTTCTTCAATAGTTGTGTTTCGCCATATCCAAGGTTGCGCTCCGCGTCGGATTCGACGGCCTTGGCGGCCGCGACCAGCTCGAGGACGACGCGCTTGCCGGTCTCGGTGAGAGTGACCCGGGCATGCGGATCATACATGCCATGGATTACAGCAAAGCCACCGGCCGTCAGGCTCGCCAGGCGCTCGTACGTCACCCTTCTGCCGGTGTACCAGAGCAGACAGTCGAGCTCGGCGACGGTGCGGTTGTCGGAAATGCCGAGGATGCTGAGGATGAACCACTGGTCCTCGCTGAGACCGTGGCGCTGCAGATCGCGCCGCAGACTGAGAAAGAGCTGGAAATGAGCGCGCTCCAGCAGATATATGAGGAAGTCCTGGCTGAAGCTGCTATCGGGCTCGCTGTCCTCACGTGCCGGCGGCGGTGTCGCCGCCGGCTTCTCCACCGCGACAGCATAGCGGCCGCTGTGAAACACCAGTGGGGGCCGGTTGAAGTGCTCGAACTCCTGCACCTCGCCGACAAAAATGACGTGGTCGCCGCCTTCGTAGTTGAAGGCGGTTTTACATTGGAAGACGGCTGAGCAGCCGGGGATGAGCGGAATGCCTCCCGAGCCGCGCGTGACGTTCAGACTGGCGAATTTGTCAGCCCCGCGGGTTGCGAACGTAACGGACAGGTCCTCCTGGCTCGCGGCCAACACGTGGACCGCGAAATGGCCGCTCTCCAGGAAGGCGGGCAGGCTCAGCGACTTGCGCGCCAGGCTCCACAGCACCATCGGCGGATCCAATGACACTGAATTGAAGCTGTTGGCCGTGAGGCCGATATCCTCACCGGCGGCATTGCGTGTGGTGACGATGGTGACGCCGGTGGCGAAGCTTCCCAGCGCCGCGCGAAACTGGCGGGTACGTGCGTGAAAATCGGACACAGGTACGAAGTTTATAGAAATTGGGAGTGCCTTCACAGCGGCATTCAGGAATTTCTTTACACCCTCCTGTAAAGTTCAGCCCCTCCCGGGTCCGCCACATCGGACCGGTGGGACAGCTATTTAACGGAAACACCAGAAAGGTCTCATGCGCGTCCGGCTGTTTGGCCAGTACGTCCACGTCTCGATTGCTGCACTGGCCGCTATCGAAGCCCTCATCTTTTTCGTCTCGATGGTGCTCGCCTACCGCGTGCGCTTCGACCACTGGATGCCCCTCGCGGCGAGCAGCAAGAACACCCTTTGGTTTTGTGCCATCGTGTTCGGGGCTGCGAACCTGATCAGCGTGCTCGCCTTCGGGCTCTACAGCTCGCGCCAGCGGGCCAGGACCGCCGGGGTGTTCGTCCGCCTGGTCGCGGCCATCTGCGCCGCCGGGGTGGTGACCGCCGCCGTCTTCTATACGGTTCCGGATTTATGGCTCGGACGCGGTGTGCTTGCCCTCTCGTCCTTGTTCTCACTCGTGGGCGCGGGACTGTGCCGCGGTGTCTTCGCGCGGATGATGGACGAGAGCCTCTTCAAGAGGCGGGTGCTCGTCTATGGCGTGGGCCAGCGTACCGCGGCGATTTCCGGGCTGCGGCGCCGCTCGGACCGGCGCGGGTTCGAGATTGTCGGATTCGTCCAGCCCGATGGAGAAAGCATCGCGGTTCCACCCGAGCGCATTCTGGATGGGGGCGTGGGGATCCTGGAGCTTTGTAGCCGCCTCGACGTTCACGAGATCGTGGTGGCAATGGAGGATCGACGCCGCGGGTTCCCGATCCTGGGCCTGCTGGAGTGCCGGCTCGCCGGGATCGAAGTCACGGAGCTGCTGACGTTTCTCGAGCGCGAGACCGGTCGCGTGCGCATCGATGTGTTGAACCCGAGTTGGATGATCTTCGGCGACGGCTTCCGGCGTGACCCGTTGCGGCTGTTCTCGTCGCGCGCGCTGGACCTGGTGGCGAGCGTCGTGCTGGTCATCCTGTCGCTGCCGGTGATGGTGCTCACCATGCTCGCGATCAAGCTCGAGGATGGTTGGCACGCCCCGATGTTCTACGGGCAGGCCCGCGTCGGCCTGGGCGGACAGACGTTCACGGTGTTGAAATTCCGCAGCATGCGCACCGATGCGGAGCGCGATGGACAGGCGCAGTGGGCCCAGAAGTCCGATCCTCGCGTCACAAAAGTCGGCGCGGTGATCCGCAAGCTCCGTATCGATGAGCTGCCGCAGATCTTCAACGTCCTGGCGGGCCACATGAGCTTCGTGGGGCCGCGGCCGGAGCGGCCGCAGTTCGTGGCGGAGCTCGCCCAGAAGATTCCATATTATGTACAGCGGCACTGTGTGAAGCCGGGCATCACCGGCTGGGCGCAGCTGTGCTATCCCTACGGCTCTTCCGAGCAGGATGCGCTCGAGAAGCTGCAGTACGACCTGTACTACATCAAAAACAACACCCTGCTATTTGATCTGGCGATTCTGGTACAGACCGCGGAGGTCGTGTTCATGGGCAAGGGAGCGCGTTGACCTACGATGGCGAGCACGGAGAAGCTGTGAATGAGTGCTGAGATCCAGCGGTGCAAGCTGCTGATCCTCGAGAACGATCGGGCATTGCGGCGCGAGCTCGAGGCGATTTTTTCCGACCTGAGCGTCACGTGCAGCGAAACGAACGAGCAGGCTCTCGCCCTGGTGCGGCGGATCGAGCCCGACGTGGTGCTGTTCGATCTCGGCCCGGCGCGTGATCTGGCCCTGGCCGCGCAGAGCCTCGACCTGCTGCGCCAGATCCTCAACCTGGCCCCCGATATCAAGATCATCGCCATGACCGAGCACGACGCGCGCGAGCTTGCCGTCGCAGCGGTTGGCCTCGGGGCCGCGGATTTCTACCACAAGCCGCTCGATGCAGGTGTGCTTTCCATCGTCGTGCGCCGTGCGTTGCGCATCCGCGAGTTGGAGGAAGAGAACTGGCGCTTGCGGGAGCAGACCGGCGCCATGGCGCTCGAAGGGATCATCGGGGTGAGCGACTCCATGCGGGCGCTCGGGCGCTCCATCGAGAAGGTGGCCCCGACGAACGCGACGGTCTTGTTGTTGGGCGACAGTGGCACCGGCAAGGAGTTGCTGGCCCGCTCCGTACACCGGCTGTCCGGCCGCTCCCACCAACAGTTCGTCGCCATCAACTGCGCGGCGATTCCGGATACGCTGTTGGAAAGCGAGCTGTTCGGATACGAGAAGGGCGCTTTCACCGGGGCAACCAAGCGTACGCCGGGAAAGCTGGAGACGGCCGACGGCGGGACCATTTTTCTGGACGAGATCGGGGAGATGCCGGCGTCGCTGCAGGCGAAAATATTACGCGTGCTGCAAGAGCGCACGGTCGAGCGTGTTGGCGGGCGCACGCCGATCCCACTGGATCTGCGTATCGTATGCGCCACGAATCGCAATCTCGACGCGCTGATCGGTACCGGGGCGTTTCGCGAGGATCTCTTCTACCGCATCAGTGAGGTCACCATTCGCGTTCCCCCCTTGCGGGATCGCCAGGGTGACAGTCTCCTGTTGGCCCAATTCCTGTTGCAGGAAATGTCGACCCGCTTTGGCAAGCCCACCCGGGGGCTCGCACCGGATGCCATCCGCGCGATCCAAGCCCATCGTTGGCCGGGCAACGTGCGCGAGCTGGAGAATCGCATCAAGGGCGCGGTGATCATGGCCGAGGGCGCCGTAGTGACCGCGAACGATCTGGGGCTGCAGGATCCGGGCGACGATCCGGAGTATTTGAACCTGCGCGTGGCGCGCCAAAGAGCCGAGGCTCAGGCTGTGCGACAGTCCTTGGCAGTGGCCAAGGGAAATCTATCGCGCGCTGCCGACCTGCTCGGTGTTACGCGGCCGACGTTGTACGACCTTTTGGAGAAGCACCGGATCGGTGCGGCGCAGTTCGGACGGAATGCCGCCGCGACTCATGCACCGGCGCCCCCGGCGGACCCTGTGGCTGATCCTGCGCCTGAGCGAGCCCCGGATGCGGGGCTGAGTGCCCCGCAACGCAAAAGCTGAGCGCTCAGTTGAGCGTAGCGGCAACCTCCGGAGACAGCTCGCTCTCGAGTCCCTTCGAGTTGTAGGCCGTGATGGCGAAGTAGTAGGTCCCCTTCGCGAGATTGTCGAGCACGAAACGCGTCAGCCCCGCGTTCTTGACCTTTGCGACCTGTTTGTAATCCGCGGATGCGGTGCCGTAATGGATCACATAGCCGGCCAGGTCTGTGATGGAGCTGCCATTGCTGTTTTGTGTGGGGGGCTGCCAGCTGAGCGTCACGCTCGAGCTCGTGGCAGTGACGGGAGGTGGCGTCGTCGATCCGGGCCCGGATGTCGTACCGGTGGTGTCGCTGGTGCTGCCCTTCTGTGCTGTATCGGTCGTCCCTGATGTCCCAGTCCCAGTGCCCGCTGCTGCAAACGGGCTTGCCGCACCGCCGCCCGCCGTGCTCGATCCGTCCGAACCGCAACCGGCGAGTGCGACCGTCAGGCTGGCGATCAAACAGGCCGCCACGGCTGCGCGCGACAGGTCTGCGCGCCCGCGACTCGACCCAAACCCCGGTTTGGCCAAAATCGCCCAGGCTCTCGTCATTGGACCCCCGAATGTCTGCAGCGCCGGTCCTCGGACGAGGCATCAGTCGGGGAATTGCACGAGTGCAGCTAAAGCTCGGCTTGGTACGACAAGCCTTGCCTGCTGTCTCTCACGAGGCGAGTGCGAATCACCCCGGCAACCCCGCTGTCATAGGCTGTCGTGCCGTTAGACCGGAAGTTTTGCGCCCCCGCCTTTCGGCGGGTTTGCCTTTACGTCATGGGCGCCGGAAACTGCCCAGCGCGCGCCAAAGGTGTTGCAGCTAGCGTGCCAGCTTTTTTAAGTAACTGAGACTGTTGATTTTTTCAGCTGGAGCACGGGCTGGAGCGGAAAGGGTGGGAACGATTTTTGTCTGTTGTTTCCGACAAGCGATTGTGCTGAGAGTCGCAAGCGGAGGCCTAAGCTACTGATAGATAACGGCAACGCTCGCGTCGCCGGTTCACGACAGGCGACAAATGAAGAAATGGTCGGCGCCGAGGTCCGCCGCCTTGAGCGCCTGGAAGGCTGCGCGGCGCAAAAGCAGACTCTGGGTGTCAATCTTGCGTACCGCGTTGATATAGGTACTGAGCGTCGCGTATTCGAGAATCTCGAAGCCCCGCCGAGTCAACATCTCCTCTAATCCCGCGCGCGTGAATAGATTGATGTGATGGGGCGGGCAGACCATGTTCCATTTGTCGAGGCCGCGCACGCGCCGATGGATGCATGCGGGATTGGGCGTCGTGAGGAGCAAAAAACCGCCTCTTTGCAGCCGCTCGCTCATCTGGTCCAGGAGCACTGTTGGTCGCTGGACGTGCTCGATTACATTGAATGAGGTGATGACCTCGTAGTGTCCCTGCACGTCCTCGAGGTTGCCGCGCAGGAGCTCGACTCCGAAGGTCGCGCGCGCATAGTCGACCTCGGCCGCGGAGATCTCGAGCCCGTCAGCGGGGACGTCGAATTCGGATCGTGCGAGGTATACGAAATAACCGTTCCCCGCTCCCACATCGAGCAGCTTTGGCGTGGCTGTAAAGCGCCGGAGGGCGCGCAGGATATGTCGCCAGCGGAATCCCCATTCACCCTCGATCTCGGCCTTCGTCTTGAAGGCCATCGTGTAGTAGGAGGGCGCCTCGTATTGCGCATGCGCGAACTCGAGATCCGCCATGACGCAGCCGCAGGTCGGGCACATGTAGATGTCCACGCCGCTCTTTGGAAAGGCGAAGCGTGGGGCGGCATGACCGGCGTCGACGGCGCATCTCTGTAACATAGGCGTAAGCGCGGTCGTAGCACGAATCGTGCCTTGCTTGTGGTGTCAGGCCAACGGCCGACGCATCTGGCGCGGAAGGGCGACACAGGGTGCAGTGCGGGTCCGTTCATTGCTGAGAGTTTGGGTATCGAGCCCCGGGGGGCTGGACACAAAACGCGCGCGGAATGACAGAGCCAACAACGTTTACTCGAGGCTTTTCGATCGCCCTGCTGGCGTTTCTGGATGCGGTCGCGCCACCCATCGTCGCGGTAGGTCTCCTGTACGGACTCTGCTATCTCTACGGGATCGAGTTCAAGGGATTTTTCGTCGTTCTGGCGATACTGGCCGCCATGCTGTCCTTGTTGTTGCCGCGTGGACGCCCCGCCGGCTCGGGGCAGTTGGTGAAGTCGACTGTGCCACTCGCCATGGGCGTCATCATGCGCTGGATGGTCATTCTTGCCATCCTGTTGGCGATCGGCTTCGTCACCAAGTACTCCGTTGATTTTTCCCGCCGGGTCGTAGTCACCTGGGCTATCAGTACGCCCGCGGCGTTGATTCTCGTCACGCTCTCCCTGCACGAGCTCACCAGGCGCCTGTTGTATCACCCCTCAGTGGCGCGGCGGGTCGCATTCGCGGGGTGCAATGAGGTGAGCCTGTCACTCGCGCAGCGCATCGGCAGCAGTGCACTGGGAATGCGCGTCGAGGGCTTTTTCGACGACCGCAGCGCAGAGCGCCTGGGGTTGGCAACGCCGGCGCGACTTCTGGGCACGCTTCCCGATCTGGTGTCATATGTCAATCGAAACCAGATCGAGGTCGTGTTCGTCGCGCTGCCAGTGAGTCATATTCGCCGCGTGGTGCAATTGCTCGACGAGCTCCGTGATACGACTGCTTCGGTCTATTACGTGCCGGACATCTATGCCATCGACCTCATTCAGGCGCGCAGCGGTGAACTGCTCGGCGTTCCGGTCGTGGCGCTTTGCGAGACCCCCTTCTATGGCTACCGCGGGGTGGTGAAGCGGATCATCGACATTGCCCTCGCGCTGACGGTGCTCGTCGTGGCGCTGCCTCTCCTGTTGGTACTCGCGGTGCTGGTGCGGCTGTCGTCGCCGGGACCCATCATCTTCAAACAGCGCCGCTACGGGCTCGATGGGCAGGAGATCATGGTCTACAAGTTCCGGACCATGACGGTGATCGAGGACGGCCCCACTATCGTACAGGCGAGCAAGGATGATGCGCGCGTAACCCCGGTGGGGCGCTTCATGCGCCGCTATTCGTTGGATGAGTTGCCACAACTGATCAATGTGCTGCAGGGGCAGATGAGCCTCGTTGGACCAAGGCCGCACGCGGTGGCGCACAACGAGGAGTACCGCAAGCTCATCAAGGGCTACATGATCCGCCACAAGGTGCCGCCGGGGATCACCGGACTTGCGCAGGTAAACGGCTGCCGCGGGGAGACGGCGCGCGTGGAGGATATGCAAGCGCGGGTCGACTACGACCTGGAGTATCTACGGCACTGGTCACCCTTGTTGGATTTCAAGATCCTGTTTCTGACAGCCATCCGCTTGGTGCGCGACGAGAAGGCTTACTGAAGTCGAAGCGTTAACTCAGGTTGCAAACGTAAGGCATCGCCCTTCTCATGATCGCGCAGATCCTCAGAGATTTCGCCGCGCTCTTCGTAAAGACCGAGCCCCGGACCGGTGCTGCCGGGGGTGTTGGTCGAGCCCGGCTGTTGCTCACATGCATCGTGCTCGCCGGAGCGGTCGTGCGCTTCTGGGGACTCGGGTCGGTGGGGCTGCATGGCGACGAAAAAACCATGGCGCTGCCAGTCATGAGCCTGGTGAACCAGGGTGTACCGCTCATGCCCAGCGGCATGTTTTATCCGCGCGCGGTCGGGCAGCTCTACTTGATGGCCGGCTCGGTCATGGCGTTTGGCCAGTCCGAGTGGGCGCTGCGCCTGCCATCGGTCTTCTGCGGCATTTTGCTCATCCTGCTCGCTTGGCAGGCGGGCAGCCGCTTTCTGACTGTACCCTGGAATCTTGCCCTGACCGCCGCGGTGGCGTTCCTGCCCAGCTTTATAGAGGATTCGCAGACCGCACGGATGTACGTTTTCCTGGTGACCTGTGTGGCCGGTTACATGGGGCTGATCTTCGCCTGGGAGCGCACGAACCGCACCAGTTATCTGGTGGCCGCCGTGGCTCTCCTATTGGTGGGCATGCAATTCCATACGCTGGCCATCTTCGGCGCTTTCCTGGTGTTTTTCCCCGGCTTGGCCCGCGGTGACGAGCGCAAGCTCTGGCTGGGTGCCGCGGCGTTCGTTGTCCTGGCCGTTGGCTTCGAGGGAATCAACCATTGGATCTCCAGTGCCTATCCGCAGTCTGTCGAGTCAGACTCGGGCGCGGTTGGAAACGGCCCGCACGCGGCGCTGGTCCCTCATCTGCGGCATCTATGGCTAGTGCTCGCGACGCTGCCTGCGCTCGTCTTCTCGCTCTGGGTGCTCGGGCCGCGCCGAAACATCGTGGCGGCGCTGCTGCTTGCGGCAGCATTGGTGGCGGAGTTTGCGTTTTCCTGGCATCTGGCGGTGCTGCTTGGGGCGGCCGCGCTGGTTCTGGCCCGACGGGCGGGCACACTGTCGAAATCACGGCTGTGGTTTTTTCTTATCGTGAGCGCAGGTGTGCTGGCCGCCGAGGTAGGCTACCTGGGCATGCACCATGCCGGCTCACTCAAGCAAATCGCGGGCGTCCTGCTGGGATGGCCCAGCGTGTGGCCGTTCATTTCGATGGCGGAATACTCGGTGATCGCGATCCTGGCGGTGGTTGGATCCGTCCTGTGGGGCTCGTGGCAACTCGCCCAACGCAAGCCGGTGCCGGACTTTCTCCTGCTCGTGATGCTGGGGATGTGGATTCCGTTGCTCATGATTGGCTGGATGAAATGGAACATCCCACCGCGGTATGCGGCGGCGCAGGTGATGACGCTGCTGGTTGCAGCATTCGCTGCTATGCAATGGGCCGCTTTGCGGCTTCGCGGACGGCACCCCGAGTGGGCTCCAGGTTGGCTTCAGCCGGCAGCTACAGTGTTGGGTTGCCTGCTGGTGGTCAACCCCTCGAAAGTGGCGGTTGCGGTGGACTCAGGCTATGCAAGCCATCCCGATCACAAGGGCGCCGCGCAATTCGTGGCCAGCCTGCATCCCGGGCCCCACGACATCATCATCGCGGAAGACGTTCTCCAGCAGACCTACTATCTGGGGCATGTCGATTACTGGTTGGTAAACAAACAGGTGGCCGCTCCCTTCATGCATCGTGTGCACGGGCGTTGGCTCGACTTCTACACGGACACGCCTCTCATCGGGACTGGCCCGGAGCTGGAGCGCCTGGTGGAGAAACCCGATCGAGGGGCCATCTACGTGATCGGCAGCGGCGAAAATCAAGAGGACGGACGAAGTCTCATGCGTGCCTTCGGTATCTCGCAGGCGCTGGGGGCACCTCCGTTTCATTCCATCTATGTCGGCCGCGACGGTTTGACGCGCGTGTGGAAGGTCGATGCGCCACCCCCGTCGGTCGCTAGAGACAAGTAATGTCGGCGCTTGGCAATCGAACGGCGATCCTGACGCTCTCGCGTGTGGCGAGCTATGGGCTGATGTTGATCAGCCCAATCTTCCTCGTACGTCTGCTCACCGTGTCGGATTTCGGGCGCTACCGGGAGTTCTTGTTATACGGCGCCATTTTGCAGTCCTTCGCGCAGTTCTCGATCAACGATAGCCTGCTCTATTGCGTACCCGCGAACCCGGACAGCCGTTGGCGCCTCGCGCGGCAGACTGCGCTGCTCACTCTGTGCAGCAGCATGTTGGTGGTGATCGTGTTGATCGCGCTGGACAGCGCCAGTGGTGGGGGACTCGTGGCCGGCTACCTGGCGCCCCTGGTGGCTTACACGCTGTTCTCGGTGAACCTGGACTTCTGGGAGTACTTCTGGCTCGCCAACGGCCGCGCGCAACCGGTGTTCTTCTACTCGGCTGGACGTCTGACCATGCGGGTGATCGTCGTGGTGGGCACGGCCGCTCTCACACATGACTTCCGCGCCATCATCTGGGCTTTGGTGGCTCTGGAAGGAACGCGGCTGGCTGTGGCGGGGATCTGCATGCTCGTCTTCGATCGCAGCCGCCAGGAGCCGCCGCTGCGGGAGCCCTGGCGGGACCAGCTGCGCTTCTGCATTCCCTCCGGTACGGCTTCGTTGCTGGCCATGCTGAACAGAAATCTCAGCAATGTCATTGTCGCCAGACTCCTCGGGGCCGTCGCGCTGGCGCAATACTCGATCGGCCGCTTTGGGGAGCCCGTGGTGACGACCATCAGGAACTCGGTTTCCGCCGTCATCCTCCCGGAAATGGTGCGCAAGGATCGTGACCGAGCGGTCAGCGAGGGAATCCCCACCGGGGGCGACCGACCGGTCAGGGAGGTCCCCGCTGGGGATTCCCTCGCTAGCCGCTCGGTCAGAACCCCCAGCGGGGGGGACCGCGCGGTCAGCGGCGGCGCATTGGCGCTCTGGCAGAAGGCGACGGTCGTCAACACCATCATGTTGTTTCCGATCGTCGTTCTCGTGGCGCGCTACGCGGCG
>Ga0105240_10002560_pt1 | contig 29146 bp, 26 predicted proteins | sample KBSC54metaG_FD_80426 | JGI IMG/M metagenome (GOLD analysis project Ga0105240, IMG submission 80426) | Corn rhizosphere microbial communities from Kellogg Biological Station, Michigan, USA - KBS C5-4 metaG | ecosystem: Host-associated > Plants > Roots > Rhizosphere > Soil | place: Michigan, USA... | reverse complement strand
GTAGTGCTTATAAAATTCTCTCATTTCAGCAAAAGGCCAGGTAGTGAAAATGTAAAATTGTATATTCTTCATGGATTCATTGTTTTGAATAATTTCATCCATCTGAGCGCGACAATACGGGCACTCCGGACTAAAATAAAACAATACTACAGGTTTTTCTGCAGGAGTGTTGCCAGTATTAATATAAGTAGTGCTGTCATGCAAAAGCAGATTAAAGGAAGGTAAAGGATTTCCCTCTAAGCCAGTATGCAAAGGTGCCCGGTTATTGCAACTGCACAACTGTATGATGATTAAAACAAGCGCAATATTTTTCATTCTCGTAAGTTTTACATTCAAAGTATAGTGATGCCAGTCGTAATCTTCAAATTGTCTTAACTAGAGGCCATGGAGGTAGATTTTTCCCTCAAATTTGTATGTATTCGTCTGCACAAAACAATGCCCGTTAATGCTAGAACTATGCAAATTGAATTGAATAGTAGATGTTGTTTCCATGATAAGGATTCTAAGACACCCCCACAGGTGCACGGCAAATGATCATTATAGATTAGTATATAAACAATGTACCCGGTAAAAAGAACCATAAGTAAAAGTGAAGCGTACAGCCCTTTTAAACGTGTAATGGGAATGAATAAAATAACTGAAACAATGATTTCTGTTATTGGCAATATAATAGCTAGCCAACGCGATACAGGTTTCAATAACGGAGATAAAGCTATTTGCTCTTTAAAAACGGCGTACTCCATCAACTTACTGATGCCGGTATATAAGAAGAGGGTAGCAAATAATAGGACTATAATTTCTATAATAGTGTTCCATTTCATAGTAATCTGTTGAATATTGATATGATATGACTATTGTCCAACTAAAGTCGATTTAGAATATAAATTTCCCGGGCGGCCAGTTTTGTCTCAGATATTGGATGTTATATCAAGCTAGATCATTCATGCAACCAATCGAAAATATAAACTCAACCGATGCTATAAACGATTGCTCTTACGGGTTAACTTAGTGAGCCTGTTGTACGGTGGTTTCATCTACCACAATGAGTTCTAGCAGATCTGCGGGGAAGGCTATATGAAGGCAAGCTGTCCCATTTAACCCGAATTTATCTATTCATTTATCCTCCCATTTGGAAATTTTAATGGAACGAAAAGTTTTGTATTTATCTGGACTGAATTTACTTGCAGGTATTTGTTTAAAGATGATTGAATTTCATTATTAATTCTTTTCCAAATTACTACTCATTAATATCGAGATCAAGATCAATACTATCGTAATAGTTGATTTTTCTATAAGTAAAATCATGTAACCCCAACGATCATCCCTTTAAAACTGGCTTCTTAAAACATTCGAAGCTCCATTTGGCCTTGAATAAAAAGGTTTGCCCTATTAGGATTGCTCGATTTTGGGTGATGGTATTGGAAGTAACGGACTGACTAACTTTCAGGTTGGAATTCAGTATATTATTGGCAGAGAAACTGCAGCTTAGCTTTTTTCTCTTCAGAAAAGACCGATGTAAGTGGATATTCAGTATCGCAGACCTTGAGGAAAGGCTTGGGTTGCCTCCGCCACTCAAATTTTGTATGAATTCATAGCTCAAGGTCCAGTTACGGGAAAAATAATTACGGCTGGTCATCCCACAAATCATGGTAGATGCTAAGACGGGAAGGTTGTCGGTAGATATATAGCGGATGAGACTATAATTATGTGAAAAGAAAATATTTACCTCTACTTGATCGGGTACACTGTATTGCAAGTTCAAATTTTGGTTTATATTCAACGTATTTGTGATTTGCAAAATATGATCCTCCATAGAAACTCCATGATTTTTGTTGAGTGTTCCCCACCCAGCTATCTTCAGCCGCTTATTCTGCAACAGAAGAAGATCGAACCGCCAGTTTAAATTTATAACATAAGAGCCTTTGACATTTTCAAAATAGGTTTGCTGGACTACAGTACTGGTATCATGAGAGTGGACGATATTAGGGATGATCATATCTTGAGAGGGGGTATAGCTGATCCCGATACCGAACCCTTGATATCGGGTGGGCTGTTGGGAATTATGGTCGTAGTTCAGAGCTAGTGTGCGGTTTAGAGCTGGCCTCAGTTTGGGATTTCCTGTCACAGGATATTGGGGATTGCCGAGATCGGTCACGGGCTGCACCTGCTGTAGCTCGGGAGGAGATACAATTGTACTGTAACTTAGGCTGATCTTATGGACTGGGTTGAACGAATAACTAAAGGCCAACCTAGGCAATACGTTAAAATAATGATACGATTGGTTAGTTCCCTTGCCGGTAGACCGTCCTTCCATAGTTCCCGGCTCGGAGAGCAGGCTCAAATCCATATCTGTTTTATTGCTGTGCCGGGTATACCCCACTTGCAGACTCTGGATAGTGGTCCGGAAATTATAGTTATTACTCAAGGAATCAATGATTTGCCAATTCCCTGCGCTACTATTCGGTTGCTGGGTATTGCGGCTACTTTCCGTCAAGACATGGTGCAGGCTGTAGCTTGTTTCCAGAAACCTGCCCGTTCCTAGGGGAATATAGTAGTGGATAGCAGCTGCCATATCCCATCCTTTATTAACATTGTCGATTCGATAATGCTGCAAGCTATGATTGATGAAGCTGTCAGATTGGATTTGGCTTTGCGTCAGATTGTCGCCGGCATGCTGGTTAGGGGTATACTTTAGATTGGCATCCAGGCTGAAACGTAGTCCGGAACGGGAATAAGCCTTTTCGAAATAAGCCTTCGATTCCATGCTTATATTTCGGGTATCAGATTGATTTATTGTGAAGGATTGGCCAGCTTTATGGAATCCGCTATCCGTCTCTGTAGAGGCTTGAGTTATCTGTTCGGTTTCCTTGGACGATTGTTGTTTGAACGAAGCGTTGATGCGCAATAGCGTGTTTAAAGCAGGTGTATAAATAAATTCATAGTTCAACTGCTGTTGCTGCTTGTTACCCCGAGTAATATTGTCTTGTTCTTGATGGGTGTAACCATTAAAAAAATTGAAGTCTTGTATAGTAATGTTTTCGAATTGATGGTCAGTGGCAATCAAATTCCCATCACCCGATCCTGACCATGCTGTGCTCCAGCGGTCGGCATAGCTAAGTTTAAGGTATCGTATATTTTCTCTACCGAAGGGATTACTATTGTTGATCCCACTGATCAGGGAAAGTCTTCTTTCGCTGGAAAATGCATTTGCAACAAGAATTGCCGAATACTGATCTTTATTGCCAATTTCGCCTTCTGCACTTCCTAACTGGCCGTTTCGTTTGTCCTTTTTAAGTTCGATATTTAATACTTTTTTGGGCTCACCAGTCTTTACGCCGGTCAGCCGCGCTTGGTCGCCGTAATCATCGATTACCTGGATTTTCTCAATTAAATCGGAAGGAATATGCTGGAGGGCTTCTCGAGCATCTAGCTCGAAAAATTCCTTACCATCTACCAGTATCTTTACTATTTTTTTTCCCATTCTGGTTATGCTGCTGTCTGGATTTAATGTAATCCCGGGCAATTTCTTCAATAGATCTGCCAGCATAGATTCCTCCCGCATAGCATAGGCTTGTGCATGATATTCCACGGTATCCTTTTTGATTGTGATCGATTGGACCTGGTGAACGACAAAAGTTCGCAATTCCTGATATTCAGTTTGCAAGATAATAGGAGCAACTGAAAATATTTTCGTATCGACCGGAAATGAAAGGTTTTGATGGTAAGACTTATAGCCTTTCATAGTTACCAGTATATCGAATGCCCCACCGACTAGTCCGGAGATCATAAAACTCCCGTCATCTCCGGATACCACTTGGATGCTGTCCCTGGCGCTCCATAATCGTATTGTCACCCCGGATAGCAATAGACCTGAGCTGTCTTTCACGACCCCATGGACGGTATGGGACGGTTGTGTATATGCACAAGAGAAATAAAGGATCAGGAAACCCGTTATAAAGACCCTTTTTCTCATTAGTACTATACATTTTCATTTTTCACTTTCTAAAGAGAATCGTAATGGCTATGTCTGCCCTCAGCATCCATATTGATTCCTATATTCAGATGGGGTCATCGCAGTGATTTTTTTAAAGATTTCCCCAAAATGGCTATGTGTCTTAAACCCTACAGCCCTGGCAATAACCCGAAGTGGCTTATCAGACCCCTCTAGCATGGACTTAGCAACCGTAATCCTCGCCTGTTCATGGTATCTATATAGGCTATACCCTGTCTTCTTCTTGAGACCAGCCTGCAATTTGGGAACACTCAGCTCAACCTCTACTGACAGGCTTTCGGGAGAAATATGATCTGCATAGTTTTTTTCAATAAAAACAATGGCCTGATCGATGCGCCTGAGATCGCGCGGCTGGAGTGCCATCCGCCCCGAATTAGACAATAAAGCATGGGGATTTAAATCCCTCTGGTTATCCTTGTAATTTAGTGTCTTGTGGATTCCTTCCGCTTCTAGTTTTTTCTGTATCAAAGGGATCGTGTCTATTGGTTGTAATAATGATCCATAGATTACGCTAAGTTCTCCAGGAAGAGATTCAATAGCAATGTTTTTATTAGGCATATTTTTTAATTAGAAATGATACTTTCTTGTTTATCTGTTCACGATATTCATGTGAATGACCAAAGCTATTTTAGATACAAGGGAAAAAGGGGCAATCACTTCCATCTCAGGATAATTTTCTAAAATCCATTTTTTTCATACTCCAGGCTCCCATTAACAAACTGTCGATTACTTTTTAACTCAAAATTAATCTGTTGACTACTCTCGATTTAAATGCCGACTTATGGATAAATCGCATCAATTGATACCTGATTAGGGTATCCGAGGACTTCCAATTTTAAAATGAATCTTGAATAAACGTTTTCTTATAGTATTATAAGCCATGGTTAACTGTGTCACTGACGCCGGATCGATGGACATGATATTAGGCCACCAGGTCAGTCTTCGAAAAGAAACAGTGCCCTCCGATATCCCCGCTCTTCTCTAGAATGTTGAGAACAACATTTGCGTGTTTCTATAACTCATAGGCTACCGTGAGACCAGCTGACTCGTAACCGATAACTATGGCCTTTTTTGGATAGTTTGTCAGGTTGAGATAAATGAAATCTACTTTCTTCTGTTAAGAGATCAGCTGCCTTGCGGCATAGGGCATCTCACGACAGTAGCCTGCCAAAACCTATCCATGGAGAGACAGGCCGTCCGGCCGCGGGTGGTATATAGAATTGCTAATTAACCAGAATCCCATTCCAATTAAAATTCCTTTTGATGATCCATGTTGAAGATTGAGTTGCCTCATGCAGTGTTCATGCAAATTACTTGTACATGATAGCAGATTCAAGGGAAATACTATCATGATCCGGGCAAATCATGGTTTCTCCGATACGTTGCTTGTCCATAATGAGCCGATAGCGATAATCTGTAGGTCGCACGCCAGTTCGTTCTTTGAAATTCTTTGTAAAATGGCTGCCGGAGCAGAACCCGTGCCTGTAAGCAATCTGTTCAACAGTCAGGCTGAAATCCGCCAGATCTTCTGTCGCCCGGTCTATTCTTACTTTCAGCAGGTAATTATGCACGGTGGACCCGGTCATGAAGACAAAGATCCGTAGGAACAGCTTCCTGTCCAGCCTAACCTCCTCCACGAGGGCATCGGCAGAAATGGCTTCTGTGTGATGTGCATGAATATAGTCAATGGCTTTCTGGACCTGTGCGGTCTCATACGGAGTGTAGACACCTTTAAGTGGCATAGAAATGAATATTGGTTTGATAATAAGGATCCCAACCCGATAGGAACAACCCAAACCGAATGACCTTATGCCTAAGGAAACTCTCCGTTGATATCTCAATGGATCCGGTCAGGCTGCTCCTTTACCAGGTGTATAAGTGATTGCTAAAAACCAGGGAACCTTTTTTTACCTTTAATAGCTATTAAAATAATATTTCGGGAAAATTTATAGATACCCGGATATCGACGGTGACATTCTACACGAATTTAAACTCTCCCGATGTCCTCATCAAGTCCATTTTTGTCCCGGCGACGGCCCAAAATATTCACACAGCGCATTGCAGCCTGTACTCCATCGGCGTCATCGAAGTGATCTCCTTGAACCTTTTGCAGAAATGGCTTTCCGTTTTAAAGCCGACAGAGCTGGCAATAGCCTTCAGCGGATGCCCGGTGTCCGACAACATCGGCATGGCCTGCTCGATCCTTACTTTAAAATGATATTCGTGCAATGTGAGACCGGTTTTCAGCTTTATGCCGGCCCGGAGCTTCTTGATGCCCATCCCAATTTCCATGGATAATTGTTCGATGGAGATAGCATCCCGGTAATGCTTTTTGATATAGGAGAGAGCCTGGTCAACGCAGGATAGATCATACAGGTTTAGCTGGATTTTTCCATGAAGACGCATAAGAAAGAATTGATTGATGGATAAGACTTCACTTACTTCAATCAGAGCAGTAACCGCATATATAGATGCCGTTGAAAAACGTATTTTCTCTGCTGGAATATTCTGACAGTATGCGCAAGATGGGAATGGGGAACAAGAGGATCCCTTGCTCAGGCGCATAGTTGCTTCCTGAACAAAGATAGGAGGGCGAAAATAATGGAATGGGTCAAATCAGGACTATTTCGAGACAAAATTGAAAATTACCGGCGGCAACCTCATTTCTGCCCGTTGGTCTTCCGCTGCTGTGCCGGCGTATGACCGTAATATTTCTTATAGGCTTTTGAGAAATGCTGCGAATTGGCATACCCGGTGGCATAACCAATATTATCGACCTGGTCGTCTGTGTCATTGAGAAGCCTCTTTGCCTCCTTCATCCGGGCATGCAGTCGATAGATGAGTACACTGCTCCCATAGAACTGCTGGAACCCGCTCTTCAGCTTATGCATGTTCAGCCCCACTTTGCGGGATAGTATGAGAAGGGATACGGGCTTGTCCAGGTTCTTCAGCAATTCATCTTTTGCCGTATAGATCTTCTCGATCTCTTCCTTACGGAAAAAGATCCTGTCGATGATGGGTTCATTGCTTATTTTTTCCAGGACGACGATCAGGAGCTCCATCACCTTTGTGACGGTATAGAATTCCCTTACGGTGCCCATATACCGGTTTTTAAGTATCTCATCCACGATACGGGTCATCTCGATAGTTGTTACCTGGTTGAGAGGACAGAGAAGAGCGGCTTCCCCCTTTGCTATCTTGTCGAGGAATGTGCCCAATACAGGAAAATATTCGGCCAGTTTGCTTAGAAGCTTTGGCGAAAGATGTATATCAAAGGTAGTATAGATCCGTCCTGCCTGCAGGTGTAACTGGTTGTCCACGGAAGGGACATACAGGAGGTTAAAGCTGCCGTCATGCAACTCCCTGTCACCCAAACCTTTACCGTGATATGTAAAAGTATTGTTGAGACCGAACTGCAGCTCCAGCTTCGGGAGCTTGCTGATACTGTTAATCCTGCTGTCCTTTACCAGGAGGTAATTACTGTACCAGACTTCCGCCTCAGGCGTCTGCACCTGCTGAAAAAGGAAGTCACCGAATGGCCCCGAGATAGCCACAGGTATAAATCCCTTTAACAGATAGGTTAGCAGGGTGGGAGGGACGATGGGTGAATAACGCAGGCCCCCAGAATTGTCCAAGCTTAGAGCTGTATTCATATAAGTAAGGTTTTAGTTAAAGCAGGGTAATACCAGCAGGGAAGGTCATATTAAAAAAAATAATTAACCCGGTTCCTAACCGGAATTGATAATCCATATATGTTTTCATCTACCATCCCCGCTTTTAAACAGCCACCGCTTTTTCGGGCAGGCTGCCTGAAGGAAGAAAGGGCTCCTTTGCTTTTACCAGCCGGGCGCGGGTAACGGTCGGAACCTGCTCAATGTGAATACGTGGACCAACCGGCGCCAAGTGCCAAACAATCGCTATTTTTGGGCTGTTAGGATCTCTTATGAAAAAAAGGCAATTAGGCCGGAGCGGGCTACAGGTAGCCCCCCTGGCATTGGGCGGCAATGTTTTTGGCTGGACCATCGATGAGGCAACGTCTTTCCGTGTCCTTGACGGGTTTGCAGGGGCGGGTTTCAACCTCATAGATACTGCTGATGTCTATTCCCGCTGGGCCCCGGGCAACCAGGGAGGAGAGTCCGAGACCATCGTCGGCAAGTGGGCAAAGAGCAGGGGCTTGCGTGACAAGGTGGTCATTGCCACCAAGGTTGGCGGTGATATGGGACAGGGGAAGAGGGACATCTCAAAAAAATATATCTTACAAGCCGTGGAGAGCTCCCTCCGTCGTCTGCAGACAGATTATATCGACCTTTATCAAAGCCATTGGGATGATGAGACTACTCCGGTGGAAGAAACCCTGGAAGCCTATGCCGAGTTGATCAAAACAGGGAAAGTCAGGGTCATAGGTGCATCCAATTTCACGCTTACCCGGCTAAAGGCTTCCCTGGAGGCCAGCGCCCGGATCGGCTATCCACGCTATGAGAGCATACAGCCCCATTATAATCTTTATGAGCGGCAGGAGTTCGAGCGGCAACTGGAACCGCTGTGCATAGAGCTTCAGCTGGGCGTCATCAGCTACTTTTCTCTCGCCAGGGGTTTTCTCACGGGAAAATACCGCAGCGAGCGTGATCTTGCCCAGAGTGTTCGGGGAGGGGGTGTAAAGGATTATCTGAATGAACGTGGGTTTCGCATCCTGAAAGCGCTGGATGAGGTGGCGGAGCAATACAAGACGGCCCCTGCCAGTGTAGCGCTTGCCTGGCTCATTGCCCGTCCGTCGATAACGGCGCCTATCAGCAGCGCCACGAGTACGGCTCAGCTGGATGAATTGGTAAAGGCGGCATCGCTAAACCTGGATACGGCGGCTGTAGAGAAGCTGAATAAGGCCAGTGAATATTGATCTTTAACTATAACACTCAAACATCATCATCATGAAACGCACAGCTAAGGCACATTGGAAAGGCAATTTAAAAGAAGGCAAGGGAGAGCTCTCTACTCCCAGCAGCGTCCTGAACCAGACGAATTACTCCTTCAAGACCCGTTTTGATCCGGGTGTGGTGGGCACCAACCCCGAAGAGCTGCTTGCTGCAGCGCATGCGGGCTGTTTTACCATGGCGATCAGCGCTCAGCTGACCCAGGCAGGGATCACTGCGGGTGACATTGAGACGGAAGCCACCCTCGATCTGGACCTGGTGGGCTTAAAGATCGACGGCATACACCTGGATGTGAAGGCCGCTGCCATCGATGGCGTTTCGGAAGCGAAATTCAAGGAAGTGGCCGAAGGGGCCAAGAGCGGCTGTATCATCAGCAAAGCGCTGAGCGTGCCGATCACGTTGTCCGTGACGTATAAATAGCAGTCCCGGGTAGTGGCATTAGCCGGCCAGACCTACTTAAGGAATAAATGAAATGAATCCCCTCTGAGACCTATCCGCATGGATTCCAGCGCGATAACCTCGGAGGGGTTTATATTTCCCAGGTTGGCATTGGGGCCGATGAGGGTGAGGAAATACAACTGCTGATCTTTTTGAGGGGCCTCCCAGATGATCTTTTCCGCGGGTACTTTGGTAAGTATCTCCTGGACCAGTCCTTCGCGTACTTCACCGGAATTACGGTAAAGACCCACTGTACCTGTTTCGCGTGCTTCCGCGACAATATAGGAGGCGCCGGCTTCCAGCTCGGCCTTCATCAGCTGGATCCACTTGTAGGGCGGCGTGATATGTTCCCTGTCCTTATCCTTCGAGCCGACCTCACTCAGCACCGTACCATATTGGGAAAGTTTCTCTATATAGCCGCATTTTTCTTCGTGGGGAATGTCGATGGAACCGTCCGAGACCTCGATATAATCGATGGCATATTCTTTTAGAATATGGGTAAAATCGGGGAATTGATTGCGGATGACAAATGCTTCGAAGAGCAGGCCTCCAAAGTATACTTTTATTCCAGCCTCCTGGTATACCCTGACCTTTTCCGCGAGGTCCTGTGAGACAAGGGCGGTTCCAAAAGCAAGCTTGACGATGTCTACATATGGCGCAGCTGCCGACACGAGGTTCCTGGCTTCGGCCAGGCTCAGACCCTTGTCGTTGACCATGGTAAGCCCATATGCCCGTGGGCTTTCCGTGCGATCGGGAATTTGGGTCAATGGGAAGTTCTTCACATTCATAGGTGCAATTTACAAAATCCGGACGGGTGATGCGAAATATCAAATCTTTATGTAATTTGTGCGTCAAACTCAACTTGTCATATGGCTCAGATGGATGCAAAAAGGGCGGAGAAGATATCCAAGGCGTTATCCGATCCTACCCGGCTGAGGATTCTCAGCGAGATCAAGAAGAGGAATGAATGCCTCTATTGTGCGGATCTTTATGAAAATATCCATCTGGCGCAGCCTTCTATCAGCCATCATATGAAGCAACTGACCGACACGGCCATCATCCTTTCGGAGAAAGAAGGGCGGAATATCAAATACAAAATGAACAACGAGGTGATAGATGAGTTCATCGGCTTTTTACAGGGTTTGAAAAAATAGCTGCCCATCAATTCTTCGCTTTTTCCTGTTCCTCCTGTTTCTTCCTGGCCTCTTCTTCCTGTTTTTTCTTTTCTTTTTCTTTCTTCCTGAAGAATCCTCTCAGCAGGAAATTATGTTTGGCCGCCTCCATGTTCTCGTTAAGCCCTTCGGACCCTTTCTTGAGGTTTTTCACTGTGGCGCTGAGGTTGGAGGACAGGGTGGTATCTTTCAACAGTTTGCCAAGGGCGCCTTTCCCACTGTTGATCCGGGAGGTGATGTCCGCCAGGTTGGCGGTGATGACGGCTGCATTGTCCGCGGAGACTTTCAGGCTGCCCATGATCTGGTCCGTCTCGATGGGTTTGACGGAGCCGATAATGTCACCGTCCTTTACGGCAGACTGGCCGGTTGTGCCGGCTGCGATGGTGACGACCTTGTCACCCATCAGTCCTTCGGAGCTGATGGCGGCTTTTGCATCTTTTTTGATAAATTTCTGCACCTTTCTCTGAATGATCATATCTACCTGCACCGAAGTGTCGGTGACCAGCGAGATCCCATCCACGGTGCCGATGTCGATACCGCCCAGCCGCACGTTGCTGCCGGCTTTCAGCCCGCTGACGGAATTGAACAGGGCGCTGACGTGCAGCACCGATCCGAATTTATTCTTTTGTTTCCCGATGTAATAAACGGCGGCAATCGCCAGAACAAGGGCTGCGACGGAGAAAAGTCCCAGTTTCCACTTGTAATTTTTTTCCTTTGGCATAACAGTATGTTTAAGCGTACTGGTGATTTTAATAGAAAAAGCTTCGGATCCATTCGTCCCTGGACTTTTCCAGTTCTTCATAGGAGCCTTCGGCTATTATCACCCCTTCTCTGAGCATGATGATCCGGTCAGCCGTAAGCTTCGCGCAAAGCATGTCATGGGTGATGGTAATGGAAGAGATATTATATTTTTTCTTTGTCCGGATCATCAATTCGCTGATCTCCCGTGAGGTGCCTGTGTCCAGACCGGTGGTCGGCTCATCGTACAACATGATCTCCGGCCGGAGGATCAACGTCCTGGCAAGCCCGATGCGTTTGCTTTGCCCCCCCGAGAGCCTGGAAGGCAGCTGGTCGATGGCATCCTCCAATCCTACATTCTCCAGCATTTCCATGATGCGGGCATCTTTTTTTTCCTGTGTCATGGTCTTCTTGTGCATCCGCAGCGGGAATAAAAGATTTTCTTTTACGGTCATCGAGTCATAGAGGGCGGCATTCTGAAAAAGGAAACCCACCCTTACCCGGAGGACATTGAGCTCATCGTATTTCAAGGTGGAAGGGTCTTGCCCCAGCACCTTGATCTCTCCTTCGTCCGGCCGTTCCAGCCCTACCAGGCATTTGATCAGTACGGATTTTCCGGAGCCCGATTTACCGAGTATCACCAGGTTTTCCCCTTTGCGTACTTCGAGATCCACGCCTTTCAGCACTTCATGATCCTTGAAGGATTTTTTGAGTCCCCGGATCGTGATCACGGGCTCGTGGTGCTCATTCCGGGCGACCCTCTTTTGCTCAGCAATATCATTGGTTTGTTCTGTCATGTTAAAATATCTGTGATCTGCACCGCCAGCATATCGATGACGAATACCGCCAGCGAACCGGCGACGACGGCGGAATTGGCAGCAACGCCCACGCTTTCCGTCCCCCGGCGGGCGCGGTATCCTTTATAACAACCGATCAGTCCTATCACAAAACCGAAGAAAAAAGATTTGATGATCGCGGGAAAAACGTCGATGAATTCCAGGTGAGCAAAGGCTGCGACAAAAAAATGCCGCAGAGTAGTGGCATCATGGATATTCATGGCGATATAGCCTCCGAACAGGGCGATGGCATCGGCCAGGATGGTCAGCAACGGGATCATCAACGTGGTAGCGAGCGTCCTTGTGACCACGAGATAACGGAAAGGGTTGATGGCGGATACTTCCATGGCGTCGATCTGTTCAGTCACTTTCATGGATCCCAATTCAGCGCCCATCCGTGATCCCACTTTTCCGCAGCAGATGAGCGCTGTGATCACGGGTCCTATCTCCCGTACAACAGAAACAGATACCATGCCCGGGATGAGTGAAATGGCGCCGAAGTCAGCCATGGAAGGCCTGGTCTGTATGGTGAGCACCATGCCCATGATAAAGGCCGTAAGCCCGATGAGAAAGGTGGACTTATAACCCACCAGGTAACATTGGTAGAATATCTCCCTCCATTCATAAGGGGGGCGGAGCACTTCCCTGAAATATCTTCCGGCAAAGGACACCAGGTCGCCTGCATTATAGAAGAATTTCTGCAGCTGACTTCTTTTTTCCGTGACGCGAACTTTTGCTTTCTGGTATGGGTTAAGGCTTGATGGCATGTGGGATCGTTTATTTATGAAGGTAGCGTCTCCAGAGAGTAGAATTTCAATTATCAATCCAAGTATCTAAAAGCTATCCTATCAGGTAATTCCAGTGTAAAACAGGCATTTTACACGATTTGCCCATGATAAAAAGGGAAAAATGTAGAAATAGTTCCCCAGCTTTTCACACCTATGGCTTTGCATTATCACTTACTTTTGAGTAGCGTATGATACTCATTGTAGATGATAAGCCGGAGAATATTTTTTCGCTGAAGACCATCCTGGAATTACATTCTTTTCCTACGGATACCGCCTCCAGCGGAGAGGAGGCCTTGAAAAAGATCCTCCGGCATTCCTATGCACTGATCATACTCGATGTGCAGATGCCGGGTATGGATGGCTTTGAAGTGGCGGAGGCGATCAGCGGTTATAGCAAGGCCAGGGATATTCCTATTATTTTTCTTTCTGCGGTCAATACGGACAAGAAGTTCATTACAAAAGGGTATTCGTCCGGAGGGATGGACTATATCACCAAACCCATCGATCCGGATATCCTTCTGTTGAAAGTAAAGACTTTTTATCGTCTGAATGAGCAGAACAGGGAATTGAACAGGATACAGGCCAGTTTGCGGAGCGAGATCGAATTCCGTAAAAAGGTGGAAGGTGAATTACAGGATGCCATCCGTAAAAAGGATGAGTTTATCAGCATTGCCAGTCATGAGCTGAAGACGCCTCTGACTACCATCAAAGCCTATGTTCAGCTGTTGGATCGTGCTATCGGGACGGATGATCCCACCAAGATGTATGTGGACAGGACGCTGGTGCAGGTGCGCAAGCTGGATAACCTCATCGTGGATCTGCTGGACCTGTCCAGGATCGAGAGTGGTAAATTGAAGTTCAATAAAAAGGTATTTAATTTCGGATCGATCCTTTCCAGCGCTGTCGAGATGATCCGGCAGACCTATCCGGACTACCGGGTTGTGCTGAAGGGGACGTCGGATGTGCAGCTGTATGGGGATGAGATGCGTATCGAGCAGGTGTTGATCAATTATCTCACCAATGCGGTAAAGTATTCCCCGGACAATAAGGAGGTGCATATAGAAGTCTCCTGTGACAAGGATCAATGTCTTTGTGTCCGGGTGAAGGACTTTGGCATCGGTATCCAAAAAGACCATCAGTCCAATATCTTTCATAAGTTTTACAGGGTGGAAGAGTCGGCCAATCGTTTTCAGGGGCTGGGTATCGGCCTGTACATTTGCGCCGAGATCATCCGCCGGCATGAAGGGGAGTATGGGGTGGACAGTGAGCCGGGCCGGGGATCCGTCTTCTATTTTTCCATTCCTGTCGCTGTTGGAGCGTTAGAAGCCGTGACCGCATAAGTTTAAAATAAAGAGCATTTGAATGATAATTGCTAAGCAACCCGGGTTACTGCGCAATCTGCAGATCGGGTTTGGGCTATCCCTATTCATCCTGGTCGTTTCTTCCATTGCAAGCTATAGCAGTATCCGGTCCCTTCTGGAAAGCGCCCGCCTGGTGGATCACACGGATTCAGTGATCTTCCGGCTGGAGAGCGCCTTGTCTGCGCTGAAGGATGCGGAGACGGGGCAGCGGGGCTATTTGCTGACAGGGGATACCACCTTTCTTCGCCCTTATTACGGCAGCAGGCAGAGAGCCATGGTTATCGTGGACAGCATCCGGACCATGTCGGCGGATAACCCGGCACAGATGCAAAATGCCAATGAATTGTATGAGCTGATCTCCCGGAGGTTGACCCTTTTGCAGGAGGTGCTCGAACAGAAGCAGGAGACCAACCTGTTCAACCTGGCCGATCTGAAGAAAGGAAGAGACTATATGGAAGAGGTCCGTATGGTGGTACAACGAATGCAAAGCGAAGAGCACAAGCTGCTGACCCCCCGGTTGGTAAAATTGCAGCGTTTGTCCAGCTATACACCCATGCTTATCCTGGTAGCAGCGGTATTGGCCATCCTCATCACCGTCTTTTTTTACCGGCGGGTGTACAATGATTACCTTGAAAGGACGGCCCTTTATGCGGAACTGCAGCAAAAGGAGGTGGAGATCGCCCGGCGTATAGATATCATCGGTGATATTGCCGAAAAAATATCCGGGGGTAACTACCAGGTACGGGTGTCCGAAGATCAGAAAGACAGCCTGGGCGAGCTTTCGATCAGCCTTAACAAAATGGCAGCAAGCCTGGAACGTTCCTTTCATCTCTTGTCCGACAATGAATGGCATCAGGCCGGCATGGCCCGTCTCAGCGAGATCATGGCGGGCGAGACGGATATGAGGACCCTGGCGTCCAATATCATCTATTTTCTAACAGAGTACAGTCGCAGTAAGGTGGGAGCCCTGTATATCATGGATACTTCCTCCCGTACGTTGATGCTGCAGGGGAGCTATGCGCTCGCTCCCGACAGCCGCCGGCAGAAGGTGACCGTGGGGGACGGAATAGTAGGGCAGGTTGCGCTGGATGGGCGGCGGATACTCGTAAAGGATATCCCGCCGGGGGAATGGGTGGTAAGCTTTGCTGCCGGCGGGATCAAGCCCCGCACGATGGTGGCTTTTCCTTTTTTTTATGAAAAGCAGATAAAGGGAGTGGTGGAGCTCGGGTCGCTGGAATATTATACTGAACGGGAACTGAGCTTTTTCACCAGCGTGAGTGATAACATGGGCACGGCTGTCAATAGCATCGAGGCGCGTATCCAGCTGCAGCATCTGCTGGAAGAGACCCAGACCCAGGCGGAGGAGCTGCAGGGGCAGCACAGGGAGCTGGAGAATTTAAATATGGAGCTGGAAGTACAGACGGAGAAGCTGCAGGTGTCCGAGGAAGAGTTAAAGGTACAGCAGGAAGAATTGCAGCAGACCAACCAGGAGCTGGAGGAGCGGAGCCGCAACCTGGAAGAGAAGAACCAGCTTGTCCTCTTACGCAACCTGGACATCCAGAAAAAGGCCGAAGAGCTGGAACAGATCACTCAATACAAGTCGGAGTTCATGGCCAATATGTCCCATGAGCTACGGACCCCGCTGAACGCGATCCTGTTGCTGTCAAGATTGTTGACGGAAAATACCAGCCAGAACCTTTCATCCGACCAGGTAGAATATGCCAGGGTCATCCAAAGTTCCGGGCAGGGATTATTGGAGCTGATCGACGAGATACTTGATCTGTCCCGTATCGAGTCGGGGAAGCTGCAGCTTGAACATACGCTGGTCACGGTGGAAGAGGTGGTGAATGACATGCGTATGCTGTTCGTTCCCATGGCAAAGGACAAGAACCTGGAAGTACGCTTCGTCATTGAGGAAGGGACGCCTGTCCAACTGGAGACGGATAAGACGCGCCTGGAGCAAATATTAAAGAACCTTCTCTCCAATGCCTTTAAATTTACGGCGAAGGGGTCTATTACTCTCCGTGTTGGGCCTGCCGTGCAGCGGAACTTTCTCGAATTTTCCGTCCTGGATACCGGCATCGGCATTCCCGAAGATAAACATCAGCTGATCTTTGAGGCCTTTCAGCAGGCGGATGGTTCCACCCGTCGTATGTATGGGGGGACAGGGCTCGGACTTTCCATCAGCCGGGAGCTGGCCAAGCTGTTGGGCGGAGAGATCAGCATTACGAGCAAGCCCGGTGAAGGCGCCGAATTCAGGGTCACGATCCCCCAGTTCAAGATGGAGGCAGGGCTGGAAATGCCTGACCCGATGACTTCGAAGGAGACTACCCTTACCCTGGGAGGGGAGATGCCTGTGTTAACGCTTACCGACATTCCCCCGGATATACCCGATGACAGGAATCTGCTCACACCGGCGGACAGACCATTGCTCATCGTGGAGGATGACGCTTATTTTGCCAGGGCGTTGCTGGATTTTGGACATAAAAAAGGATATAAAGGCATTATTACCGTCAGGGGCGACACGGTAGTCAGCCTGGCAAAGGCCTATCATCCCGTAGGTATCTTACTCGATATCCAGCTGCCTGTAAGAAACGGCTGGGAAGTGATGGAGGACCTGAAAAAAGACACCACAACCCGGCATATACCCGTACATATCATTTCCTCCTTTGAGGTGAAGAATGAAAGTCTTACAAAGGGGGCCATCGACTTTATCTCCAAGCCTGTGGCTTTTGAAAATATGGATGCTGTTTTCGAAAGGATAGAATATGTCCTGAACCGCAGCTCGAAAAAGGTGCTGATCGTCGAAGATAATACCAGGCATGCCGAGGCGCTTTCCTACTTTCTTGGCACCCATGATGTCAGGAGTGAGATAGCCAATACCATTGCCGGCGCCATAACCTCCCTGGATAAAGAGGAGGTACATTGTGTAATTTTGACCAGGGAGGCGGCCGATGAAGCCGACAGGGAAAGCCTGGACACGATCCGGAAGAACCCGGGATTGGAAAATATTCCTATCATTGTATTGACGGGAAAGACGATCTCCAGGGGAGAAGAGGTCCGTCTGCGGCAATATGCCGACTCCATCGTCGTAAAGACGGCTCATTCCTACCAGCGTATCCTGGATGAGGTATCTCTCTTCCTTCACCTGGTGGATGAGGGACAGAAGAAGGAGCCTTCCAGCGCGCTGGGGAGATTAGGAGCGTTGGACGAGGTGCTTCAGCACAAGACCGTGCTGGTAGCAGATGATGATGTACGCAATATCTTTTCTCTCACCAGGGCGCTGGAGACCCATAAGATGAAAGTGCTGCAGGCCATGGATGGCAAGGAGGCGCTATCCATGCTGGAAACCGGCAATAATACGGTGGACATTATCCTGATGGATATGATGATGCCGGAGATGGACGGCTTCGAGACCATCGCCCGTATCAGGAGACATCCCAGTCTGAAACATATCCCGATCATCGCGGTTACGGCGAAAGCCATGGCGGGGGACAGGGAAAAATGCATCCAGGCCGGGGCCTCGGACTATATTTCAAAGCCAGTGGATATCGATCAGCTGATGTCGTTGTTAAGGATTTGGCTTTATGAGAAATAAATGATCACTGCTATTCGATATGAAGAGCTGGACTTATTGTTGAATGACCTTTTTACCCGGTATGGGTATGATTTTACCGAGTATTCCAAGGCCAGCCTTCAACGCAGGGTGCAGCGTCTGTTTACCCTGGATAGATTTCCCAGCTTTGCGGAATTTCGTCACCGGCTGCAGCATGATCCGCAGTATTTCCGGCGTTTTGTAGAGGAGATCACGGTAAATGTGACGGAGATGCTGCGGGATCCTTCTTTTTACCGTACATTACGAACGACGATCCTGCCTGTGCTGGCTACCTATCCTTTTATCCGTATCTGGCATGCGGGGTGCTCCACGGGGGAAGAGGTCTATTCCATGGCTATTTTATTAAAAGAGGCGGGTCTGCTGCATAAATCTCTTCTGTATGGGACGGATATCAATCCGCTGGTGATCGAGAAGGCGCGGAAGGGGATATTCCCTGTCAGCCAGATGCAGAAATATTCGGAGAACTATATTCAGTCCGGCGGGATCAATGATTTTTCTTCTTATTATACGGCTAACTACCACCTGGCGAAATTCGACAGTGCGTTGACAGGAAAGATGATCTTTTCGACCCATAACCTGGTGTCGGATTTTTCCTTTAACGAATTTCAACTGATACTCTGCAGGAATGTGCTGATCTATTTTGAGCGGGATTTGCAATCGAAGGTGTTCAAATTATTCGATTATAGCCTGGAGAACTTCGGCTATCTGGCCCTGGGGGCCAAGGAGTCCCTGCGGTTCTCTCCGATAGCTGACCGCTACAGGCAGATAGGAAAAGAAAAAATATGGAGGAAGATCCATGAGGCAACCTAAACTGATCGTCATCGGGGGATCTGCAGGCAGCCTGCAGGTGATCATGGGGATCGTCCCGGTGATCCATCCGGATTTTCCCGTGCCTATCCTGATCGTGCTGCATCGTAACAGCATTTTCGAATCCAGCCTGGAAGTGCTGTTTGCATCGAAGAGCCGGGCCCTCATCAAAGAGGTGGAGGAGAAGGAGCGGATCCTGCCAGGGGTTATTTATATCGCTCCTGCCGATTATCATGTGCTGATAGAGGAGAACCGGACCTTTTCCCTCGATTATTCCGAAAGGGTACATTTCAGCCGGCCGAGCATCGATGTTGCGTTTACCAGCGCATCCGATGTGTATGGCGCAGAGCTGGCCTGTCTGCTGCTGTCCGGCGGCAATTCAGATGGGGTCGAGGGGTTGGAGTATGTAAAGGGCAATGGAGGGCTTGTCGTGGTCCAGGACCCTGTCACGGCCGAAGTGCCGTATATGCCACAGCATGCAGTCAGCCGGGTGGGGGTTGATTTTGTGTTGTCAGCTGAAGATATGCCGGCCTTTTTAAGAGGCTTGGCTTTTTTGCCTCTGGATTAAAAATAGCTCAGCCACCGTTTTTTTGCCTGGTTGGCCCGTTTGTACTCGTCGAAGCGACGGCTGATGGGATAGAGGATCAGGGTCACTGCTATCCATACGATATATACCACGGGCAGCGAAAATCCGTATCCCCTCAGCTGGGGGTTGGCGGTCACCCATGTGGTGAGGTCCACCATGTCGCCGGCGGAATGACCCGATAGCATGGCGGCAAGGATGGCCAGCCCGTGTATCAGCGGGATGTGCACCAGGTAATAGAACATGGGAACACGGCCAAAGACGGTGATCTTTGAAGTCAGGGCGTTTAACGGGCGTTCCGAATAAGCCAGGAAGAGCAGGGCTGGTCCCAGGGTCATCAGCGCATATAGTAAAGAAGGGGGATATTTTGTCGTGTTGATAAAGGAGAGAATAGTAAAGATCGCATTCTTTTGGGATGACCAGTGAGCATGGTCGCCGTACACATTTGTCCAGCGCAATAAGATAAACAGCAGGATGGCGCCGATACCCAGGTTGCGGAGCGCCTTTTTTCTGACGGCAGGGTCTATATCCGGAGCGTAGAGGCTTCCCAGGCAATAGCCCAGGCTGATGATGCCTATCCAGGGAATGACGGGATAGCCGACGATTGGATTGATCCCTCCGAACTGGAAGGAGAATTTCTGTTCGTGCAGCAGCGCCCACAGGAAGGCGGGTGCGCCATTTCCGGCTACGTGAGCGTTGTCCAGCAGATTGTGTCCTGCGACCAATACGATGCCTATGAGCAGAAGGACCGGCCGCGGCAGGTGGATGAGCAGGGATAGCGCCATCATGCTGATGCCGAATGCCCAGATCACCTGCAGGATGAATGCAGGATAGTGCGGATTAAAGGTCCATTCCAGGGTTACGATAAATAATTCCACCGCCACCAGCCAGAGGCCGCGTGTAAAGAGGAAGAAAGAAAGGGCTTTTCTGCCGTTCTTCAAACCATAGAGACAGGCGGAAACACCGGCCAGCATCATAAAGATAGGGGCGCAAAAGTGGGTGATCCAACGGGTAAGAAAGATCGGGACGCTGGTGTGCTGCAGGTCGAGCGGATCGTTGACATATGAATAAGCGTGGAAATAGTCACGGACATGGTCCAGCGCCATGATGATCATGACGGTACCTCTCAGCAGATCGATAGACTCGATGCGACGGCTTTTCACTTTGGCGGCAGCGGGGGTGATGAAGGGCGAAGCGATGGCGGTGTTGGACATTTTAGCTTGGTTTACGGGCAAACCTAATAAAAAGGAATTAAATGCGGTAAAATAAATTTTTATCGAATAAAATTCGGTGCAAGCGGTGGTTTTCAGTTCCCCGCCGGCGGCACGGGGCACTGGCGGGGAATAACGGTGCTCAATCCTGCGGGACGGGTTGGCTAAGGGCCATTTGTACGATGGCTTCCAGTTCGGTGATATCGAAGGGTTTCTGGAGGAAGTAATCTGCGTGTGCCTCTTTTGCGAGCTGGGTGACGTTGCTGTTGGCGCTGAAGAAGATGACGGGGATCGATTGCAGGTCGGGGGTATTTTTCAGCTCTTTGGTCGCTTCTATACCGCCGGGGCCGGGTATCCAGTTGTCCATGAGGATGACGTCGGGTTGATGGGTCCTGACGTGTTCGACGATCTGGTTTGAGCTATTGAGGGTAGAGACATCGAACCCCTTCTTTTTCAGGACGATGGAACAGATTTGAAGAATATCTATATCATCGTCTAGTATCAGGACTTTTTTATTCATAATGGTACTAAGTTCATAAAAAATAAACAGCTTCCGGCAAACAGAGGCTGTTTATTACGATACTAAAATTTCATGCCAGCGATGTCCTGATGGATTGACGGGTGGTGTCAGATGGTCTTTTGCCGGAAGAATAAAGGTTTCAGGGTAAACCAGGCCAGGGCGGGGAAGAAGTGCATGGGGATTACCATACCCGGAAAGAGTTCCGGGGTTTCCAGCTCCCGGGGCAATCTGTATGCGATGGGGGTGAGCAGGCTGGCAAAGCTGAGGATGGAGAATAAAAGATTAAAGACGATCTCTCCATTATTTTTGAGCCATTTGTTCAGGGCCCAGAATCCGATGGCGGCCAATATGCCACCAGCCACGCTGCCGGCGACGATGCGTATGGAGGAAGCTACTTTTCCAAAGTCCGCTTCGTTGATGGAATAGTACAGATGGGCGTAGATCAGTCCTGCCACGCCGGCCAGCAGGCCGGATACGATGCCTAAGATGAGTGCTTTTTTGAACATGGTCGGGTTATTTGATTTCCACTACTTTGTTACGGGTACCTTGATATCTATTTTAATCTGTTCGCCTACGTCGCCTCCCGGCTTACCGAGTTTGAAGTCGTTGCGGTTGACGGTAAAGCTGCCGGTGAATACGCCGCCTGTGGCTGTCTTCTGAAAGGTGAAGGGAATGGCGGTAGGTTTTGTAACGCCGTGTATCTGCAGATCGCCGGTGACCTGGTATCCGCTGCCTGTTTTTGTAAAGGATTTGGATGTGTATCGGATCTGTGGATATTTGGCCGCATCGAACCATTCGTCGCTCTTGGCGTGTTTGTTTTGCAGACCGTTGCCTGTGTTGATGGAAGCTACATCGATGTTCACATCGAATTTGGAGGCGGCAGGGTTCTGCTCGTCAAAAACAATAGTGCCTTTAAAAGTTTTGAATACACCGCCTGCGTCGCTGCTGGAAAACTCTATATTATATCCGTCCGCGATCTTATAGCTGGTAGCCACAAAGGCAAAGGCGCTGCCGAGCAGGATCAGAGTGGCTATGGCGGGATAAATAAGCTTGTTCATACATTAGAATTATACCCTATCCGCTTTTTTGGCGGATAGGGTTTGAAGTTAATTAGTCTTTTACAAATTCTGCATTTGCGTTCAGGGCTACATCGTCGCCGAGCATGGCGCTGGGGAAGCCTGCGGCAATGCCGAAGTCGGTGCGTTTGATCGTCCCGGTGACTTTCCAGCCGGCGATGGTCTTTTTGCTTTGAGGGTTAACGGTAGTGCCATTGAGTGTTGCTGTCAGCACAACGGGTTTCGTAACGCCGTGGAGTGTCAGATCACCGGTGACTTCGTAAGTCTTGGCGCCTGTCTTTTTGAAAGAGGTGCTTTTGAAGGTCAGCGTCGGGTATTTGGCTGCATCAAAGAAGTCCGGGCTCTTCAGGTGGTTGTTGCGTTGTTCGACGCCGGTGCTGATGCTGGCTACTTCTGCCGTGAGCTCCACTACGGCGTCAGAAAGATCGTCCTTGGTGGAAGTGATCTTGGCGGTGACGCTGCTGAAGCTACCGTCGATCTCGGAGATGCTTAGGTGCGTGATACCGAAATTCAGCTGGGAGTGTGCCTTGTCCCAGTTCCAGGTTTGAGAAAATCCGGCGGTCGAAAAAAGCGTAATAAATGCTGCTGTTACAAATGTCAATTTCATTTTTTTGTTTTTTGTATGTATAGGTTAAATATAAACAGAACGTCAAAATACGAATGATGGTTGATGTTTCAATGTTTAAACTTCGATAACAAATTCATCTAAATCTATCGTACCTATTTTTTATAACGGTGTTAGGCATAGGGTCAAAAAAAATTGTTTAAGATTCTGTGGGTTGTCCGGCCGACTGGATCCCGCGGATAAAGCTGCACAGCACATCCTCGAGCACCTGCTGGGGTAGTCCGGGATGATTGTTGGACACATTCGTCAGCGAGTTCATATTGATCGACACCAGTCCATGGAGCATTGACCAGAAAGATTGGTATTTCAGGAAAGGGTCGAAAGGTAGTGGTTTGTCCTTTGGCACCATCGCTACGATGCTGTTCATGATGACCTGGTTGAAATCCTGCATGGCAGGGATCTTACTGACTGTCTCGCAGGTGGGAATGCCCAGTCCGAACATCAGCTGGTAATATTCCTTATTGGAGAAGGCAAAGTCCCAGTAAGCCCTTCCCATCGCCCGGATCTCGTCGGCCGGGTTGGACTGACCAGCCTTGGCAGCTGCCAGGGCGTCCGTGAGGAGCCGGAAGCCTTTCCTATTGAATTCCAATAGGATAGCATCTTTATTTTCAAAATGACTGTAGATGACGGGCACACTATACTCGATGGCATCGGCAATTTTCCGGATGGAAAAGGACTGCCACCCTTCGGAGACGACCAGTTCCCAGGCGGTATCCAGGATACTGGACCTCACCTCTTCTTTTTGCCTTTGTTTACGATCTATGATACCCATTTTCTAGCCCCGTTACTTTCCCTAACGGTGTTAGCAAAGTTACGATCATTTTTTATTTTACCAAATTTTTCTGGTTATTGTCCTGCTGCAGATCGATGAGGTAGCTATGGGGATCGATCCGGGCGATGGCCGGTCGCCCTTTTACAATGATCTCCAATGTTTTGACGCCGGCAGTGAAGCGATGACGGTGAAGGTAGAGCGGGGAATCCTCTTGCCCGTATATTCCTATGTCGACATAGTCGTTCATGCAGGTGGCAGGATGTTCTTTGCCGGTGCTGTCGAAATAATTTTTCTGTATCTGCAGCTGAAGGGTTACTTTATATGTTCCATTCTTAAGATCTATAAATGAGGCGGTTAGTAATTTATTGTCATACAGGCATACCTGCTTCCAGCTGTCTTCCAAAAAGTACTTTAAAGAGTCGGGAACGTGGGCGGAGATGGCTTGATAGAGGTCATCCACGCCGGCATATGAGCCGCCGTCGCGAAAGGCGTATTGTTCCCTGAAGGATCGCAGGGCGGCATCGAGGCTGTCTTCTCCCATGAGGCCTTGTAATCCGTATAGGACGAGGGCCGGCTTGGCACTATGCTCAAACCAGCGGTTGGCATGCAGGAGGTCTTGTTCCGGCTGAAAATTTGTCCTCCGGCCCCAGTTGTAATCGCTTTGCTCTTTCTGCAATTCTTCTTTTAAACCTTTTTCTCCATATTTCTTTTTGGTGAGCATAAGGGCGGCATATTGAGTAAGTCCCAGGGGAATGATCCTCGATCCCACGGTATGATTGGGCGCTACCTGGCATCCCCACCATTGTTCTGCCACCGCAGCTGCCGTGATGAAGTAGATGTGATCCGGCAAGCCGGGTTCCCGCATGTCGGCATTCCAGCCTACACGTTCTGTATTGAGTATCGTTTGGGAAAAGCTCCTCATGGATGGACCAAAGAAGGATATTTCTCCCAGCCGCATTTGCCCGAAGGGATAGGCGCCGAATTGTTGAGAGTAGGTGCGGATACCATCTTTGAGGGCGGCCATAAAGCGGGAGATGTTGGCATCGTTAGCCGGATGATAATAAAGTTCCAGTTTCACCTGCCGGCCATCTGCCAGCGTCACTGTGTCCCGCCCGATGGCATAGCGGGCCGATGCCATGGCAAGGGGGAGGTAGATCCCAGGATGGTCCTGTACGTAATGAAAGTAGTGCCGCCCCTGTGCGATCCATTCCTTTTCCAGCGCGCCCGGGGCGATCACCCATTGATCCTGGTCGGTGCTGACGGTGATATCCAGGTTGACCAGGTCTGCGTTGACGCCGGATTCGATGGTCCGCCTGGCAACGGAGTCCTCGTGAGGAATGTCTACTTTATGCTTTTCCGGCAGACCGTATTTTTTCCGGGTATCGTTGTTACCCAGCTCTTCGTCATCATCGTAGCCAAGACCCGGCAATCCTCCATTGAAGATAAAGCCGTTGCGTAGCATGCTCATGGCGTACTGGTCGTTTCGGAATCCCCGGTTGGAGACCTCACTCATGACTTCCACTTCCGCCGTATCACCGGGTCGTAAGGGTGTGGGCAAAACATAGAGCCTGTAGTCCGAGGGCTCTTGTGAGGATCTGAAAATGTTGAATTTTCCTCCTGGAAATGAGAGGGGATTGCTATAGGATAATAATTGTCCGTTGTAATGCAGGTCGAAGGAGGTTACGTTATCTGCGTCCAGCAACAGGGTGTCGATGGGTTTGTTGCCCTTGTTGGCGATGGTCAGCCAGGCATGCGATATAGCCCGTTGCCGGGAAGGGTATAGATCGGAGGACATACGCAATCGGGTGATCCTGGGCAGAGGCAGGTCTGCAAAATGTTTGAGCGATCTTTCTGTCATGGCTGCCCGCTGGTCGTGTTCCGACGGGGTGATATATTCGTTGAGATAGCTGACGTTGTAATAAATATAGCCGCCTATTGCAAGGAGTACGAAGATGAGCAGGGCCGCTCCCCAGCGGGTAGAGCCATGGAACCTTCCCAGGGCCAGCTGTCTTTTTTCCCTGGTGGTCGAGCTGAGCCCTCTTGTATAAAAGAGAGAGCCCAGGATCACCAGCACCGCTCCGGCTGTCAGCCAGTAACCCTGGAACCAAAGAATGGGTGTCAGCATATGCCCGATGCCATCCATGTCCGTGAAGATAGCTTCCGGCGTATGTCCGTAGAGCAGGAGGTTATAGTTGAAATAATGGAAGTTGGCGACCAGGGCCATCAATACCCATAGGATAATGCCCAGGGCATGGGCTGCGAATTTGTTATTTATCAGCAGGTGTACGGCATAGGAGAACAGGACCATTTGTAGCATCTGCGGCAGGAGGGCAGTGAAAAATGCTGAAAAGTATAGGGAGAATTCGAAATGATACCAACCCCTGGCGATCTGTACGCCGCAGCCTACCAGGATGGGGACAAGGGCAAAGAAGGCGGCCAGGCAGCAGAGGCTTGTCAGCTTTGACAGGTTCAATACCCAGGTGGGAGGAGGCAGGGCGTCATTGATATACGAAAATCTTGTCAGCCTCTCCCGGTGCACCGTCTCTCCCGTATAGAAGATGATGATAAAAAAAACGAAGAAGCCGAAGACGTCGCCGAAGACGTCCATAAAGAAGGAGGTGCGGGGATAATCCCTGACATTCATATGGCCGGGACCATGATAAAATACGAAGGAGAGAAAGATAAGGCCGCCTGATAGAATGATCCAGAAATAATTATCCCGTATGATGTTCAGCAGCTCGATCCGGGTGAGGCTGAACCAGGTCTTTCGATGGTAGGAGCCTTGCAGGTTGATCTGTACCTTCCTGAATACGGCCCGGATGCCGTTGCGTTTATTGCCCGCCGTTGTTTCCGGGGCTGTTGCCCGTCTGCTTTGGCTGCCGCTGAAAAACCGTTCGAAGCTAAAGCGCAGGTAAGTGAGCAGCAGCACGAGGGCGCCGATGGAGATCCAGACGATCCGGTTCATCAACATCAATCCATGCAGATGGACGACGGAGGTGTTCAGCTGCTCCGGTGACCAGTCCCTTAGCTCCATGCGGAAGCCGTTCATGAGAAAGGGATCGGTGAGATAGATGACGGTGGGGTTATTGATATTGCTTAAAAAGAAGTTGGCCAGGATGTAGCCCAGGAAAAGGAAAAGGCCGCTGCTGTAGATGACCTTTACATTCCTGAAAACGGCCACCAGTCCGAAGAAGAGGGCGGAGGTAAAGAAGATGTTGGGGACTACGATGGTAATAAAAGGGTAAAAGTAGTAGTAGAAATGGTTGGGGCCGTACCGGTCGGCAGACCTCAATCCCAGCAGGGGGCCCAGCCTGGTGCCCAGCCAGACCCCGAGAAATACACCCATGCTGACGAGCAGGACAAATAAGAAGGAGCCCAGCCAGCGGCCCCAGAAGTAACCGGCTTTTGTGATGGGATAGGAGAGATAATATTCTTTTGTGTTGTGCTCGATATCGCGATAGAGGGGAACGCCCATGATAGAAGAGCTGGCCAGCATGAGAAAGATACTTGCGGCGGAGGAGAAGATGGCCAGCATGGCGGGTGCGTTGAAATGCTCTTTTTCTGTCACCGGCAGGGCTCCATTTGCAAAATTGAGAAAGGCAAGCACGACGGCTAAAAGAAAAAATATATAGAAGGCCGGCCGGCGCAGCCGGTATTTTATTTCGAAAAGAAAGATCTGCAGCAGCATGGGAAAGGTTTTTACAGGGTGTTTATATCCATTTTGGTGGCGATATGGCTGAAGTATACGTCTTCCAGGTTGGGTTCGCTGAGCACAAACCCATTGCCGGGATCGCTGCCGGCATGTATCCGGATGTACAGTTCACCTGCTTTTAGCTGAGTAGAAAGAAGGGTATAGTCTTTTTGATATTGTATGATATCGTCCTTCCGGATCATCTTGCTATATACTTTTCCTGCCATCTCTGTCATGGCCTGTTCCGGCCGCCCGCTGTATAATACTTCTCCCTGGCAGATGACGGCAAAGCGGGAGCAGAGGGTACTGACGTCTTCGACGATGTGGGTGGAGAGGATGACGATGGTGTTCTCGCCGAGATGGCTGAGCAGGTTGTAGAACCGGTTGCGTTCCGCGGGGTCGAGACCTGCCGTCGGTTCATCCACGATGATGAGCCTGGGCTGTCCGATCAGGGCTTGCGCGATGCCCCAGCGTTGTTTCATACCGCCTGAAAAGGTGCCGAGCTTCTTTTTTCTGTCCTTATATAAGTTGACGTTGTTGAGCAGTTCGCCCACCAGCTCTTTGCGTTCGCCGGCTTGTTGCACACCTTTCAGCCGGGCGACGTGGTCCAGCATCTGTTCGGCGGAGATGCGGGGGTATACGCCAAACTCCTGGGGCAGGTAGCCGAGTAATTTACGGACGGCTGTCTTCTCGCGGAGGACGTCCAGGTCGTCGAGGAAGACAGTGCCTTCGTCGGCCTCCTGCAGGGTGGCGATGGTGCGCATCAGCGAGGATTTCCCCGCGCCGTTGGGACCCAGCAGACCGAACATGCCGTTGGTTAAGGTGAGGTTGACGTCTTTCAGCGCGCGCACGCCGCCCTTGTAGGTCTTGGAAAGACCCCGAATGGTAAGTTGCATATAAAATTTTTTATGGAAGGAATGAGTTACTTCATTGTCCTGTCTTTATCAGCTTATCCAGGTTGGTCCCTGTGAGATTGATCTTCGAGTGAGCCATATGTTGGATATAGATAGAGTCGATGGTAGCTTTTTGATCATTCATCTCGGAGACATCATCCAGCCGGATGGATAGTTTATGGATCACTGCATTTTGATTCAGCACGAGCTTGCTGTTCTCTGCCTGCACCTGCACAGCGTCGTAATATTGGTTGAAAAAATCCGGGCCGGTGGCGCCATACCCTCCCAGCAAAAGCTGACTGGAGATTGCCTGGACATGCAGGTCGCGTTTGCCGGGTTGTTTGCTGCCTTGCAGGAGCGCCTGCACCCCTTTCAGCCGGATGTCTGTAGGAGAGGGGGCGTGTATATTGACCCAGGGACGATCGTTGTAGTATTGAACGGGACTGTGAGGATTGATGGATTGCGTGCTATCTCCTTTGACAACCATCGAGTCGATGCCAGCCGGCCGGCAGCTGACCTGGCCCCGGGCATCCTCCTGTATCTCTATAAAAAAACTATCCGAAAGTGTTACCTGGACGTTGATATCTCCTTCCAGAATGACCAGGTTCGGGGCTTTACCTTCGTATAAAAGATGCCATCCGGACTGGGAATGCACGTTGACGATATGTCCTGCTTTCATCCGGGCATACAGCGTGAGATGGACGGCGCCGAAAACACCGAGGATCAGCAATGCAAGGGTCAGTAATAATTTATCGCTTGTCTTCATATATCTTGTGGATAAGTACTATGAAAAAAACTGTTTTCTGTATTGTTCATACCGCGGCTTTAATTCGGCGGGGTCCATGCCCAGCAGGAACAGGCTGCGGAATACCTGTGGGAGCTCTTTTTCTATAAAGACCTGCTTCCTGTATTGGGTGGCCTGCCCGACGGCGTTGGATGACGCGAAGAACCCGATGCCCCGCTGGTTGAAGATGATCTCCTGCTGCTGCAGGAATTCGTAGGTACGCATCACCGTGTTGGGATTGACCTCCAGCTGCATGGCCAGTTCCCTGACGGAGGGAATGCGTTCTTCCGCCTTC
>Ga0105240_10002551_pt1 | contig 29190 bp, 23 predicted proteins | sample KBSC54metaG_FD_80426 | JGI IMG/M metagenome (GOLD analysis project Ga0105240, IMG submission 80426) | Corn rhizosphere microbial communities from Kellogg Biological Station, Michigan, USA - KBS C5-4 metaG | ecosystem: Host-associated > Plants > Roots > Rhizosphere > Soil | place: Michigan, USA... | reverse complement strand
GAGGCCCTGGTCGCCCAGCAGCGCAGCCTCGAGGAACGCATCGCGTCGCTGGCCGAGGAATTGCGCGCCGCGATCGGCAAGCTGTCGGAGCGTCCGGCGAACGAGGGCGAGCGCGAGAGCCTCCAGTTGCACCAGCGCAACGTCGAGGCCTTCCTTGCGCGCCTGTCGGAGGAGAACGCCCGCGGCCGCAGCCAGCTCGCCGAGGAACTCAACAACGCGGTGGCGCGCATGCCCGACCGGGCAATGGCCGAGGCCGACCGCGAGTCGCTCATTTCGCACCAGCGCAACATCGAGGGCCACCTCGCCCGGCTGGTCGAGGAGAACGTCCGCAATCGCGGCGCCCTCGTCGACGAACTGCGCGAGTCGATCGGCCGCCTGTCGGAGCGCTTCGCCGAGCACGACCGCGATGCGGTGGCCGCGCACCAGCGCAACATCGAGGGCCACCTGAGCCGGTTGGCCGAAGAGGCCACGCAGAGCCGCACCTCGCTGGTCGATGAGCTGCGCGGCGAGATCCGGCTGCTGGCGCGTACGCTGGCGATCAGCCGGAGCCAGAATCCGATGAAGGGCGAAGGCTAGCGCGCGATGGCAGGCGCGCTCTCCTCCCGCCGCTCGCCGGGCGCCGACTACATCTGGCCAGGTTACGTCGACGCGCTCACCACGCTGTTGATGGTCCTGATCTTCCTGCTGTCGATCTTCAGCGTGGCCCAGTTCACCCTGTCGACGGCACTGACGACCAAGGACACCGCCATCGACACGCTGAGCCGGCAGATCGGCACGCTGGCCGACCAGCTGTCGCTGGCCAAGCAGGCCGCGACGAAGCTGCAGACCGACCTTGCTGCCGCCACGCTGTCGCTCGGACAGGCCCGCACCGAACGCGACAGCCTCAAGGGCGAGCGCGACAGGCTCGCCGCCGCCGCCAAGCAGGCCACGGAAAAGACCGCCGCGCAGCAGGCCGAGCTCGACCGGCAGGCCGCCGAGCTCACCCGTCTCGCCGCCTCGCTGGCCGCCGCCAACAACGAGAAGGGCAAGCTGTTCGACAATCTCACCGAGCAGGAGAAACTCACGGCCGAGCAGAAGGCCAGCGTCGTGCGCCTCACCGGCGAACTCGCCGCCGTCAAGGACGAGCTCGCCAAGCTCAACGCCGCGCTCGAGGCTGCCGACGTCAAGGCCAAGGACCAGCAGGCCCAGATCTTCGACCTCGGCCAGAAGCTCAATCGCGCGCTCGCCAGCAAGGTCGAGGAGCTGGCGCGCTATCGCTCGGAATTCTTCGGCAAGCTGAAGGAGGCCCTGGCCGGCCAGCGCGACGTCCAGGTCGTGGGCGACCGCTTCGTGTTCCAGTCCGAAGTGCTCTTCCCCTCGGGATCGGCCGACCTGCAGCCGAGCGGCGAGAAGCAGCTCGCCAACGTGGCCCAGCGCCTGCTCGAGATCAGCGCCAAGATCCCCAAGGACATCCCATGGGTCCTGCAGGTCGACGGCCACACCGACAACAAGCCGATCGCCACGCGCACCTTCCCCTCGAACTGGGAACTGTCGGCCGCGCGCGCCATCGCCGTGGTCAAGTACCTGAACACCCAGGGCATCCCCAACGACCACCTGGTCGCCGCCGGCTACGGCGAATACCAGCCGCTGTCGCTGATGGACACCGCCCGCAACCGCCGCATCGAGCTCAAGCTCACCAACCGCTAGGCCGGCCCGGAACAGGGCTAGCCGCTACAGCAGGCCCAGTCGTTTCAGTTCCGCTGCCATGTCCGGGGGCATGTCGCCGCTGCCACCCCTCGAGATGTCAGGCGGGGCCCGGTCGGGCGTCAAGTAGCGCCAGCCCTGAAACGCCTTGCAGGCCTGCGGCACTGTCGGGACGATCGTGCGCTTGACCTTGATCCGGCAGTATTTCCGGGCCTCTTCCTTGTCGAAGTCCTCGTCGAAGCCGACCAGCTCCTGGCGGCAACGGATGACGCCGCGCACCACCCAATACAGGGAGCCGCCGTCCAGCAGCTCGTCCGGCCGCCGGGGCGTGTTGCGGGTGAAGACCCAGTGCGGCGACCGCGGCGTCTGACGACGTTGTTTCCGTCGGGCCGCCTGAAGCTTTTTCATATGGGCGAGGTCGTCGACGCCGACGGCAAGCTTGATCAGATGCAGAACCATGGCCGGCAGTATCGCAGGCGTGGCCTGCGCGCCACAGGGGTGGATTATTCACAGCGCCCTTGCCCACCTCCACAGTCTCTACACAATTGCGCCGATAGAGTCGGGTGAGCTTACGCGGGGGGATTTCCATGAACCGGTCGACCTTGGCAGCCCTCGTGGTGGCGCTGATGCTGGGCTCGGGTATCGCGGGCTATCTGCTGGGCACACCCGGCGATTCGATCGACCGGGCCGCCCCGCCCCCTCGCACAGCGACCGCCACGCCGCCCCCGAACACGACAACGACTCCCACGACGCCGCAGTCGACCGCGCCCACGCCGATCGCCCAGCCCAAGCCCGCGCCTGACGAAGCCTTCGCCTATCGCCGGCTCGGCATCGACAGCTCGCACCCCGACGCCGAAGCCTGCCTGTTCTTCAACAAGCCGCTGGCGAGCGGCGATACCGTGAAGTACGCCGACTACGTGCGCATCTCGCCCGACGTCAAATCGGCGGTGCGCGCGGTCGACGACAAACTGTGCATCGGCGGGCTCGCTTATGGCCAGGACTATGCCGTCCGCCTGATGGCGGGCCTGCCGTCGAAGGGCGGCGGCAAGCTCGACGCCGAGCAGAAGATCGACGTGGCGCTCGGGGCGCGGCCAGCCGTCGTGTCGCTGCCCGGCAAGGGCTTCATCCTGCCGCGCGGCGAGGCCGTCGGCGTGCCGGTGACGACGGTCAACGTCTCCCAGGTCGGCATCGCCGTTTACCGGGTCAACGAGCGCGGCATCGACCGTTTCATCGGCGAGAACTACACGCTCGATTCCGAGTTTCCCGGCGGCAAGCCGCTGGTCGAGTCGTGGTCGTTGCGCTCGTGGCTGAACGGCAGCAACGGCACCCTGCAATGGCGCGGCAAGATGGACGTGCGCAACGTCCTCAATCAGTCCGTGACCACCGCCTTCCCGATCCGCGACACGGTGAAGGACTGGAAGCCCGGCGCCTATTTCGTCGTGGTCTGGAATGCGGCCCAGCCGCCGGCCAAGGCCGATGACGACGACGATGACGGCCCAGCCGGCGCGTTGGCCGGCATGTGGCTGATGGATACGGACATCGCGCTGACCAGCTTCGACGGCAAGGACGGGCTCAACGTCTTCGCCCGCTCGCTGCAGAGCGCCCAGCCGCTGGCCGGACTCGAGGTCACCCTGCTGTCGCGCGGCAACGAACCGCTCGGCAAGATCGTGACCGGCGCCGACGGCCGGGCCGACTTTCCGCGCGGCCTGATGCGCGGCAAGGGTGCGGCCCAGGCCACGGCGGTCATGGCGCAGGACCCAGGCAAGAAGGAATTCTCGCGGCTCGAGCTCACCAAGGCGGCGTTCGACCTCAGTGACCGTGGCGTCGACGGCCGCGACCAGCCGGGCCCGGTCGACGGCTTCCTCTACACCGAGCGCGGCGTCTACCGGCCGGGCGAGACGGTGCAGCTGATGGCGATGCTGCGCGACCAGACGGCCACTGCGCTGGCCAACGTGCCGGTCACGCTGATCGTCAGCCGCCCCGACGGCACGGAGTTCACGCGCTACACCGCGGCACTCCCGGCGTCGGGCGCGCTCTACCAGGCGATCCCGCTGCCGAAATCCTCGCGCCGCGGCCGCTGGTCGGTCGCCGCCCACATCGATCCCAAGGCCGCCGCGGTCGGCAAGGTCGACTTCTCCGTCGAGGATTTCGTGCCCGAGAAGCTCAAGGTCGAGCTGAAATCGGACACGCCGATCCTGCGTGTCGGCAGGCACACCGGCTTCGACATCCAGGCCGACTTCCTCTACGGCGCACCGGCCTCGGCGCTGGCGGTCGAGAGCGACATGCGGGTCACCGTCGAGGGTCAGCCCTTCCCGGCCTTCGCCAAATACTCCTTCGGACTCGAGAAGCAGCGCGAGAAGTTCGAACCGCCCCTCATCACCTTCACCGCGCCCGAGACCGACGAGACCGGAAAGTCGCGCATCGAATGGGCCGGCGACCAGGTGAAGGACACGGCCCTGCCGCTGCAGGTCCAGGTCCAGGCGCGCGTGTTCGAGCCGGGCAACGGTCGCTCGACCAAGACCGACAAGGTGCTGCCGCTGCGCACGCGCGATGCCTACCTCGGCATCCAGCCCGTCTTCGACGGGCGCTATGCGCAAGAAGGCAAGGACGTCGACTTCAACCTCGTGGCAGTCGACGCCGACGGCAAGCAGATCGCCCTTCCCGCTGTCGACTACAAGATCGAGAAGATCCTCTACAATTATCAATGGTACCAGGTCGACGGGCGCTGGCGCTGGCAGACCATCGTCTCCGACCGGCTGATCACCGCCGACACCCTGGCTCTGAAGGCCGACGCGCCGAGCCGCGTCTCGCGCCGCCTGCCATGGGGCCAATACAAGCTCACCGTCGCCGACAAGCAGAACGACACGGCGTCGAGCCTCACGTTCTACGTCGGCTGGTTCGGCGACGGCGAGGCCGAAGCCGCGCCCGACACGCTGAAGGTCGCCAGCGACAAGAAGAACTACGCACCCGGCGAGACCGCGCGCCTGCGTCTCGACGCGCCGTTCGCCGGCGAAGCGCTGGTCGCCATCGCCACCGACCGTATCGTCGCCACCTACACCGTCACCGTGCCCGCCAACGGCACGACCCTCGACGTGCCGGTCAAGGCCGAGTGGGGTGCCGGCGCCTACGCGCTGGTAACCGCGTGGCGACCGCTGTCGGCGAAGGCCGAGCATGCGCCGACGCGCGCCATCGGCACGACCTGGCTCGCGCTCGATCCCGGCCTGCGCACCTTGCAGATCCAGATGGCGGCACCGGAGAAGATCACGCCGCGCCAGAAGATCGAGGTACCGATCCATGTCACGGGCCATGTCGGCGGCGCATCGGGCGAGGCCTATGTCACCCTGGCGGCCGTCGACGAGGGCATCCTGCAGCTCACCCGCTTCCAGACGCCCAAGCCGGCCGAATTCTACTTCGGCAAGCGCAAGCTCGGCCTCGACATGCGCGACGACTACGGCCGCCTGCTCGACACCCACGCCGACGATCTCGGCCGTCTGCGCACCGGCGGTGACGCGGGCGACATCGGCGGGCTCGACATCGTGCCGACCCGGACGGTCGCGCTGTTCAGCGGCCCGGTGAAGCTCGACGACAAGGGCGAGGCGAAGATCGCCCTCGACGTGCCCGACTTCATCGGCCAGCTCCGCCTGATGGCCGTGGCCTACGACAAGACCAAGGTGGGCTCGTCCGAGGCGCGTCTGTTCGTGCGCGACGCCGTCACCGCCGACGTTGTCCTGCCGCGCTTCCTGGCGCCGAAGGACCAGAGCCGCGTGGCGCTGTCGCTGCAGAACGTCGACGGCCCGCCCGGCGACTATCTGGTGAAGCTGGAAGCCACCGGCGCGGTCGCGCTCGAACGGCCGGTCGCCGAGACGCGCAAGCTCGCGGCCAATCAGCGTGAGCTGCTGACCTGGCCGCTCAACGCCGGCGACACGGGCTTCGGCAAGGTCGCGGTGACCGTCTCCGGCCCCGATAATTTCTCGGTCCGCCGCGAATGGGACATCCAGGTGCGGTCGGCCCAGACGCCGAGCGCCGTCGACACGGTGTCGCGTCTCGACGCCGGACGGGAACTCTCGGTCGACAGCAACCTCGTCGCCGGCTTCGCGGCCGGAACATCCCAGGTGAGCGTGGCCCTGTCGCGCGTGCCCGGCATCGACGTGGCCGCCCTGCTGCGCGCGCTCGACAAATATCCCTATGGCTGCATCGAACAGACGACCAGCCGCGCGCTGCCGCTGCTCTACTACAACGATGTGGCGCTGCTGGGATACGGCGCGGCCGATCCCACGGTCGCCGACCGCGTGCAGGATGCGGTCTACCGCATCGTCGACATGCAGATGACCGACGGCTCGTTCGGCATGTGGGGTCCCTATTCGACGCCCGCCGCCGAATGGCTCCAGAGCTACGCGCTCGACTTCCTGCTGCGCGCCCGCGACCAGAAGGTCGCGGTGCCCGCCGCCGCCCTGCAGCGCGGCCTCAACTGGCTGAACCGCTCGACCGAGCGGCTCTCGCCCAACGCCCAGGCCTATGCGTGGTACGTGCTGGCCAAGGCCGGCCTCGCCGATCCCGGCCGCGTCCGCTACTTCCAGGACGCCAAGGCCTCCGACATCAAGGGCGGGCTGGCCTGGGCGCAACTGGCCGCGGCGCTGAACCATGTGGGCGAGCCCGGCCGGGCGCGCCTCGCCTTCAACGTGGCGCGCCTGCAGATCGACCAGCGCGACCGCAGCGACTACTACGGCACGCCGCTGCGCGACCGGGCCGCCATCCTGGCGCTGGCCGCGGAAGCCGGCGGCCGCGACGGCGTCGCCAGCATCGTGGGCTCGGTGCGCGACCGGCTGGTCGCCAAGGTGAGCGAGACCACGACGCAGGAGCAGGCGTGGCTGGTGCTGGCCGCCCATGCGCTGGGCGGCGGCGGCGAGCTCGACTATTCCGTCGACGGCGCCCGTACAAAAGCGACCAAGGATCCGGTGGTCATGAATCCCGACGACGCCGCGGTCGCGCGCGGGATCAAGGTGAAGAACGAGGGCGAGCAGCCGTTCTGGCTGCAGGTCACCGCGCGCGGCGTGCCGAAGGAGCCGCTGCCCGCCGCCCAGCAGGGCCTCAGCATCGAGCGCACGTACTTCACGCTCGTGGGCGAGACGGCCGACCTCGGCAAGGTGCGCCAGAACGACCGGCTGGTCGTGTCGCTGAGCGGCCGCAACGTCGCCGGCGGCTACCACGAGGTGGCGCTGCTCGATCTCCTGCCCGCGGGCTTCGAGATCGAGTCGGTGGTCAACGACGAGACGGCCAAGTCCTTCCCGTTCCTCGAGAAGCTCACCCCCACGCGCATGACCGAGGGCCGCGACGATCGCTTCTTCGCCGCTCTCAACCTCGGCAACCAGCCGTACCGGTCGTGGTGGTCCGCCGCCGAGAAGAACGACGACGACTTCCACGTCGCCTACATCGTGCGCGCCGTGACGCCGGGCCACTTCACCCTGCCTGCCGTCAACGTCTCGGACATGTATGCGCCGCGTATCTACGGCCGCACGGAGATGGGCACCGTGACGATCGCCCCCAAGTAACGCCGATGAACCTCCGCCGCCTCCTCTGCGTCTCGGCGCTCGCCGCCACCTGCATGGCCGCAGCAGCGCTGGCGCTCGACCGGGCGTTTCCGCCGGACCTCGGCCGATACCGGACGCGCTCGACGGAGATCGTCGACGCCAACGGCCGGCTGCTGCGCGTCTTCACCACGCCCGACGGCAAGTGGCGCCTCGCCGCGCGGGTCGACGACGTCGACCCGCTCTATGTCGCCCTGCTCAAGGCCTATGAGGACGGCCGCTTCGATTCCCATTGGGGCGTCGATCCGCTGGCCGTCGTGCGGGCCGCCGGCCAGTGGATCGGGCGTGGCCGCATCGTCTCGGGGGCCTCGACGATCTCCATGCAGGCCGCGCGCCTGCTCGAGCCCCGGCGCTTCCAGTGGGGCTCGCGCAGCCTGCTCACCAAGGCGCTGCAGTCGGCGCGCGCCCTGCAGCTCGAGTGGCGCTACGGCAAGCGCGAGGTGCTGGCGATCTATCTCACGCTCGCCCCGATGGGCGGCAATCTCGAGGGCGTGCGCGCGGCCTCCCTCGCCTACTTCGGCAAGGAGCCCGCGCACCTCAGCGCCGCCGAAGCGGCTCTCCTGGTGGCCATCCCGCAATCCCCCGAATGGCGGCGGCCCGACCGGCGCGCGCACTCCGCGCAGATCGGCCGCGACCGTGTACTGGCCCGCGGCCTCGAGCATGGGCTGATCGATACCGCGCAGTTCGACCTCTCGCTGAATCGCGCCGTGCCCAACCATCGCCTGGCGATGCCGATGCACGCCCCGCACCTCGCGACGTGGCTGGCTGGCCAGTCGCCGGGCGCCGTCGTGCCGACCACGATCCGGCTGGAGCTGCAGGACGCGCTGACGGCGCTCGCCGTCGACGAGCGTGCCCAGTTCGCCGACCACGCCCAGGTGGCGATGGTGGCGATCGACAACCGCAGCGGCGACGTCGTGGCCTGGGTGGGCGGTGGCGACTTCTTCGGCCGCGCGGGCCAGGTCGATCTCGTGCGCGCCCACCGCTCGCCCGGCTCGGCGCTGAAGCCGATGATCTATGCACTGGCCTTCGACGACCGCACCCTGCATCCCGACTCGCTGGTCGAGGACGTGCCCGTGCGCTTCAAGGAGTGGCTGCCGCGCAACTTCGACCGCGGCCACCAGGGCGCCACCACCGTGCGCCGTGCGTTGCAGCAGTCACTCAACGTGCCGGCCGTGCTCGCGCTCGAGAAAGTGGGCGCCCAGCGCTTCCTGACGACCTTGCGTGCCGCCGGCGTGGCGCCCGGCCTGCCGCCCGGCGATCGCGCCGATTCGCTCGGCATGGCGCTGGGCAGCGCCACGGTCTCGCCGCTCGAACTGGCCGGTCTCTACTCCGGCCTCGCCAACGGCGGTGCCTTCGTCCCGCCGCGTGTGCGCCGCGACCAGCCGCACCAGGCGCCCGCCCGTCTCGTCGGGCCCGCGGCCGCCTGGTACGTGACCGACATCCTGGCCGACGCGCCCCTGCCCGAGGGCTTCGCGTCGCTGCCGCCGGCCTTGCGCGAGCGCCGCATCGCCTACAAGACCGGCACGTCGGCCGGCTTCCGCGACGCGTGGGGCGCGGCCTATAGCGCAAACTGGACCGTCGTCACCTGGGTCGGCAACGCCGACGGCACGTCACGGCCGGGCCAGGTTGGCCGCCTTGCCGCCCTGCCGATCACGCTGAAGGCCTTCGGTCGCCTGCCGGCCGAGGACAACCGCGCCCCGCCGCCGCCGGCTGACGTCGTGCGCGTGGCGTCGTGGCACGACCTGCCGCCACGCATGCGCCTGCTGGCGCCGGTCGCGCAGACCACCGGCGGCCCGCGCATCGCCTATCCCGCGGCCGATTCGAGGATCGAGCTGGGACCGCGCGACGCCGTACCGCTCAGCGCCAACGGCGGCAGCGGCACCTTGCGCTGGCTGGTCGACGGCCGCCCGCTCGACGGCAGCCGGTGGAAACCCGACGCCGTCGGCGAGGCCCGCGTCGCTGTCGTCGACGATCAGGGCCGATCGAGCGCCGTGACAGTGCGGATCGTGCGGCGCCCCTAAAATTACGCGACGACGACGAGCGTGACCGACGCCAGTAACAGCACGGCGAAGACGACGTTCACGATCCGGTTGGTGCGCGGATTGCGGAAGAAGCGTGTCATTGCAGCCCCCAGCAACAGCCAGGCGATGTTGACCGCCGCAATCAGGAGCGCGAGCAACACGATCTTCGCCGCGGCATCGAGCGCCAGTTGCCTCCGCAGCAGCGTGAAGCCCGAGAAAAGAGCCGCCATCGCCGCATAGCCCTTGGGGTTGACCAGCGACAGGCCGAGGCCCGCCGTGAAGGTCGGCGGCCGGCGGTCGCCCTCGGCCTCGGTCAATGGCGGCGCGGTGGCGATACGCCAGGCAAGCCAGACGAAATAGAGGGCGGCGGCGGCGGTGACGACGGGTGTCGCGCCCGGCACGGCAGCCAGAAGGCCCATCACGCCGCTGGCCACGATCGCCATAACGGCAACCATTCCCGCCAGGATGCCGACGAAGTATCCGAACACGCGGCGCGCGCCGAAGGCCGCCCCGGCCGCGGCGAGGCTGAGCGTCGCCGGACCGGGACTGCCGACCATCGCCAACGAGGCCAGGAGAAATGCGGGAAAGCCGTCCATGCCACCGATATGACGCGCGCGGCACGGCCGGTCTTGAACGTTCGTGCGGCTGCCTGTCTGTCAGCCGCCGCCCATCAGAAGGGCGACCTGTTGCTTGAGGGCGCCATGCTGCCGCCGCCCGCTGCCAGCCAGGGCCTCGGCACGGTCGCTCGGATGTCGGCATGGAAAATCGGCTGCTCGAACTGACTGGCCGTCAGGTCGCGGCGCTGGCCCTCGATCCGATTGTAGAAGTGCCAGCCATCGGGCGCTTCGGCCTTCAGGATCTCGCCACCGAACATGTCATGGACGACCAGCGCCGTGCCGTTGCATTGACCGCGCGCCGGATTGTCCGCCAGCCACTGGTACTGGTCGCCGACGACCAAGCCATCCGCAGGACGGGCAGCAAGGTGCTCGGATCGTCCTTCACGCCACTGCGAGTTTGGCCTTCAGCGCCTGCGCTACCTTCGACGCAGGCTCGCGGCCCAGCGCCACGCAGATATCGCGGCCGGCGGCGGCGATCTTATCGAGATCGACGCCATGTTCGATGCCGAGGCCGTTCATCAGGTAGATCACGTCCTCGGTACCGACGTTGCCCGACGCGCCCTTGGCGTAGGGGCAGCCACCCAGCCCGGCGACCGCGGTGTCGAACACCGCGATGCCGCGCTCCATCACCGCCATGATGTTGGCCAGCGATTGGCCGTAGGTGTCGTGGAAATGCGCGGCCATCTTCTCGCGCGGCATCTTCTCGGCCACGGCGTCGATCATGGCGACGCACTCGGCGGGGGTGCCGACACCGATCGTGTCGCCGAGCGAGACCTCGTAGCAGCCCATCCTGAACAGCCGGGCGGAAACCTCGGCCACCTTGGTGGGCGACACCTTGCCGTCGTAAGGACAGGCGATCACGGTCGAGACGTAGCCGCGCACCTTCATGCCGTGCTTCTGTGCGGCTTCCATCACCGGCGCGAAGCGCTCGAAACTCTCGTCGATCGAGCAATTGGTGTTCTTGCGGCAGAAGGCCTCCGACGCCGCGGTAAAGATGGCGATCTCCCCGCAGTGCGCCTCGACCGCGCCGTTCATGCCCTGCTTGTTGGGCACCAGGACAGGATAGGAGACGCCGGGCTTGCGCTTGATCTCTGCCATCACCCGCTCGGTATTGGCCATCTGCGGCACCCACTTGGGCGACACGAAGCTGCCGGACTCGACGGCGGAGTGGCCGGCAGCCGACAGTGCGTCGATCAGTTTCACCTTGGCCTCGACGGACACGGGCTTGGCTTCGTTCTGCAGGCCATCGCGCGGCCCCACTTCGACCAGCCGGATTTTCTTCGGATAATTCATGGCGCCATTCTACGCCAATCTCTCGACCACGAGGTAGATGCCCAGCAGCAGCAACCCGACAAAGAACACCCTGCGAAACGCCGGCGCGGCGATGCGCTGGCGCAGCATCTGGCCAGCCTGCATTCCGATCAGCGCCGGCGCCAATGCCAGTAGCGACAGCCAGATCGAGCTCGCGTGCCAGGCATCGACCCGCAGCAGGCCGAGCGCCAGCGCGATCGTCGATACCGTGAACGACAGGCCCAGCGCCTGGATGAGATCGTCCCGCTCCAGGCCCAATGCCTGCAGGTAGGGCACGGCCGGAATCACCAGCACCCCGGTCGCGCCCGTGACCAGCCCGGTAGTCAGTCCGATGACCGGTCCCAGCCAGCCCTCATGACGGGGTGCCACGACCATGCGGAAGCCCGCCAACCCCAGGACCGCATAGATCACGAGCGCGATGCCGAGCCCAATGCCGGCCAGACCCGCGCGATCCCCGGCGAGGACGCCCGCGCCCGCGATCGTACCCGCCAATATCGCTGCCATCATCGGCCACAGGCGCCGCGCGAGCGCGGCGAAGCTCGGCCCGGAGAGAAGCTGCCAGACGTTGGTGACCAGCGACGGCACGACCAGCAACGCCGCAGCCTCCGCCGGCGGCAGGACGACGGCGAGTACGCCCATCGCCACGGTGGGCAGACCCATGCCGATCACCCCCTTCACGAGGCCGGCCAGCAGGAACGTCGTGCCGATCAATATCCACAGGCTTGTCGTCATGTCCCGGAACGTGGCGGCGGCGGCGGCGGGACACAATGCGGAAGGCGTTGATATAGCCTTCGGTACAGCCGAAGGCTATATTGGCACAATGCGCTTCGATCTGGTCGATCTCCAGTTGATCCTCAACGTCGCGGAGGCGGCGAGCATTACCCACGGCGCGGCCCGCAGCGGTCTGGCGCTGGCCTCGGCCAGCGAGCGCATCCGCGACATGGAACTGGCGCTGGGCGCGCCGCTGTTCGAACGTCAACGCCGCGGCGTGACGCCGACGCCTGCCGGCATTGCGCTGGTCCATCATGCCCGTCTCGTCACCCGCCAGCTCGAGCAGATGCGCGGCGAGCTCACGCAATTCGCCAAGGGCCTGCGCGGTCGGGTACGCCTGCTCTCCAACACCGCCGCCACCCTGGAATTCCTGCCGCCGCTGCTGGGTCCCTTCCTCGCCGCGCATGCCAACGTCGACGTCGAGATCGAGGAACGTCCCAGTCCCGACATCGTGCGCGCCGTGGCCGGCGGCCGGGCCGACATCGGCATCGTGGCCGACGCCGTCGACGCCGCGGCCGAGCTGGAGACCCGGCCCTTCGCCGAGGATCGGCTGGTGCTGGTGACGGCGCGGCGCCATCCGCTGGCCCGCCGGCGGCGCATCGCCTTCCGCGACGTGTTGGGCGAGGATTTCGTCGGCCTCTCGGCCGGCAGCGCCCTGCAGGAACACATCGACGGCCATGCCGCCCGCGCAGGGCAGCGGCTGAAGCTCAGGGTGCGCCTGCCCAACTTCGACTCGGCCTGCCGCGTGGTGGAAAGCGGCATCGGCGTCGCCGTCGTGTCCAAGATCGCGGCCGAGCGCTGCCGGCGGACGATGGCGATCGACGTCATTCCGCTGGCCGACCCTTGGGCCGTCCGGCGGCTGCGGATCTGCGCGCTCAGCTTCCGCGCCCTGCCGGTTCACGCACAGGCCCTGGTCGAGCATCTGGGCCGGTCGTTGTGCTAGGCTCGCGGGCTGGAGGACAGTTCCATGGCCCAGCAGCTCAGCAATCAACGCCTCGCCTGGTTCAACGGCAAGTTCGTGCCGGAAGCCGAGGTCGTGATCCCCTTCCGTGACCGGAGCTGGAAGTACGGCGACGGCGCCTTCGACATGACGCGGACCTTCAACGGCCATCCGTTCCGGCTGAAGGAGCACATCGATCGCTTCTATCGCTCGCTGCGCTACCTGCAGATCGATCCCGGCCTGTCGCCCAAGGAGATGATCTCCCACAGCGAGGAGGTCGTGGCGCGCAACGAGCATCTGCGTGGCGCCGTCGGCGACTGGTGGCTGGGGCAGAGGGTCAGCCGTGGCGTCGATGCCGTCGGCGACGAGGGCTGGGACCATACCGGTCCCAACGTCGTGATCGAGCTGACGCCGCTGCCCTTCGCCAAGCGCGCCAAGCAATATCGCGACGGCGCCGAAGTGATGACCGCGACGGCGCGGCGCATCGCGCCCTCGATGCTCAGCCCGCGCGCCAAGACGCACAACTATCTCAACATGATCATGGCCGAGAAGCCGGTGAAGGCGCTGAACCCCGATGCCTGGGCGCTGCTGCTCGACGAGAACGGCAACCTGGCCGAAGGCATGGGCAGCAACATCTTCATCGTCCGCGAGGGCCAGCTCTACACGCCGTCGGAGCGCTACGTGCTGCCGGGCGTCAGCCGCCAGATGACCATCGATATGGCGAAGAAAATCGGCGTTCCCTGCACCGCCGGCGACATCGACATGTTCGACGCCGCCAACGCCGAGGAAATGTTCCTGACCTCGACCAGCCTCTGCATCCTGCCGGTGCGCAGCTTCAACGGCGCGCCCGTCGGCGACGGCAAGACACCGGGCCCGATCACCAGGAAGCTGATCGACGCCTACGCCAAGGACGTCGACTGCGATTTCGTCGGTCAGTACCTCAAGTTTCTACAGTAGAGTCACGACGCGGCGTCGAACAACAATTCGGGGGGATTAGATGTTCAACTGGACGGTAAAGCAGCCGGTCGACGGCGTCGTCGTCGCGCCCGGCGAACGCCTGCCCTGGCCACAGACGGTGGCGCTTGGCCTGCAGCATGTGGTGGCGATGTTCGGATCGACGATCCTGGCGCCGCTGCTCATGGGCTTCGACCCCAACATCGCCGTCCTGATGAGCGGCGTCGGCACGCTGATCTTCTTCGTCGTGGTCGGCGGCAAGGTGCCGAGCTACCTCGGCTCCTCCTTCGCCTTCATCTCCGTCGTGATCGCCGTCACCGGTTACGCCGGCAAGGGACTGAATGGAAACATCGCGCTGGCGCTGGGCGGCATCATCGCCTGCGGTGCGGTCTATGCCCTGATCGGCCTCGCCGTGATCGGCGCCGGCACGCGCTGGATCGAGAAACTGATGCCGCCGGTGGTGACCGGCGCGGTCGTGGCCGTGATCGGCCTCAACCTCGCCTCGATCCCGGTCAAGAACATGGCGCCAACCGGCTTCGACGCATGGATGCAAGCCGTGACCTTCCTCAGCATCGCCCTGGTCGCCGTCTACACGACCGGCATGGTGCGCCGCCTGCTGATCCTGGTCGGCCTGATCCTGGCCAGCGTGATCTACGCCGTGCTGACCAACGGCATGGGCCTCGGCACGCCGATCGCCACCAGCCTCGTGGCCAACGCCGCCTGGTTCGGTGCGCCGCACTTCACGGCGCCGGCGTTCGACACGCGGGCGATCGTACTGATCGTGCCGGTGGCGCTGATCCTGGTTGCCGAGAACCTCGGCCACCTGAAGGCGGTCGGCGCGATGACCGGCCAGGACATGGACCGCCACATCGGGCGGGCGTTCCTGGGCGACGGCATCGCCACCATGGTCTCCGGTGGCGCCGGCGGCACCGGCGTCACGACCTACGCCGAGAACATCGGCGTGATGGCCGCAACCCGCATCTACTCGACGGCGATCTTCGTCGTGGCCGCCCTGTTCGCCATCCTGCTGGGCTTCTCGCCCAAGTTCGGCGCCCTGATCCAGAGCATTCCGCTCGCGGTCATGGGCGGCGTCAGCATCGTGGTGTTCGGCCTGATCGCCATCGCCGGCGCGCGCATCTGGGTCGACAACAAGGTCGACTTCTCCGACAGCCGCAACCTGATCGTGGCGGCGATCACCCTGGTGCTCGGCACCGGCGACTTCACCCTGAAGTTCGGTGACTTCGCCATGGGCGGCATCGGCACCGCCACCTTCGGCGCCATCATCCTGCATGCCGTGCTGAGCCGCGGAAGGAAGTAACGATGCCGAAGGTCAAGGGACACGAGATCTTCCGCTGTGATGCGGGTTGGCGGATCTTCTCCTTCCTGAAGCTCACGACCGCCGACGGCATCGTCGGCTGGTCGGAGTTCAACGAGAGCTTCGGCAGCCCCGGCCTCGCCGGGGTGATCGAGGCCCTGATGCCGAACGTCGTCGGCATGGACGCCATGGACATCGAGATGGTGAACGCCGTGCTGGCCACCAAGTCGACGCAGTCGCGCGGCGGCGTGGTGCGCCAGGCGATCGCGGCGATCGAGAACGCCCTGCTCGACATCAAAGGCAAGGCGCTGGGCGTGCCGGTCTATCAGCTGTTCGGCGGCAAGCTGCGCGACCGCATCCCGGTCTACTGGTCGCATTGCGGCTCCTATCGCATGCGCAATCCCGACATCGTCGGCACGAAGCCGGTGCGGACCTACGACGACATGACCGAGGTCGGCGAGGAAGTTCGCAAGCGCGGCTTCACCGCCTGCAAGACCAACATCGCCATGGAGGTCGACGGCAAGCTGCGCGCCTATCGGCCGGGCTTCGTCGTCGGCAAGGGCTTCCCCGAGCGCAACTGGGACGCCTTCATCGCCCGCAGTGCCGCCCGGACGGTGGAGGCTTTCCGCAAGGGCGTCGGTCCCGACGTCGGCATCATGCTCGACACCAACTTCCATTTCCGCACCGAGGGATTCCGCCGCATCGCCGAGGCGGTAGGACCGTACGACCTCACCTGGCTCGAGCTCGACGTGCACGATCCCAAGACCATCGCGCTGCTGCGCCGCGACGCGCCCTGCCCGATCGCCTCGGGCGAGACGCTGCTCGAGCGTCGTGACTTCAAGCCGTACCTGGAGAACTACGCTTTCGACACCGCCATCGTCGACGTGATCTGGAACGGCTTTGCCGAGTCTCTGAAGATCGCCGCGATGGCCGACGTCTACGAGGTCAACGTGGCGCCGCACAACTTCTACGGCCACCTGGCGAGCGTCATCAGCGCTCACTTCTGCGCAGCGGTACCCAACTTCCGCATAATGGAGACCGACATCGACAGTGTTCCGTGGCGCGACGAGATCGTGACCAACCCGCCCACCATCGAGAACGGCGACTTCATCCTGCCCAAGGGACCGGGCTGGGGCATGGACATCAATGAGGCCGCGCTGAAGAAGTACCCGCCCAAGAACTACGTGGTCACGCAGTAGGCCGGGGCGTCGCGAAGGAGACGGTCGCCTTGTCGTAGTCGCCGGCGCCCATGCCGCCTTCGGCGAAGATTTCGTGCCGGGCGATCCATTCGAACGACTGGTCGTAGACCTCGCGGGTGTAGGTCTCGAACACGATGCGCTCGCCCGGACCCCAGCGGCGCGTGTCCATCGCCGCGTGCCAGCGTTCGGGGAATTCGTTCCTGTAGTAGTGCGTGTAGAGCTCGGGCCGCAGATCGATGTCGCGCTGGGCGCGCTTGAGTGCCCGGAAGAAGCGGCGGATGTCTTCCGGATCGGGCGAGCCGTTGATCATCGAGGCGATCATGAACGTCGTGTCGATCACCTTGCGGAAGCCCTGCTGTTCGGCCAGGTAATACGGCCCGCTGAACAGCGCCGCCGCCTGGCTCTTGCCGTCGAGCAACAGCTCGAGCCGGCGGAACAGCATGCCATCCTCGAAGACGAGGTTGATGTCCGCGGGCTTCATGTACTGCTCGAGCGCCGGGATGGCCGAATAATGGCTGCCCGACTGGAAGCCCACCGAGATCGGCACACCTGCGAGATCGGCCGGTGTGCGGATGGCCGAATCCACCGGCACGAAGATGCCGGCCGGCGCCACCGAGTAGGCGTCGGCGTAGAGCTTGGCGTGGCCGGTCGATGCCGCAACGTTGACCGTCCAGTGACAGGCGCAGCTCACATCGGCCTCGCGGCCCTTCTCGATGCTCTGGAAGGCGCCCTGCGCGCCCTTGTTGTGGTGCTGACCGCCAGTCGAGCGGATCAGTTCGCGGAACTCGTAGTCGAGGCCCTCGGCGCGGAAGTAGCCCTTCTCCTCGGCCACCCACTCCTGGAGACGGAAATGCGGCTCGACGATGAATTTGCCCATGGCACTGGCCTCCCTGGCATTTGACAGCAGGCTACTTCGCGCCCCTCATGGGCGCCATTCCCATGAAGGCATGATCGATATGGCAAAAATTGCATATGCCGGGCTGAAGCTGGCCGAACTGCACGTCCTGGCGACGCTGCTGCGCGAACGCAGCATCAGCCGGACCGCCGACCTGCTGGGCACGACGCAACCTGCCATCAGCAAGGTGCTCGGGCATCTGCGCGAGCAGTTCGCCGATCCACTATTCGTCCGCAACGGCCATGCCATGCAGCCGACAACCAGGGCGCTCGATCTCTCCCAGCGCCTCAGCACCCTCCTGGCCGCCGCCGACGACCTGCGAGCCGCGGCGGCGGCCTTTGATCCGGCGCGGTCCGACCGCCAGTTCAACCTGCTGCTGACCGACGTCGGCATGATCCATTTCCTGCCGCCGCTGGTCGCGCGCATCGCCGCCCTCGCGCCCAATGTCAGCCTGCGGGCATCGCCCCTGCAATCCCACCAGTTCGAGGCCGCGCTGCAGGCCGGCGAAGCCGATCTCGCAATCGGCGCCTACCCCAAGGCAGCGCCCCATCTGCGGCGCCAGCGGCTCTACTCCGATGGCTACCGCAGCGTCGTGCGCAAGTCCCACGGCCGTCTATCGCGCATGACGGCGCGCAAGACCTTCCTCGACGAGCAGCACATCCTGGTGACGGCGTCGGAACTCGGCCATGCGGCCCACGGCGTCGCGCAACGCACTCTTGCCGGCGCCGTTCCGGCCGCGAACATCCTGTTGCGGGTGCCGAGCTTCGTTGCCGCCGCCATCGTGGCCGCCGAGACCGACGGCGTCGCCACGCTGCCCGCCAACGTCGCCCGCCGTCTTGCCGCGCCGCTCGGCCTCGCGGCCTTCGACTGTCCCATTGCCCTGCCGCGCATCGAGATCGCGCAGTACTGGCACGAGCGCTACCACCGCGACGACGGCCATCGCTGGATAAGGTCGATTACCTTCGAATTGTTCGGCGGCAGGGCCCGGTGACTCAGCCGGTCTCGAACTCCACGAGGTCGGCGCCCTCGGCAACCTGCTCGCCCACGGCATAGCGCACGCTTTTCACTTTGCCGTCGGCCGGCGCGGTGAGCGTGTGCTCCATCTTCATCGCCTCGAGCACCAGCAGGACCTGGCCCTTGCTGACGCTGTCGCCCGGCTTCACGCGCAGATCGATGATCTTGCCCGGCAGCGGCGAGCGGACCGCGGTCTCGTCGGCCGCGGTCGCCTCGTACTGGGTGACGTCGAGCGGGTCGACGAGCCGCAGCCGCCGCCCGCCGCCGGTGCCGGCGAAGACCGTGTAGTCCGTGCCGCCGTCGTTGGCGGCACGACGCACGACCGTCGCATCGAACGAATCGTTGCCGAGATTCACGGCGATACGGCCGTCGGCCGCCCGGCGCACCGTGGCGTCCAGCGCGCCACCCGGAAGCTCGAGTCGCAGCGTGCCGCCACGCCGACGCCGCGCGATCACCACGACCTCGCGCTCGCCGTCCTTCCAGCGCACTTCGTCGTGCCCCTCGTCGAGCAGCCGGAAGCCGTCCTGCGCGTTCCACGGCGAATGGGGATCGGCGGACGAGCCCGCCGGCGTCTCGCGCCACTCCAGCAGCCGGGCGAGCGTTGCCACGGCAAAGGCGCGATCGGCGGCCGGCGCGGCCTTGGGGAAAAGATCGGCGCGGTAGCGCTCGATGAATCCCGTATCGACCTCGCCGCCGACGAAGGCCGGATGCGCGCACAGCGCCTTCAGAAGCCCGGCATTGGTCGTGACGCCGACCACCTCGGTGTCGGCCATCAGCGCCGCCATGCGCCGCATCGCCGACGCGCGGTCGCGGTCGTGCACGATCACCTTGGCGATCATCGGATCGTAGAACGGGGTCACCGTGTCGCCCTGGCGCACGCCGGTGTCGACGCGCACATGCGCGTCCTCCGTGGGCAGACGCAGGTGAACCAGCGTGCCCGTCGACGGCAGGAAGTTGCGCGCCGGATCCTCGGCGTAGAGGCGCACCTCGACGGCATGCCCGTCGATGCGCAGTTCCTCCTGCTTCAACGGCAGGCGCCCGCCCGCCGCGACCTGGAGCTGCCAATCGACCAGGTCCTGCCCGGTGATCGCCTCGGTCACCGGATGCTCGACCTGCAGGCGGGTGTTCATCTCCATGAAGTAGAAGGTGCCGTCCTGGTTGGCGATGAACTCGACGGTGCCGGCGCCGACATAGCCGATCGCCTTGGCCGCCGCGACCGCCGCCTCGCCCATCGCCTTGCGCCGCGCCGGGTCCATGTTGGGCGCCGGCGCCTCCTCGATCACCTTCTGGTGACGGCGCTGGATCGAGCAGTCGCGCTCGAACAGGTAGACGCAGTCGCCATGGCCGTCGGCGAAGACCTGGATCTCGATGTGACGAGGCCGCGTCAGGTACTTCTCGATCAGCACGTGATCATCGGCGAACGAGGCCTTGGCCTCGCGCCTGGCGCTGGCCAGCGCGTCGGCGAACTTCTCCGCCGCTTCGACCACGCGCATGCCCTTGCCGCCGCCGCCGGCCGAGGCCTTGATCAGCACGGGGAAGCCGATGCGGGCTGCTTCCCTGGCCAGCAACTCCGGCGCCTGGTCGTCCCCGTGATAGCCCGGCACCAGCGGCACCTGGGCCTTCTCCATGATCTTCTTGGCTGCGCTCTTGGAGCCCATGGCGCGGATGGCCGGCGGCGGCGGTCCGATGAAGACGATGCCCGCCTTGCCGCAGGCCTCGGCGAAGCCTGCGTTCTCCGACAGGAAGCCGTAGCCCGGATGCACGGCCTGCGCGCCCGTGCGCGTGGCCGCCTCCAATATCCTGTCGACCACGAGATAGCTGTCGCGCGCCGCCGAACCGCCGATATGCACGGCCTCGTCGGCCATGGCGACGTGCCGGGAATTGGCATCGGCGTCGGAGTAGACGGCGACTGTCCTGATACCGAGCCGGCGCGCTGTCTTGATGACACGGCAGGCAATCTCGCCGCGGTTGGCGATCAGGATCTTCGAAAACATCAGACGGCCCACCTTGGCTTGCGCTTGTCGAGGAACGCCTTCATGCCCTCCAGCGCCTCGTCGGTGACGCACTGGTTGGCGACGTGACCGCCCAGGATCTCCGCGGCGTTGGAATCGTGAGGCAAGGCGTTGATCTGGGTGACGAGCTTCTTGACCAGGGTCTGCACCGAGGGCGCGCCGAGCTTCAGCTCCTGCACGAGCGCCGCCACCGTGGCGTCCAGCACCTCGGCCTCGACGACCTGATCGACCAGGCCGATGCGGAGCGCCGTGGCGGCATCGAAGATGCCGCCGTGCATCAGCAGCTGCCGCGCCATGCGCGGGCCCACCGCCTCGATCAGCACCGGGATGGCGATGCCGGCCAGCAGCCCGTTGCGCACCGAGGTCAGTCCGAAGCGCGCGGCATCCGACGCGACGGCGAAGTCGCAGGCCAGCATCAGCCCGATACCGCCGCCCACCGTCGCGCCATGGACACGGGCGATCGAGGGCTTGGGAAAATCGTAGATCGCCTGTACCGCCGCCATCAGCGCGTCGGCCCCGACATGGCGGGTGATTGCGTCCATGCCGGGCCAGGTCAACACCCAGTTGAAGTCGCCGCCAGCGGAGAAGGTCCGGCCCTCGCCGGCCAGGACCAAGACGCGCACCGCCTCGTCGACGGCAAACGCCTCGACGGCGTCGCGGATGGCGCGCGCGGTGTCGGCGTCGAGCGAATTCATGTCGTCGGGACGGTTCAGCCGCAGGGTGGCGACGCCGCCCTCGACGGAGGTCAGGAGGGTACCGGTCACTGTCCGCTCACATCCGGAAGAGGCCGAACTTGGTCGGGCCGATCGGCTGGTTCATCGCCGCCGACAGCGCCAGCGCCAGGCTCATGCGCGTGTCGACGGGATCGAGGATGCCGTCGTCCCACAGGCGCGCGGTCGCGTAGTACGGATGGCCCTCGCGGTCGTAGGCCTCGCGGATCGGCTTCTTGAAGGCGTCTTCCTCGTCCTTCGGCCACTGGCCGCCCTTGGCCTCGATATTGTCGCGCCGCACGGTGGCCAGCACCGACGCCGCCTGCTCCCCGCCCATCACCGAGATACGGGAGTTGGGCCACATCCACAGGAAGCGCGGACTGTAGGAACGGCCGCACATGCCGTAGTTGCCCGCGCCGTAGCTGCCGCCCACGATCACGGTGAACTTCGGCACGTTCACGGTGGCGACCGCCGTCACCATCTTGGCGCCGTCGCGGGCGATGCCGCCCGCCTCGTACTTGCGGCCGACCATGAAGCCGGTGATGTTCTGCAGGAACAGCAGCGGAATGCCGCGCTGGCCGCACAGCTCGATGAAGTGCGCGGCCTTGAGCGCCGATTCGTTGAACAGGATGCCGTTGTTGGCGATCACACCGATCGGATAGCCCCAGATGCGGGCGAAGCCGGTGACGATCGTCGTGCCGTAGAGCTGCTTGAACTCGTCGAGCTCGCTGTTGTCGACCAGGCGGGCGATCACCTCGCGCATGTCGAAGGGCGTGCGGGCGTCGGCCGGCACGACGCCATAGAGCTCCTCGGCGGCGAAGCGCGGCTCGACCGGCGGCAGCAGCGAGACCGACGGAGACTTGCGCCAGTTGAGGTTGGCCACGATGCGCCGCGCCATGCCCAGCGCATGGCTGTCGTTCTGCGCATAGTAATCGGCCACGCCCGAGGTGCGCGCATGCACATCGGCGCCGCCCAGGTCCTCGGCGCTGACGATCTCGCCGATCGCGGCCTTCACCAGCGGCGGGCCGGCCAGGAAGATCGTGCCCTGCTTGCGCACGATGATCGTCTCGTCGCTCATCGCCGGCACGTAGGCGCCGCCCGCGGTGCACGAGCCCATGACGACGGCGATCTGCGGGATGCCCTGCGCCGACATGTTGGCCTGGTTGTAGAAGATGCGGCCGAAATGGTTCTTGTCGGGGAAGACCTCCGGCCATTGCGGCAGGTTGGCGCCGCCCGAATCGACCATATAGATGCAGGGAAGCCGGTTCTCCATGGCGACTTCCTGCGCACGGAGATGCTTCTTCACCGTCATCGGATAGTAGGTGCCGCCCTTCACCGTGGCGTCGTTGCAGACGATCACGCACTCCACGCCGCTCACCCGGCCGACGCCGGTGATGACGCTGGCGCCGGGAGATTCGTCCTCATACATGCCCATCGCCGCCAGCGGCGACAACTCGAGGAACGGCGAGCCCGGATCGAGCAGCGCCCGCACCCGCTCGCGCGGCAGCAGCTTGCCGCGCGCGACGTGGCGCTTGCGGGACTCCTCGCCGCCGCCCAGCCGCACTTTGTCTGTGCGAGCGCGCAGGTCGGCGACCAGGCCATGCATGGCTTCGGCGTTCTTCTTGAACGCGTCGGAACGGGTATCGATCTGGGAAGAGAGGATGGTCATATCCGGACGAAACTGCCCGGACCCGGGGATCAGGGCAAGCGCGACCTAGGGCAGGCGCGACATCGTCCGCCAGGTCACGCCCTGGGCGATGAAGGCCTTCTGGTTGGCCCAGGCCGCGGCGAAGTCGGGATCGTGGTCGGCGCGCTCCTGCAGGACGACGCCGGTGTTGCGGCGGAACGCGTCGAGCAGCGCCGGCGGCCACTGCTTGATGACGACGCCCGACGCCTTGAGCTTCTCCAGCGCCAGCGCCTGGATGTGCGGCGCGCGGCTGAGCGTCCAGGCGATGTTGGCGCGGCAGGCGGTCTGGATCTGCGCCCGCAGGACCGCGGGCAGCTCGAGCCATTTGTCCTTGCGCATCAGGAAGTCGAGCACCGCCGAGGGCTGCTGCCAGCCCGGCATGTAGTACGGCAGGCCGAGCTTGTCGAAGCCCAGTGCGGCGTCCATCGCCGGCGTCGACATCTCGCCGCCGTCCACCTTGCCCTGCTGGAGCTGGTAGAAGAACTCGCCGGCCGGCAGCGGCACCAGCGTGGCGCCGGTCTTCTCGATCACCGGGCCCGAGATGCGGCCGTAGCGCACCCGCATGCCCTTGAAGTCCTCGAGCGTGTTGAGGTCGCCGCGAAACCAGCCGCCGCCCTTGCTGCCCTGCACGCCGCACGGGATGCCGGTAACCCCGAGCTTGTCGTAGGCCTGGTTGTGCAGCTTGCCGCCGTCACCGTCGAGGAGCCACGAGGTCATCTCCTCCGGTCCCGGGCCGAACGGCTCGGTTGCGAACAGGCTGAGCACCGGCGCCTTGCCCGCGGCATAGCCCGACCAGGTGAAGGCCGCCGCCAGGTCGCCGGCGACGACGGCGTCGAGCATGTCGCGCGTGGGGGCGATGTGGCCGGGCTCGATGATCTTCACGGTGAGTGCGCCGCCGCTCATGTGTTTCACGGTCTTGGTGAAGGTGCGCACCGCCTCGCCGGCGCCCGGGAGCTGCGGATTGAAGGCGGTCTGCATGTGCAGGACGATGCCCGGCGCCACGTCCGGCTCGTTGGCCAAGACGGCGCTTGCCCCTGCCATGCCGGCAACGGCCAGGATCCCCACCCCCAAAAGTCCACGGCTAAAGCTCAATAGACCGCCCACTTCACACGCCATGATTCTGTCACGATGCAGAGGGTCTCACAAGGCGGCCTTACAGCGCGGAAAGACCCCGTCCGATCAGGATGCGCTGGACGTCGCTGGTGCCTTCGTAGATCTGGCAGACGCGCACGTCGCGCCAGATCTTCTCGGCCAGGTAGTCCGCCACGTAGCCATAGCCGCCATGAACCTGGATGGCCGCCGAGCACACCTCCTCGGCCATCTCCGATGCATATAGCTTGGCCATTGCGGCCTCGGTGAGGCAGGGCCGGCCCGCATCCTTAAGTGTCGCAGCGTGGTGCACCATCTGGCGCGCGACGGCGATCTTGGTGGCCATGTCGGCCAGCCGGAATTGCACGGCCTGGTGGTTGATGATCTGCGTGCCGAAGGCCTCGCGTTCGCCGGCGTACGCCCGCGCCAGTTCGAACGACGCCCGCGCCATGCCGACCGCCTGGGCCGCGATGCCGATGCGGCCGACCTCGAGGTTGGCCAGCGCAATGCGATAGCCCTGCCCCTCCTGCCCCAGCATCGCGTCGGCGCCGACGGTGCAATTCTCGAAGGCGATCTGGCAGGTGTCCGACGACTTCTGCCCCAGCTTCTTCTCGACCGAGGCGACGCGATAGCCCGGCGTCGCCGTCGGCACGATGAAGCAGGAGATGCCGCGCTTCACGTTGGCCGGATCGGTGACGGCGAACACCAGCGCCATGTCGGCGGACCGGCCCGAGGTGATGAACTGCTTCACCCCGTTCAGCACCCAGCCGTTGCCCTTCCTCTCCGCGCGCGTCCTGAGGTTCGACGCGTCGGAGCCGGCATGCGGCTCGGTCAGGCAGAAGGCGCCCAGCACCTCGCCCCGGGCCAGCGGCTTCAGCCACTTCTCCTTCTGCTCCGGCGAGCCATAGGCCAGCAGGGCTGCGCAATCGGGCGAGTTGTTGACGCTCATCACCGTCGACAGGCCGCCGTCGGCCGCCGCGATCTCCTCCAGCGCCAGGACATAGGACAGCATCGACGCCCCCGCGCCGCCCCACTCGGTCGGAACGGTCATGCCCATGAAGCCCAGGCGGCCCATCTCGGCCAGCAGCGGCCGCGGGATCGCGCCCTCGGCCTCCCACTTGCGCACGTGCGGCAGCACCTGCTCCTGCGCAAAGGCGCGCGCGGTGTCGCGGATCAGGACCTGTTCTTCGTCGAGCAGCATGATGTCACCAGGGCAGTTCAGCGCCGTCGTACTGCAGATAGCGCCCGTTGTCGGAGGCCTTGAGTTCGTCGATCACCTTCACCATGCCGGGCACGCTCTGCTCGATGGTGAGAGTCGCGGTCGGGCCGCCCATGTCGGTCTGCACCCAGCCCGGATGCAGCACGACGCAGATCGCGCCCTTGGCCGCCATGTCCCGGGCCAGGCAGTTCCACTCCATGTTCAGCGCGGTCTTGCTCGCGCGATAGAAGTAGCGGCCGCCGCTGTTGCTCGCGATGCTGCCCAGGATGCTCGACAGCGCGATCATCTTCTTCTGGTCCGAGCGCACGACGTGCGGAGCGAAGGCCTCCGCCATCATCAGCGGCGCCAGTGCATTGACCTCGAACATGTGCCGCCAGGCGTCGGGCTCCAGCGTGCCGAGATCCTGCACGTTCGAGCCGCGTTCGCCGCCGACGCCGGCATTGCACAGCAGCACGTCGATCGGCTCGGCCTTCAGCTTCGCCGCCAGCGCCTTCACGGCGCCGTAGTCCGTCACTTCGAGCGCGTGGTGTTGGACGTCGCCCTTGACGCTCTTCAGCGGCCGGGGGTCGCGCGCGCAGGCCAGCACCTTCCAGCCCCGGGTGGCGTATCGCTTGGTGAAGTCGAGCCCGAGGCCGCGCGCGGCGCCGGTGATCAGGACGGTCGGCATGACAGCGGTTCCCGGGGCTCCTAGCGGTGCGACAGCAGGCGCGAGCGCTGGCGCTGCCAGTCGCGATCCTTGATCGTCTGGCGCTTGTCGTGCGCCTGCTTGCCCTTGGCCAGCGCGATCTCGATCTTGGCCCGGCCGCGCTCATTGAAATAGACCTGCAGCGGCACGACGGTGCGGCCCTCGCGCTGGATGGCGCCGATCAGCTTGGAGATCTGCGCCTTGTGCAGCAGCAGCTTGCGCGCCCGCTTGGGCTCGTGGTTGAAGCGGTTGCCCGAGGCGTACATCGGGATGTTGGCGTTGACCAGCCACGCCTCGCCGCCCTGCTCGGTGACGTACGACTCCGCGATCGTGCTGCGCCCGCCGCGCAGCGATTTCACTTCGGTGCCCGTCAGCTGCAGGCCCGCCTCGAACGTCTCTTCGATGAAGTAGTTGAACCGCGCCTTGCGGTTCTGGGCCACTACCGTGCGGTCCAGGTCCGGTTTCTTGGCCAAATGAACACTCTACCTAGTTGACGAGTCCGGCGTGGACCATCGCCTCGCGCACGGCCTTCTTGCTGCTGTCGGCGATCGGCACCATCGGCAGGCGCATCTCGGCGCTGCACTGGCCAATCAGCTCGGCGGCGAACTTCACCGGACCGGGGCTGGTCTCGCAGAACATCGCCTTGTGCAGCGGCATCAGCCGGTCCTGCAACTCGAACACCTTGTCGAGATCGCGCTTCTTCCAGGCATCGTGCATGTCGCCGCACATTCGCGGCGCGATGTTGGCCGTCACCGAGATGCAGCCGTCACCGCCCTGCGCCAGGAAGCCCACGGCGCTCGCATCCTCGCCCGAGAGCTGGATGAAGCCCTTCCTGGCCTTGAGCTTCGTGAGGGTCGGGCGCGCCATGTCGTAGCTCGCGTCCTTGATGCCGATGATGTTCTTGACCTGCGACAGGCGAATGACGGTCTCGACCTGCATGTCGCCGCCGGTGCGCGGCGGCACGTTGTAGAGCAGGATCGGAATGTCGACGGCGTCGGCCACCGCCTTGAAGTGCTGGAAGAGGCCTTCCTGGGTGGGCTTGTTGTAGTACGGCACGACCAGCATGGCGGCGTCGGCGCCGGCCTTCTTGGCATGCCTGGTGAGTTCGATCGCCTCGTCGGTCGAGTTCGAGCCGGTACCGGCGATGACCGGCACGCCCGTGCCCTTGGCCGCGGCGATGCAGATGTCGATCACCCGCTTGTGCTCTGCCATGGACAAGGTCGGCGACTCGCCGGTGGTGCCGCACGGCACGAGGCCGTCAGTGCCTTCCTTGATCTGCCAGGCCACGAACTTCTCGAAGCCCTTTTCGTCCACCGCGCCGTTCTTGAATGGGGTAATCAACGCGACGAGCGATCCGGTGAACATGGCTTCCTCCGACGACTTTTCAGTGAAACAGCAGTTTACCCCCCGCCCGAGCGGGGGAGCAACTTGCCATTGTGATGCCGCACTGACCTGCCTACGATTCCTGGCGTGACCGACAAGATATCCCCCCTCATTTTGCTCCTCGCCGCGGGCCTCGCGATACCCGCAGGTGCCCAGCAGAACGGCGTGACCGTGCTGCGCGGAGAGAGCGAACAAACCCGTCCGGGCGTGCCCGACACCGGCGTGCGACGCGTGCCGTCCGCAACAGGCGCGACCACGCGCCCGTCGGCCGACGCCACGGTGCCGATCCGCGAGGGCACCATCGGCGGCAGCGTCCTGCCCGCCGCGCCGGCCGGCCCGCCTTCCGGTGAAATCGGCCAGGCCCCCGGCCCCATCGGCCAGGCTATCGTCTCGGGCAAGACGCTCAGCGCCGCCGAGGCCGCAGCCCTTGCCGCGGCGCTGAAGGCGATCGACGAGGGCCGCTTCGCCGACGCCAGCGCCTCGGTCGTCAACTTCAACAACCCGCTGCTCACGCGCCTCGTCCAGTGGCAGGCGCTGCGCGTCGCGCCCTAGACCGAGGCGCGCTTCGCCGACTACGTCGACCTGCTGCGCGAGACGACCGACTGGCCCGAGCCCGAGGTGCTGCGCCGCCAGGCCGAGGACCGCATCACGTCGACCACGCCGCCCGCCGTCGTCTGGCGCTACTTCGCCGATCACCCGCCTCTCACCAGCGCGGGCCACATGCACCGCCTCGAGGCCGCACAGGCCGTCGCCGTCAAGGAGGTGCCGCGCCTGGCCGGCGAGAGCTGGCGCTCCGCCACCTTCAAGCCGGCCGACGAGGAAGAGTTCCTCAACAAGTACGGCACCTACCTCACGCCCGACGACCAGGCCGCCCGCTTCGACCGCATCCTGCGCGAGGGCCGCCCGCAGGTGGCCAAGGATCTCGTGTCCAAGTTGCCGCCGGCCGCCCAGCCGCTGGCCAACGCCCGCCTCGCCATGGCGACCAAGGCCGCCGACACCGTCCAGATCCTGCGCGGCGTGGCGCCGTCCCAGCTCGAGACGCCGGCGATCCGGCTCGAGCGCCTGCAGTGGATGCGCCGCACCGGTCACCTCAACGACGCCAAGGCACTGCTGACGGCGCCGGCCGGCAAGCACGCCGGTGGCACGTCCGACATGGCCTGGTGGAACGAGCGCCAGCAGGTCGCGCGCGATCTTCTCGCCGCCGGCCATCCCGCCGATGCCTACGCGGTGATCGTCCAGCACGGCCACATCAAGGGGCTGGCGTTCGCCGAGGCCGAGTTCCTCGCCGGCTGGATTGCGCTGCGCCACCTCAAGAAGCCGGCCGACGGGCGCAAGCATTTCCAGACGCTCTATGACGGCGTCTCGACCGACATCTCCAAAAGCCGCGCTGCCTACTGGATGGGCCGCGCGCTCGAGGCCGAGGGCAAGCCCAAGGACGCCAACGAATGGTATGGCCGCGCCGCCGGCTTCGGCCAGACGTTCTACGGCCAGCTCGCCGCGCGCAAGCTGCCCGGAGGGGCGGCGCGCCTGCCGAGCGATCCCGCGATCAACGACGCCGACCGGCTGGCATTGGGCGGCCGCGAGCTGGTGACCGTGGCGCGCTGGCTGGGCCAGGCTTCGGCGTGGGACCGCACGCAACCCTTCCTGCTGAAGCTCGGGCGCATGGTGAACGGCCCGGGCGAGACGCGCCTGCTGGCCCAGCTCGCCACCGAACTCAAGCGGCCCGACGTGGCTGTCGCCATCGCCCGGCGCGCCGTCGAGCACGGCGTCACGCTGTTCGATGCCTCGTTCCCCGTCGTCGATCTCGGCAACACCGGCTCGATCGAGCGCGCGCTGGCGCTGGCGGTATCGCGCCAGGAGAGCGCGTTCAATTCCGCCGCCGTCTCGCCCTCGGGCGCGCTCGGGCTGATGCAGCTCATGCCCGGCACGGCGCGCGAGGTCGCCGGCAAGGTGGGCGTGCCCTTCATCCAGGACAAGCTCACGCGCGATCCCGCCTACAACGTCGCCCTCGGCAGCCAGTATCTCGCCGACATGCTGAAGCGCTTCGGCGGCTCCTACGAGCTGGCGCTGGCCGCCTACAACGCCGGGCCCGGCCGCGTG
>Ga0105240_10002546_pt1 | contig 29228 bp, 20 predicted proteins | sample KBSC54metaG_FD_80426 | JGI IMG/M metagenome (GOLD analysis project Ga0105240, IMG submission 80426) | Corn rhizosphere microbial communities from Kellogg Biological Station, Michigan, USA - KBS C5-4 metaG | ecosystem: Host-associated > Plants > Roots > Rhizosphere > Soil | place: Michigan, USA... | reverse complement strand
TGATCGCGGCTTCTGCCAGTCAGCTCACCAATTAATCAGCATTCATTAAATAAAACGATTGCCATGAATACAGCAACCCCAGCCTTACGGCGGCTGCCCGTTCGTTATGCGTCGACCTGTATACTATCCGCCTGGTTGCTCCTGAGCGTATTTCCTTTGAGATCACAGACTGCCTTTTCCTCTCCTTTGAAAAGCCGGGCGCCTTTGCAGGCACAGGATCGCAAGATCACGCTGCAGGTGAAGAACGAGAAGCTGTCGTCTGTGCTGGAAAAGATCGAGAAGCAGTCGAGCTTTGTATTTGTCTATGCCAACGACGAGATCAATCCCCTTCGCAAGGTTACCATTTCGATGAAGGAAAAAAGTTTGAACGACGCCCTCTCGGAGCTGCTGACACCGCTGAATATCAGCTATGAGCTTGTCAATGACAAGATCATCCTCAAGCCTGTCAAGCCATCCGCCCCTTTAGCAGGCGGCAGTAGCGGAGAAGAAGTAAAGAAAGATGAAACCGCTGCTACTGCCAGACCCAATGAAGACATCACCATCGAGGGCCGTATCTTGGATGCCGCCGGGAAAGGATTATCCGGGGTCAGCGTACAGCTGGCCGGCACCAAGCTGGGGACCACTACGGGTGAAGACGGCCGCTTTAGCCTTCGTATCCCCGAGGAGCGGTTTGGCAGCGGTGTGCTGTCCATTTCTTCCGTCGGCTATTTGCGGCAGGACGTTCCTTTGTCGGGCAAGCGAACATTTATTGTCCGCCTGGAGTCGGACAATAAGGAGATGAATGAAGTGGTAGTGGTTGGATATGCTACGCAAAAGAAGATCTCTGTCACCGGCGCTGTGGATGCCATCAACAAAAAGGCCCTTGAGGATCGGCCTGTCACCAATGTGCTGCTGGCCCTTCAGGGAACCAGCCCCAATCTTATTATCCAGCAGACGAATTTCGAGCCCGGCCAGGGCGTCAATCTGAATATCCGCGGCTTGGGTACCACGGGTGACAATACACCCCTTATCGTCATCGACGGCATACCGGGCGGAGATATCAACCTGCTCAACCCCAACGATATTGAAAGCGTATCCATCTTAAAGGATGCTGGCAGCGCCGCCATTTATGGCTCCCGGAGCGCCAACGGCGTCATACTGGTGACTACCAAAAAAGGGAAAAGGAACCAGGCTCCTGTTGTCAATTATACCGGCATCTATGGCATGCAATCTCCCCGCATCACCTATACTCCTGTACATGCATGGGAGAATGCCTATTATAAGAATGAGAGCCTCGTCAATTCCGGACTGCAGCCTGTGTTTACGCCTGAACAGATACAGCAATTCAAGACGCAGGGCGACGGCGACTGGCGGCTGAACAATATACTGCATGACGCCGCGCAGCAGACACATAATCTTAGCATCAGCGGGGGCGGGGCGAGCAATACCTATATGGTGTCCCTGGGCTACCTGGATCAGAAAAGTAATTTCATCGGTCCGAATTACGGACTACAGCGCTACAATTTCCGCGTGAACCAGACCTCCGAATGGGGTAAGTTCAAGCTGAATACCATTATCGGGTATGCGAAGACAAGGATCAAGGATCATTCGACCGTTTCCGCCAACCTGGTGGTTGATGCGGGCAGGGTCCCTCTTTATTATAATTTCCAGGACTCAGCCGGCAATTATCTCACCAATGCCGTATCCGCCCAGTATAATCCAAAGGGCATCCTTGAAAAAGGCGGTTACCGGATGCTGGATAACAACGAGGTCTTTGGAAATTTCAACGGGGAATATGCTATCACGAAGGACTTTAAGATACGCGGCGTCTTTGGGGGCACCGTGACCAATAACAGCACATATGGACGTACGCTGGAGGTGGACTTTGTTCCTTCCAGCTCCTATGGGCAGGATAAGTCCGTCAGCAACTACAATTACAAGGGGCTGTTCACCAACCTGCAGCTGCTGGCTGAATATATGCATACTTTTTCCGGCGTGCATGATGTGCATGTCCTTGTCGGCGGGGCGAATGAATCCTATAAGGGAGAAGAGAACCAATTGGTAAAGACCCAGACCGATGCGCTCGGACGTCCTACCAGCACTACCGTCATCGATCCCAACAGCAGCTATACGTCCAATGCCACCAAGCCCGATGGCAATCCGGCTACCACCGAGACCAGTCTCAATTCTCTTTTTGGCCGTGCCGGGTATAGCTATCGGGACAGGTATTTCGCGGAGTTCAATTTCAGGATGGATGGATCGTCCAAGTTTGCGGCCGGCAATCGCTGGGGTTTCTTTCCTTCCGGCGCTGTGGCGTGGAGGGTGACCGAAGAGGAATTTATGCGGACCGTGAAAGATCTTTTGGGAGATATCAAGATAAGGGCCTCTTATGGGATCTTAGGAAATCAAAATATTGCGGCCTACCGGTATCAGACCAATTTCTCCAATTACCAGGGGGCGTATGGCTTTAACAATGCCGCTGTCACGGGAGCCAGCTATGTGCTTGGCAACCCCAATGTCACCTGGGAAAAAGCCGCCACTTTTAATATCGGCGGCGATCTGAGCCTGCTGAACAGGAAGCTGGATGTGTCGCTGGATTATTTTGACAAGACCACCCGGGACATATTGGAGCAAAGACAGGATATACCTGCCATCTTTGGGGTATCCAATCTGCCGCCTTACAATGTGGCCGAGGTGCGGAACCGGGGCTGGGAGCTAAGGGCGTCCTATACGTTGTCCGGCAGACTGCTGAGCCAGACATTCTCCGTGAACCTGTCGGATAATCTGAACACGTTGAAGAAACTATCCGGCGGCGAGAGTCAGCAGATACAGCAGATGGAGGAGTACCAGATCGTGCGGAAGGTTGGACAGCCCATCACCGTATACCAGGGCTACCGGACCAATGGGTTCTTCCAGACCCTGGACGATATCAATAAATATCCGCGATTTTCCGGAACCACCGTTACGCCGGGAGATCTGAAGTTCGTGGACAGGAATAAGGACGGTGTCCTTGATCAGAATGATAAATTCATTCTCGGCAACCCTTTCCCCCGCTACACTTTCGGATTTACGTATACCGCCAGTATCAAGGGTTTCGACATACTGCTTTTCGTACAGGGGGTAGGCAAGCGGGATGAGATGATCCGCGGCGAGCAGGTAGAACCCTTTCACGTAGGATACTCAGGCACCATGTATACTCACCAGACTGATTTTTGGACGCCTACGCATCCGAATGCCAAGCGGCCGAAGCTGGCGGAGAATGGTTCGCCGTCCAACACCAATAATTACCGCACCGGCTCCGACCTCTTCCTGTTCAATGCCGCCTATGCCCGGCTGAAAAATCTCCAGATCGGGTATACGCTTCCGCAGGCATTGACGAGAAAGGCCCGGATACAAAAGGCCCGGATCTATTTCACGGGACAGAATCTTGTCACGTTGAGCAAGCTGAACTTCCTGGATCCCGAGATCACGGAGTTCAATAACAGCACCGGCTTTGGCGTGGGGGCCAATAGCGGCAGGGCTTACCCCATGCCTGTATTCATCGGCTTTGGCATAGACATCACTTTTTTATAATATCCAATCATCGCCATATGACAGTAAAAAAACTTTTTTCATTGTTATTCTTCGTCGGGGCCCTGTCCGGGTGCAAGAAGCTGGACCTTGCTCCGAGCGATCGATATACAGAGCTCACGTTCTGGCAGGTGGATGACAATGTGAACAATGCCCTGAACAATATTTACAACAGCATCTTCACCAGCAATCCCTATTTCTACAACGAGGCGTTGAGCGATAATGCCTATACCCGGCTGGGGATCAGCGCCGGGAATGTGGATGCCATATCTTCCGGCTCGTTCACCGTAGACCTGAACAGATTTTCCTCCGACTGGGGCTATTACTATGCCGGGATAAAATCCTGTAACATCTTTCTTGGCAATGTCGACAAGAATACTACCCTGCCTGCCGCCACCCGGGACAGGATGAAGGCCGAAGCCCAGTTTATAAGGGCCTGGCATTATTTCAACCTGATGAAATGGTGGGGTGATGTACCCTTGTTAAAAGAGGATATTACCGCAGACCAGGCCAAGACCATGGCCCGTACGCCGCGTGCGGATGTAGAAAAGTTTATCACCGACGAGCTGGATGCCGCTGCTGCCGGGCTGCCTACCCGTGACCAGTATGCCGCTGCCGACAGGGGGCGGGTTACCAGGGGCGCTGCATTGGCCCTCAAGGCAAGAGTGCTGTTGTATGAGGGGGATCGTATGGCCGATGTTGTCACTATCTGCGAGCAGCTGATGAACGATCAAAGTCAGAACGGGACCTATAGCCTGTATAGCAGCTATGAAGATCTTTTTAAGTCCTCTGCCAAGTACAATTCCGAGGTGATCTTTGACCTGGCCTATGTGCTGAATACCCGGATGTGGGGGGATTATATTGATTTTGCACCGCTGAGTACCGGGGCGCGCAGCAACAACCTGGCGCCGACACAGGAACTGGTGGATTCCTATATCATGACCAATGGCAAGGCAATCAGCGATGCCGGATCCGGATATGACGAGAACAACCCTTATGTCAACCGCGATCCCCGGCTGACCGCCACCGTTGTATACGATCAGTTCGCCTGGAAGAATGCGGATGGAAGCACACAAAAGATCTATATAAAACCCGGCACGTCTCCCGCGGGGCAGGAGCAGAATGAGTACAAGGCGTCCGGTCAGGGTACCGCCACCGGCTACTATTGGCGTAAGTATTGGGACCCTGTATCCGTTCCCACCTTGCAATTTGGCTCCAACCTGATATTGATACGCTATGCCGAGGTGCTGCTGATGTACGCCGAGGCCAAGAATAGTTTAGGACAGATGACTTCCGATGTATGGGATAAGACCATCAAGGCCCTTCGGCAGCGGGCAGGATTTACGGATGCCGGTGCGTTGGACTTCCCCGGCGCCGGCGCTGATCTCACCGCCATCATCCGGAACGAGCGGCGATCCGAGCTGGCTTTTGAAGGATTACGGATAGATGATATCCGCCGGTGGAAGATAGCAGAGACCGTGATGAATGGCTGGGCTCATGGGGCCAGGTATGGCGATCCTGCCACCGACAATGGGTATCTGCGTGCACAGCTCCGCACCTTCGATAAGAACAAACATTATCTCTGGCCCGTACCTTCTTCCGAGCTCGTGAAGGATAGTAAGCTGACGCAAAATCCAAATTATTAACAGACCATTTTTAAACTACGCAGATATGAAAATATTGCTTTCTTTTTCGATGGTGTTCCTGCTCTTGCTTGGAGCATGTACAAAAGACACCCGGAGCATCGACCTCAATGTGTCGGCCGTGACGGCGTTGTATACACCTGCCGACAGCCAGTATATCAAGCTAAACCCCGCGGCCAATATATCACAGACCTTTCAATGGCAGCAGGCGCAGGCCGAGGATGGATCGCTCGTACTGTATGAAGTGGCTTTTGACCAGGTGGGCGGGGATTTTTCCCATCCCTTCTATAGCGTTGTCAGCGATGGAAAGGGGGTACAAAATACGCTGACGCTGACGCATGGCGATCTGAACAAGATCGCTTCATTGGGCGGGGCTGACTTTTTCCAGCGGAAGAAGTTTATATGGACCGTCTTTTCATCGAAGGGCACCAACCGCGTGAAGGCAAAAGTATTCAGGGTCATCGACCTGGAAAGGCCTGCGGGTTTTGCCGTACTGCCCGGCAGTATTTATCTCACCGGCTCCGCCACCGAGGCCGGTACCGACCTTAGCGCCGCCCTGCCGATGAAGCAGACTTCGTCCGGCGAGTTTGAGATCTATACCAAGCTCACCGCGGGCAGCTATCATTTTGTGGATGCCACAACCGGCACGCCCAAGGCGTATTATCTTGACAGCAGCGCCGGCGTACTGGAGATGAAAGAGGGTGGGGAAACTACTTTTACCGGCAGCGACAAGGTCATGCGTATCCGTCTGAGCTTTAACAATGTCAATGGCAGCCTTGCGGAAGTCAAGTCCCTGCAGCTTTGGTACTGCGCCGGTAATAGCTTCTGGTGTACACTGCCTTATACTTCCAATGGCGTCTGGCGGCTCAATGGCTTTACCATCGCCTATGTTTCCATGCCATGGGGATTTGAAGACCGATACAAATACAAGATGGTCATCAATGACGGCGCCGGTGACAAGGATCAATGGCTGAATTACTCTTCCAACGACAGCCCCGGGCAGGATGGGCAATACCCTGGCACCGTGGCGTACAAGACCATCGACTTTGACGCCAATAACAGCAGCCAGTGGGACTGGAGCTGGAAGTTCGATAAGACCTATCTTCCCCAGGGCAGTATCGCTGATTTTTGGGTCTCGCTCAAGGCCACCGATCCCGCGTATACACAAAATTATCAAAAGGAGTAAACTTTGGTATTCATGAAGAATATACTATTGGTGCTGCTGTTCGCTGTGAGTCTGTCATCCTGTCTAAAGCAAAATGTGGATGATTCACCTGCCCTGTCCGGCGGAAGCACTACCGGCACGTACAACTGGTCTACTATTGCCGATACGGCAGAGCTGTCGCTGGATTATTTCTGGAGTCCCTCCGGTAAATACTATCTCAGCAGCAATACCGCCTCCGACTGGGCTCAATACTGGCCGCAGGCGCATGCGCTCGATGTACTGACCGATGCCTATCTGCGTAATCCCTCGACGACGATCAAATCCAAGATGATCGATCTGTTGTCCGGCGTGCAGGTAAAGAATGGCGGCAGCATGATCAACTATTACTATGATGATATGGAATGGATGGCGCTGGCCTGTCTCCGGGCGTATGTCGTGACCAATGACAGTCATTTCAAGGACGTGACCGATGTATTGTGGGCGGATATCAAGAATGGGTGGAGCAGCGATCTGGGTGGAGGCATCTGGTGGCGTAAGGACGACCCTTCCAAGAACACTCCTTCGAATATGCCCGCTGCCATACTGGCCGCGCGTCTTTATAAGATCGGCGGCAACAGTACCGACCTGCAATGGGCTAAAAAGATCTACGATTGGGAAAGGGCGACGCTGTATGATCCCGTTACCGGGCTTGTTTATGATAATATCGATAAGAACGGTCTGAAGAACACCGACTGGAAGTTCACCTATAACCAGGGCACTTTTCTCGGTGCGGCGCTGGAGTTATATGAAAACACCGGTAGTTCTGCGTACCTTAGTGATGCCCTGCAGGCAGCGGACTTTACGCTGAACAGCGGCTTTCTTACCAGCAACGGCATCCTCAAGGATGAGGGAGGCGGCGATGGGGGTCTTTTCAAAGGCATTTTTGTGCGCTATTTTACGCGGCTGATCGTTGACGCCACTTTCGATCCTTCGAAGAAGAGCGATTATGTGAATTTCCTACGGGCCAATGGCGAGAGTCTTTGGAGCAAGGGGATGAATAAGAGTAATCTGTTGTTTGGGAGCGCCTGGGATAAGGCTCCCGGAAGCTCGACCGACCTTACGATACAGTTGAGCGGGATCATGCTTGTAGAGGCGCTGGCCGAGCTGAAGAAGGGGCAGCTGTTTTAAAAAAACTTATCATGCATTTTTGGGGTGGGAAACTTTTGCTGGGATCGCTCGTGACGCTGCGGGTAGGTGTGCTGAGTGCACAGACTGATTATAAATCGCTGCACCAGGCCATTTATCGCACCTATTATGACAGTGTCACCGGATTGTTCACGGAAACGAACAATACAGCCGCGGACGAACATCCCCATTCCTATCTTTGGCCCTTGTGCGCCCTCGTGCAGGCTGCGAATGAAATGGAAGTGCTTCAGCCCGGCAGACCTTACCTCGAGCCTGTGATGAAGGCCATCGATCAATATTACAGCGTAAAGCATGGTATTGCCGGATACGACAGCTATGTCGTGAAACAGGGTGGCGGTGACCGGTTCTATGACGACAATCAATGGATCGGTCTCGCGTATATGGATGCTTATGCCCGGACCAGGCGGAAAGTGTTTTTAGAGAAGTCAGTGGAGATATACCAATTTATGATGACCGGCTATGATACCGTCACCGGCGGAGGGCTTTACTGGAAGGAGGGGGATAAGAGCACCAAGAATACCTGTTCGAATGGACCGGGGGTACTGTTGGCTTTAGACCTTTACAGGGCCACCGGGGAGCGGGGATATCTGGATACTGCGCTGCTATTATATAACTGGGTGAATAAAGTATTGCAGTCGCCGTCGGGTGTTTATTATGACAATATCAAAACAAAGGATGGCAGGATCGCGCGGCAGTTCTACACATATAATACCGGCACCATGCTGCAGGCCAATGTGATCCTGTATACCCTGACGAAGAAGGCGGCTTACCTGGATGAGGCGCACCGGCTGGCGGCAGCCAGTCTCAAGACCTTTTTTAAAAACGGGCGATGGCCTGGTAACTATTGGTTCAATGCGGTGTTGTTGCGGGGTTACCAGGACCTGTATCAACTGGATAAGGACAAGACCTATATACAGGCATTTATAACGGATGTGGATGGCATACGGAATACCGAGACCGATAAGGCCGGCCTGGCCGGACCGGGTAAGGTCAAGAAGCTCCTTGATCAGGCCGGGTTGCTGGAGATACGCGCCCGCCTGGCGGAACTGTCCCAAAACCCCCTTTGACCTGTCCTTTTTGCCCTCGCGGGGAACTGCTTCCACCGATTAATTTTGTCATGATCAAATCCCTACATCATGACTAATCACTGCTTATCGTCCATAGGGCGCTGGGGCGTCATATGGTGCATTTCGATCTTACTCACCACTATTCAGGGAAAGGGACAAACCGCGGGGGACTGGAAGCTGGAAAAAATGCCGGTGGACCTGGAGACGGATTTTGCGTTGAGCTCACTTCCGCCGCATCTGCGTGAGCAAGCTACCGTCTATCTATTGGATCCGGAGAAAGGGTTCTATGTCGGCAGGCAGGGATCGAACGGATTTGTCTGCTTTATTTCCCGGACAGAATGGGAGTGGGCGGAATTCCGGCAGGACCTGGCTGCTCCGATCAGTTATGATGCAGAAGGCGCCAGGACGATCATGCCTGTATACCTGGACGTTGCGGCCATGCGGGCTTCCGGCAAATGGTCACCCATACAGATCAGGGATACAGTGATACAACGGATCAAAAACGGATATTATAAAGCGCCTTCGCGACCCGGGATATCCTATATGGAGGCGCCCATGATGCGGAGCTATATCGGGAATCCTGATAAGATCCGGGTGGCGTCTTTCAGTCTGCCACATTATATGTATTATGCGCCTTATCTCACTTATGCGGACATCGGCATCGATTCCAATGCTTCGCAGCCGCCGTTCCTCGTCAATCCCGGCGCTGTCGTCATGGGTGGGGAGCGAAAAGGACCGTTTGCCTATCTTATTTCACCATTGAATGAAGCCGATAAAGCCAGGATACTGATGGCTGGGCAGTCGCTGCTCAGACGCCTGGAGAATTATAAAAGTTACTTCAAGGTGGAAGGCGGCAGCGGTCATCATTGAGGTGAGGACTATTTTTGACCAAGACCGTTTTTCGGACATTTTTGAGTAAATTGAGGTATGTCCAGAAGGTTGCTTATCATCTCCGCGGGTGCGGTTCTTCTCGTTGCTATTCTTTCCTGGATGCTATTTTTTCACGGGCATCCTGTAGACTTCAATACGCAGGTCAAACCCATACTCAATAAAAAATGCATCGTATGTCATGGTGGTGTGAAAAGACAGGGTGATTTCAGTCTTCTTTTCCGTACCGACGCGTTGTCAAAGGCTAAATCCGGCAGGCTACCAATTATTCCCGGCGACCCTGATCACAGCGAGATCATCCGGCGGATCACCCTGGATGATCCTGAAGACCGGATGCCTTATAAGCACCCGCCCCTGACAAAGGAAGAGATAACCATTTTGCGCGACTGGATAAAACAAGGTGCGAAGTGGGGCGATCACTGGGCTTATGTTGCTGTGCAGGCACCGCGCGAGAAAGACCGGGGTATTGATGATTATATACGCGAGAAGCTGACTGGAGAACATTTAAATTTCTCCCCGGAAGCTCCCAAGGCTACGCTGATGCGAAGAGTTTGTTTTGATCTGACAGGGCTTCCGCCTACGCCTGCGCAGGCCGAGGGATTTTTGCGGGACACCCGTCCCGACGCTTATGAACGGCTGGTCGATACGTTACTGTCGTCGCCACGTTATGGCGAAAAATGGGCAGCGCTCTGGCTGGACCTGGCGCGATATGCCGATACGAAGGGATATGAGCGGGATGGCAACCGCGCTATCTGGCGTTACAGGGACTGGCTGATCCATGCTTTTAACGCGGACATGCCCTATGACCAATTCCTCACCGAACAGCTGGCCGGCGACCTGCTGCCGGATCCTACCGATGCGCAGCTTATCGCCACCGCATTCCACCGCAATACCATGACCAATGACGAAGGCGGCACCGACAACGAGGAGTTCAGGACAGCTGCCATCGTAGATAGGGTAAATACTACCTGGCAGGCCCTGATGGGAACTACCTTCGCCTGTGTGCAATGTCATAGCCATCCTTATGACCCTTTCCGTCACGATGAATATTATCAGTTCATGGCATTTTTCAACGACACCCGGGATGAAGATACCTATGACGACTACCCGCTGTTGCGGCAATTTTCGACTGCTGATAGTCTCGATATTGTAAAGCTCTCTGCCTGGGTGAGCCGTAAGAGTGGTGCGGAGCGGGGGAAGGAGATCGCCTGGTTCCTCCGGACCTGGGAGCCTTCCATCAATTCCATACGGGCCGATCAGTTTGTCAACAGCGAGCTTAACGATACGAAATGGCTGATCTTCCGTAACCATGCCGTAGCCCGGCTGCACGATGTAGACCTGGATCAGCGTGATCAGCTTATTTATCGTTACCAGGGTTATGTTGCTGGTGGTTTTTGGACTATACATCTTGATAAGCCCGATGGTCCTGTTCTGCAAAAGATGGCTATTCCCGTCACAAAGGACTGGGTCATCGATGTGGTCAATTTTCCTCCACAGCAAGGCAGGCATGATCTTTTCCTAACTTATGAGAATGGCAACCTGAAGGGACCGAATGCCAGCGGTATGCAGTTCGACTGGTTTCATTTTACGCATTCGCTGCCCGGCGCGAGGGAGGGTGGGTATGCCGGCGGGAGAGACCCCGAATATGCCGGCATGAAGAAGCTGTATGATACGTTGATGCGCAAGTCTGTACCAACCATTCCTGTCATGATGGATAATCCCCGCGACATGCACCGGGCGACCCATGTGTTTGAAAAAGGCAACTGGCTTGTACAGGGAAGGCAGGTAGAGCCTGCCACTCCACGAAGCCTGAATCCTTTTCCTGCCGCCGCACCTCATAACCGGCTGGGTCTTGCCATGTGGCTTACCAGCCGTCAAAACCCGTTGACTGCCAGGACCATGGTCAACCGGGTGTGGGAGCAACTGTTTGGGACCGGACTGGTGGAGACCCTGGAGGACCTGGGCACACAGGGCGCCGAACCTACCCACCGGGAATTGCTGGACTATCTCTCCTGGAAATTTATGACCGATGATAAATGGAGCGTCAAAAAGCTGTTGCGGAGCATTGTGCTGTCAGCGACCTATCGCCAGGATCCCAAGGTCAGCCCCGAGCAGCTGGAAAAAGACCCCTATAATAAATACTATGCGAGGGGCTCACGGGTAAGGCTATCCGCGGAAGAGGTGAGGGACCAGGCCCTGGCCGTCAGCGGACTGCTTGCCGACAAGCTTGGAGGTCCCAGTGTCATGCCCTGGCAGCCCAAGGGTATCTGGCTCTCGCCGTGGAATGGGCAGGACTGGCAAAAAAGCAACGGGGAAGATCAATACCGCCGGGCTTTGTACACGTATTGGAAGCGGACCGCACCCTATCCATCCATGATGAGCTTCGATGGTACTGCCAGGGAAGTGTGTACTGCCCGGCGTATCCGTACGAATACGCCTTTACAGGCGCTGACCCTATTGAATGACTCCGTGTATCTCGATGCTTCGCGTCATCTGGCGGAAATGATGTCGAATGCGGGGCCGGCCGCGGAGGCTATCAAGAAAGGGTATTCCGCTGTCGTGTTCCATCCCATCGATGGGGCCAGTCTGCAGGCTTTGGAGGGGTTGTATAACACGGCCTATGCGCGGTACAGCCATAGCCCCGGGAAGACCCGGGAGATAGCCGGATCGGAGGGCTCCTATGACAAGCCTTCAATGGCCGCCCTGATCGTGGTGGCCAATGCCATATTGAACCTGGATGAAGTGATCACCAAGAACTGATAACATGACCCGGAAAGAATTGCATAATCAACGATTGTTACGGGAAGCCCAGGCGGCTGTATCCCGAATGTATACACGCCGGCATTTTTTGCAGGATTGCGCCATGGGTTTTGGCGCGCTGGCATTGGGATCGTTACTGCCCTCCTGCCGACCCGGCAGTCCTGCTGCTGCATCGGGTCCTGCTTTTGACCCTGCTCATCCATTGGCGCCCCGGATGCCCATGTTCCCTGCCCGTGCCAAAAGGGTGATCTATCTGCATATGGCCGGTGCGCCTTCGCAGCTGGAGTTGTTCGACTATAAACCTGCCTTGGCGGGATTGGATGGGCAGGACTGTCCAAAGTCGCTGCTGGAAGGCAAGCGGTTTGCCTTTATACGGGGTGTGCCCAAGATGCTGGGACCGCAGGCTCATTTCCAGCAGAGAGGGCAGAGCGGCGCATGGGTCAGCGAGCATATGCCTCATCTGGCCGGCATTGCCGACGAGCTGTGTTTTCTCAAGGCTATGACCACTGACCAGTTCAATCATGCTCCCGCTCAGCTGCTGGTTCAGACCGGCGCTCCGCGCCTTGGCCGTCCCAGCATGGGATCATGGGTGACGTATGGGCTTGGTACCGAGAATGAGAATCTGCCCGGCTTTGTCGTGCTCACCAGCGGCGGCAAATTCCCCGATGCCGGCAAGAGCGTGTGGGGCAGCGGTTTTTTGCCCAGCGTATACCAGGGGGTACAGTGTCGCAGCGAAGGGGACCCCGTGTTGTTTATCGAGGACCCGCAGGGGATGGACCGGGATATCCGAAAGGCATCCATCGATGCTATCAATAAGGTCAACGAGCAGGAGCACGCGGCGTATGGAGACCCCGAGATACTTTCCCGCATCTCTCAATATGAAATGGCGTATAAAATGCAGCTGTCTGTTCCCGAAACTATGAACATCAATGACGAGCCTGCCTATATCCATGAAATGTATGGGACGCAGCCCGGGAAGGCGTGCTTTGCCAACAATGTCCTGCTGGCGCGGAGGCTGGTGGAGAAGGGCGTTCGTTTTGTACAATTGTTCGACTGGGGCTGGGACAGTCATGGCACCGATGCGAACCTTGCCATCGACGTAGGATTTATCAATAAATGCAGGCAGGTGGACCGTAGCGTCAGCGCCCTGATACTGGACCTCAAACAAAGAGGTTTGCTGGAAGATACCCTTGTCATCTGGGGTGGGGAGTTTGGCCGGACCCCCATGATGGAGAACAGGGATGGCAAGCAGAATCCCTTCAAAGGCAGGGATCATCATGTGGATGCCTTTACCATCTGGATGGCCGGCGGGGGTATAAAAAGAGGGTTCAGCTATGGTGAGACCGATGAAATAGGTTATTACCCCATCAGCGGCAAGACCACTCCTTTTGATGTGCAGGCGACAATTTTGAATCAACTTGGCTTTGATCACGAAAAATTCACCTATCTTTTCCAGGGAAGACCCTTCCGTCTGACTGATGTGTACGGGAAGGTCATCGAAGAAATTATAGCTTAATGAATCTGTTGTCTATTACCGCATTTCTCGCACACCTGCATCCGGCCCTTGTTCATCTGCCCATTGGGATATTGCTGACCGCGCTGCTGTTACAGTTATTCGCGCGCTGGGAAAAATTTGCCGCTTTTCGTTCTGCTATTCCTATCGTCCTGCTGGCCGGGCTGATATCTGCCGTATTGTCCTGTATCACCGGCTTCCTGCTTTTTAGCAATGGGGATTATGATGACAATCTTGTATCCGCCCATATGTGGGTGGCCATTACGCTGACCTTTGTTGCCTTTGCCTTGTATGCGCGGGCTGGTTTTGGAGGAAGGGTCGAGCGAGTGTTTGACCGTAATGGAAATATGCTTGGTATATTATTGTTCGTGTTGATCATGGTCGCCGGCCATCTCGGGGGATCATTGACCCATGGTGAAGATTACCTCACTGCTGGTTTCCACAATACACCGCCGCCTCCCGCCTTCCGGCCCATCGCCGATGTACAGCAGGCAGCAGCCTATGAGGATATCGTAAAGCCAATATTAGAGAGCCGTTGTAATAATTGTCATGGGGCGCGCCGGCAAAAAGGAGGATTGCGGCTGGACAATCCCGCGGGTATTGCCAAGGGCGGTAAGGATGGGGGTGTGCTTGTTGCCGGCAAGGCCGACAGCAGCGAGCTGATAAAGCGTATCCTTATCCCCGAGAACGAGGAGCACCATATGCCGCCGAAGGACCGGCCGCAGCTGTCGTCGCAGGAGCAGCAATTGCTGACCTGGTGGGTCAACCAGGGGGCTGACTACCGGAAGCAGGTAAAGGAGCTGTCCCAGCCGGAGAAGATCAAGCCCGCGCTGCTGGCGTTACAGCATGCCGGGGCCGGTGGCGCCGGGAGCGCCCGTGAAGGGGATCCTGCGTTGGTGAAGGCGGCTGGACTGATACCCGATGAACCTGTCGGATCCGCGGATGAAAAGGCGATCGTGGAGCTGCGAAAGGCCGGGGTAGTAGTGATGCCTGTGGCGCAGAACAGCAACTATCTGTCCGTGAATTTTTCCGGGACGCCGGCGGGTTCGCTGATCCCTTTGCTGCTGCCGTTGAAGAAGCAATTGATCCAACTGGACCTGTCGGGTACGGGCGCGGGAGATAAGGATATGGAGGTGATCAAACAATGTACTGCTCTGCGGGTGGTGAGCCTGCGTGATACAAAGATTACCAGCAATGCGTTGTCTTCTCTTGCCGCCTTGTCCGAGCTGCGGGTGCTGAACCTCGCGGGGACGAATGTTACCGCGCAGGGGCTGCTGGCTGTGCAGCCTCCCAAGCATCTGCATGCTTTGTACCTGTATCATACCAAGGTGGAGCGGAAGGATTGGGGTAAGCTGCAGGCCCTTTACAAGACCACCGTGTTGGATTCGGGGGGGTATGTGCTGCCGGCACTGACTACTGATACTGCCGTCGTACGACCGAATATAAAAAAATAGAGTATGCTATAAGCTGATCTATGAGTTTAGCCCTACCTTTAAGGGATGATGCTAAAACGATTTAGTCCTCTCTTGCTACTGTCAGCTTTGACAAGCCTCGCTCAACAGCCTGCGCACCGTGATGCAACTGCTCACCGAACAATCCCATCTTCTGCCCGTGAAAAGACCAGTTTTCAGATATCCGCTGCGTGGCGACCGGAGTATGATGTCCGCTCCGACATTGCCATGGTCTATGGTGTGAGCAATGATTTTGAAGAAAGAGTAAAAGCGTACAGGGACAATGGCTATAATGTCCAGTTCATGACCGGCATCGCCTGGGGTGAGTACCAGGATTATTTTTTAGGTAAGTACGATGGCAAGATGCATCTCGATGAAGGACAAAAGCAGCGGAACGGGGATACCATCTGGCACGGGCATTATGTTCCTTATATCGTGCCAACCGCCTCCTACCTCGGGTATATGAAATCTATTATCAAGCGGGTCATTGATGCAGGTATTACCACCATCTACCTGGAGGAGCCGGAGTTCTGGGCCCGGGCCGGCTACAGCGAAGCATTCAAGTCCGAATGGCAGAAATATTATGGCGCTCCCTGGGTGGCGCAGCACGAATCTCCCGAAGCTACTTATCTTTCTTCCAAGTTAAAATATCATCTTTATTATAATGCGCTGAACGAGGTATTCACCTATGCAAAGGCGTACGGAAAAGAAAAGGGGCTGAGCATACATTGTTTTGTGCCTACTCACAGCCTGATCAATTATTCCTCGTGGCAGATAGTAAGTCCCGAAGCGAGTCTGGCCTCCCTGCCCGTGGTGGATGGATATATCGCACAGGTGTGGACCGGCACCAGCCGTGAACCAACATTTTTCAACGGGGTGGAGAAGGAGCGGGTATTCGAGAACGCCTTTCTTGAATATGGCTGTATGAAATCCATGACCGCGCCTACCCACCGGAAGATGTATTTTCTCACCGACCCTATTGAGGATGCCCGGCGCAGCTGGGACGATTACAAGCGCAACTACCAGGCGACATTTACCGCCGAGCTTATGTATCCCAGCGTGGATAATTTTGAGGTCATGCCCTGGCCGAACCGGATATATTTAGGAAAGTTCAAGGTGGAAGGTTTTGACAAGCCGCAGCCCATCGCACCTGAATATGCTACGCAGATGCAGGTGATGGTCAATAGCCTGAACGACCTGCCGGCGTCCAGGAACACCGTAAGGGGCAGCAAGGGGATCGGCGTGCTGTTGTCCAACTCCATGATGTTCCAACGATTCCCCACGCATAAGGATTACAGTGATCCCCGTCTGTCCAACTTTTATGGAATGGCTATGCCTTTGCTAAAGAGGGGCGTGCCCGTAGAGACCGTCCATATGGAGAATCTTGCCTTTCCCGAGACATTGAAGGATATCAAAGTGCTGGTCATGAGCTATGCCAATATGAAGCCGCCGACGGCGGAAGTGCATAGGCGGCTTGATGAGTGGGTGAGGAAGGGTGGGACACTTCTATACTATGGCAGGGACAACGATCCTTTTCAGCAGGTGAAGGAATGGTGGAACAGCGGGGGGAATAATTTTAGCGCGCCATCGCAGCATTTGTTTAGCTTGTTGGGTGTGCGCTCCGAGGCTGGAGCTTATGTCGTTGGGAAGGGCAGGGTTTATATCGTACGTGAGGATCCCAAGGAGATCATTATGACACCCGGGCAGGACAGCGGATATTTACGGATGGTGCAAGATGCTTTTGCTGCATCTACGCATGCATCTTTGGACCTTAAAAATTATCTTTACCTGGAGAGAGGGCCTTATACCATTGCGGCTGTTATGGATGAGAGTGTCAGTAATGAACCGCTGACCATTAAAGGGCCAGTCATCGACCTGTTCGATCCCCATCTGCCCGTCCTGTCCGAAAAGATCGTGAAGCCCGGCGAACAGACCTATTTATATGCGCTGGACCGTGTGAGCGATCGACGGCAAGCCCGTGTGCTTTGCGCTGCGTCGAGGACCTATGATGAAAAGCGCAGTCCCGGTGTTTATTCCTTTGTTGCCCGGAGCCCCGTTGGAACACAAAATGTCATGCGCATACTTCTGCCTTCACCGCCGAAGGCAATTGAAGTGGGTGGCGTAATGCTCGATATGGCCGACAGGACCACCCACGAATGGGATGTCGTATCACATACCTGTCTGTTACGATTTGTGAACGACAATAATGGCGTGTCCGTAAAGATCAGCTATTGACCCTGTGGACCGGCGGGTGATCCAGCGATCCTCCAGGCGAGCAATTGTTCCAGTCTTCGGATACGATGGTAGATCACCGGCGCCCGCCCGTACAGAAGAATGAACCAGGCGTTGACCTGCTGTTCGCCCGTCTGGGCCAGTTTAACCAGGGCATCCCGCAGTCCGCGGCCATAACCCAGGCGGTGGGCAAATTCATCCTGGCTGTATTCGCGTTGCCGTAACAGCAGGAGGTGCAGCCAGCGGAAAAGCACATGAAGGATCACGGAAGATACCAGGAACATCCATGCGGCGCCGATGGGGAATATCAGCGTGTTGCTGAAGAGTCCCACGATGAAATAGATCACCGGCAATAATACCAGCAGGGTCAGGAGGAGCCGGACACGGGTGAGCAAATGTGGGAGCCGGTCGGCAGTAGCAAATGCCCAGGTGACCAGCGTATCCCTGCTGATCAGGTGTCCCAGCTCATGCGCCATCAAGCCTTTCAGCTCTTCATCCGTCAGCTCTTTTAACAGGGATGCCGAGACGGCAATCGTGTCGTGGCCAAAGGAAAGGATCTTTTCTTCTTTTTCTTCCACGATGCGCAGGCAAAACTTTTTTTCACAGCCCGCGCTCTTTAGCACTTCCTGCAGACAGCCCTGTAATCTTGCCTCTTCTTCCATGATGGGTGGACGCAGGCGCCCGTGGAAGAAAAGATGGACCGGGGACAGATAATACACCGACAGCCAGCAGACGAGCATCCATGCCGTCAGGGCTATGGTCAATGTCCACCAGGAAATAAATACGCCGGAAACAGCGAGCGTCAACAGGAAAAAAAAGCCGATGAGGAGTACATACAGGGCAACTACCCCGATGCGGAGAATCTTAGACATAGCAATAAAGTTTAAGTGATTGGCCGATGGGCCATAAAAAAAATGACCTCGCAATTAAGGTCATCTTTTTGTTATAAAAAAACGAAGTTCTTTAGTAATCGAGACCCAGTCTCCGGGAGATGTCCGAGTTGAATTTACCCGAGGGATCGTATCGCTGTTTGATGGCCAGCCATTCTTTGTATTGCGGATACATATCCTTGAACATCTTTTCATTCAGCATGGCGTCTTTGCCAAGGTAGAGTCTTCCTCCTGCCGCCAGGACTTTGGCGTCCAGCTTTGGCGTGAATGTATGGAGCTGTTTGGTCACCGGGAAGTCGATGGCCAGGGTATATCCTTTAAAGGGGAAGGACAGGATGCCTTGTCCGTCGCCCATTCTTTTAAACACGTTCAGGAAAGGCGTGCAGCCGCTGGCCGCTATCATTTCCAGTATCTCTACCAGGTGCTGCCGGCCATTCTCTTCGGGGATGACAAACTGGTATTGGATAAACCCTCTTTTGCCGTAGCCCCTGTTCCAATTATTGATGGCATCCAGCGGGAAGAAGAATTTTTCGTAATGCACGAACTGTTTTGGAGAGTTCTGTACAAAGGCGATGACCCTGTTCAAAATCCTTACCGTAAAATTGTTCAATGTGAAGGAGGGAAGAAAGATGGGGACCGAGAGCTTGCCTTTGGAATGCAGCTTTAACGGATCGCTTTTTAATTTCTCCGGCAGCTCATTGAGCTTGGCGGAGTTTCCAAAAGAGATGACCCCGCTGCCCAGCTTATTTCCTTTTGCCAGCGCATCGATCCAGGCTACCGAGTAGTTGAACTCATGGTCCAGCTTGTTCAGGGTCTCCAGCATGTGGTCGAGGTTGCGGATCTTGACACTTTTTTGTCTGAAGTACATGGTCTCCACTTTCCGCAGCTTGATGCGGGCTGTGAGGATGACCCCCAATAAACCCAGGCCGCCGAAGTTGGCCCAGAAGAGTTCCGGGTTGTCCTCGCGGGAGGCTGTCAATATGCTGCCATCCGCCAGGAGTATCGTGAATGATAATACGCAATTGACAAAAGAGCCATCGATGTGATGCGCCTTGCCGTGAATATCGTTGGCAATGGCCCCGCCCACCGTGACGAATTTTGTACCGGGGCAGATCATGGGGAGCCATCCCCTGTGACCAAAGGCGGAAATGATCTCTTCGAGGCTGACCCCCGCCTGGCATTCAAGGATACCTTCCTGTTCGTCAAATGCAAGGAAATTATTATAAGCTGTACAGTCGATGACGTAACGTTCCTTATTCAGCGCCTGGTCGCCATAGCTTCTGCCCAGCCCCCGGGCTATCAATCCGTCCTTGGGTAAATACTGTTTAAAATCAGCGATATATCGGGGGGACAAAACGTATGATTCAGACACCGGGTAGTTGCCCCATCCGGACAACGGCTCTTTTTTAACTGGCATGAAGGCGATTTGGGCACAAATTTACGAAATATATGCGGCCGGCCGGCGGGGGAGCCGCCCACTAATTTAATTATGTCCAGCCGGATGTGGGGCTTAATGAGTATATTCCAGATATGAATAAAATTATACCATTCCTGTTTATATGTCTTATCCAATATTGCCCGGCCGGCGCGCAGGCTCCCGCGGAGCAGTATCCCATCGACAGCGCCTCCGTGGAACATCCCGGTGTGCCAAAGGGTGAGGTGCTGAAGTTCGTCTTTGACCATTCCAAAATATATCCCGGCACCTGGCGTGAGTATTGGGTGTATATCCCTGAGCAGTACCGGCCTGATCAGCCTGCCTGTGTCTATGTCAACCAGGATGGTATTCAATGGAAGGCGCCCACGGTATTGGACAATCTTATTTATAAGAAAGAGATCCCCGTCACCATTGGTGTGTTTGTGACGCCTGGGCGGGTGAAGGCCGCGGATGCGGCGGGTTCACTGGACAGGTTCAACCGCAGCTATGAATACGATGGATTGGGAGATGCCTATGCGAGATTCCTCCTGTACGAGCTGCTTCCCGATGTCGAAAAGCAAAAGACGACCGATGGGCGTGCGATCCATCTTTCCGCCAGCGGGAATGACCGTGCCATCGGAGGGTCCAGCAGCGGGGCCATTGCTGCTTTTACGGCAGCCTGGGAGCGGCCCGATGCTTTTTCGCGGGTATGGAGCGCCATTGGTACCTATGTCAGTCTTCGGGGCGGGGATCGTTATCCCGGATTGATCCGTAAGTATGAGCCCAAACCCTTGCGTGTATTTCTGCAGGATGGTTCCAATGATCTGAATATTTATGGCGGCGACTGGTGGAAGGCCAATGAGACGATGGAGCGGGCGCTGGTTTTTTCCGGATATGAGGTAACACATGTCTTTGGTGAAGGTGGTCACAGCGGCGCGCAGGGTGGTTCTCTCTTCCCCGACGTGTTGCGCTGGCTATGGAAGGACTGGCCCAAGCCTGTGGCAGCGGGGAGTTCCAAAAATCAGATGCTGAACGATATACTAATACCCGGCGATGGCTGGGAGTTGGTGGGGCAGGGATATTCCTTTACCGAAGGGACCGCCGTCAATGCGACAGGAGATGTATTTTTCCAGGATATACCCAACGGGAAGACCTACCGGGTAGGGCCTGACGGCAAGCCTATCCCTCTGGCCATCGACTCGAAGAAGGCCAGCGGCACCAGCTTTGGCGCGGATGGGAAACGTTACACCTGTACCGGCAGTCATGAGATACTGGCGTATAGTCCTACCGGAGATGTCTCGCTGGTGGCAGATAATATTTCCGGTAATGACCTTGTGGTTGCGCAGAATGGGAATATCTATGTCACCTCGCCGGATGGATCCGAGAAGCCCGGTAAGATCATCCTTGTGACGCCAAAGGGAGAAAAAAAGGTGGTGGATGAAGGGATAAAATTCCCCAATGGGGTAGCGCTCACGCCCGACCAGCGTCAATTGTATGTCACCGAAAGCGCATCCCACTGGATATGGATTTATACCATCATGCCCGATGGCACGCTGGCAAACAAACAGCGGTATGGCTGGCTGCATGTGCCCGACACGCAGGAGAATGCATGGTCCGATGGGCTGCGGTGTGATACTGCCGGCCGCGTTTATACTTCTTCCCGTCTGGGGATACAGGTGCTCGATCAGGCCGGCAGGGTGAATGCCATCCTCCCCGTGCCTTCCGGGCAGGCGTCCAATGTTTGTTTTGGCGGGGCCGGCTTCAATATACTTTATGTCACCTGTGTGGACAAGGTGTACCGCCGAAAATTAAAGACGAGGGGTGTGAATAGTTTTGAAAAACCTTATAAGCCCGTGACGCCGAGATTGTGATCAATAGTCTTCCACATCGGCCGGCTTGTACTTTTTTATCTTTTTCCGGGCAATCAATAGAAAAATGGCTACCGAGGCCGGGGTCGAGGTGACGTATTCCAATTTGCCACCCGTGGTAACATCGACGATGACCAATACGACAAGGGTAGCGGCCAGTGCAATGGTGGTATAGAGCGCCCGCATGTAGAAGTATTTCTTTTCCGCGGCGAATCCTTCCACCGACAGGGCCGTCTTTTCACGGACGATGTAGCGGCACAATGCAAAATGGGCGGCGCTGAGGGCAGTGATATTGATGAAATAAAGATAAAGAGGCAGAAGGAATCCTTCCTGTACATGACCCGCGATGCCTGCGGCCGTGAAGGGAAAGGTGACGATGAAAAAAAGGAAGAAGAGATTGCGTTTGATCAGGGCCTGGTTATATTTCTTTAGCATCCGGAACAGCTGCAGGTGGAGGGACCAGAACCTGCCGATGAAGAAAAAGCTAATGACCAGGGCCGCGAAGCTAAGGAACATCGGCTGGATATGTTTCCAAGGGCTCACTCCCGCGCCATGTTCGCCTTCCGGCCATTTGATGTCGATGATCAATAAGGTGATGGCGATGGCGAATACCGCATCGCTGAACAGGGCTACTCTTTCCAGCTCGAACTCTCTCTCGATGGCAGTTGATGGGTGTTTATTGGACATAGCAGTTATTTCGCGGGCTTGACTTACCTTAGTTCCTGCAATATAAAAAAACCAAGATGTATAAAAAAGGCCTGATTGTTACTGCTGTCTTTGTTTTGTCCTTTTTTTCCCTTTTTGCACAGGAGGTGGAGCTTAATTCCGGCTGGAAATGTATCAAGGCCGCTGCGTTGAAGGCCGACGGGGAGCATATTTCTTTGTCTACCTATGCTTTGAAGGGCTGGATGCCTGCTACCGTGCCAGGGACCGTGCTGACGACCCTGATCAATAATAAGCTGATGCCTGATCCTTTTTATGGGATGAACAATGAGCGGATACCGGATATATACCATGTTGGGCGGGAGTATTATACGTATTGGTTTGTAAAGGATTTTGCAGCACCTGCTCCCGGCGGCGGGCAGGTATGGCTGGACCTGCGGGGGGTGAATTATAGCTGTGACGTGTATTTGAATGGGCATAAGCTCAATGACCGGATGCATAAGGGGATGTTCTTACGGCAGAGCTATAATATTACTGCTTATCTCAAGGGGAGCAACCGGCTGGCCGTGATCGTCTATCCGCCTGACGCTGTGGGGGAGCCCAATGGGGGGCAGGGCGGAGATGGGGAGATAGCCCGGAGTGTATCGCATCAGTATGTGGCCGGCTGGGATTGGATACAGCCGATACGCGACCGGAATACAGGCATCTGGGATAAAGTGACCATTCGCCAGACCGGGAGTGTACGGATAAAGAATCCGCATGTAGTGACCCTGGTGCCCGGGGTGCGGCTGCCCGATGCTGTAAATCAAGCGCCGGCCGTGTTGCGGGTCAGCGCGGAACTGGAGAATGTGGGGGATGCTGCGGTGAGTGGTGTATTGGAATATATGGTGGAAGGGGAACGGGTTTCAGTGTCTGTGACAGTGGCGCCGCATGCAACAAAGGAAGTGCAATTGCCAGAGCATCTCCTGCAGCAGCCTCGTCTGTGGTGGCCGAATGGATATGGGGCGCAGGAGCTGTATCATATGACCGTTGCGTTCGGGCAGTCCGACTCGGCCGGGTTGGACTTTGGCGTACGTGAGATCAGTACTACGTGGAATGTGACGACACGCAGCCGGCAGGCCTGGGTGAATGGGCAACCTATCTTTATCAAGGGAGGCAACTGGATCATATCCGACGAGCTGCTGCGATTTAGTCCCGAGCGTTATGATGCGGAAGTACGGTTCCATAGGGACATGAATTTGAATCTTATTAGAGTATGGGGAGGGGCTTTGACCGAGCGACCGGAGTTTTACCATGCCTGTGATAAATATGGGATACTTGTTTTCCAGGATTTCTGGAATTCCGGGGATTGTAATGGCCGCTGGACCGACCCGAAGAAAAAGGAAGATCAATGGACCAGGAGACAGTATCCTGATGACCATGGATTATTTCTGGCATCTGTTGTCGACCAGGTGAAGATGATCCGCAACCATCCCTCCCTAGCATTCTGGTGTGGGGGGAATGAGATCACGCCACCCGGTGATATCCTCCGGGCCATGGAGGATTCCATTATGCCGGCTTTGGATGGGACGCGTTATTTTTTTGATTATAGTAATTCAGACAGCATGTCGTATAATTTCCTGGGGGGGAATGGGGATGGTCCTTATGGCGTGCAGCCTATACGCACCTTTTGGGCAGAGAGGACCTTTCCTTTTAACTCAGAGGTTGGGTCCGTTGGCATGGGGGATATTGAATCGCTGGAACGTTTTCTACCAGAGGCCAACCGGGTGATACCTTCCATGGAGAGACATACGGAGGATTCTGTGTGGAGCTATCATAAATACATCGGGTATGACTCTACTGTATATGCGTATGGGCCTATCAAGGACCTGAAGGATTTTGCTTTCAAGGCGCAGCTGGTGAATTATGATCAATACAGGGGGTTGATGGAAGGGTTTAGTTCGCATATGTGGGACTGGTACACCGGCACCATTATCTGGAAGACACAGAATCCGTGGACCGCACTGCGTGGGCAGATGTATGACTATTACCTGGATGTAAACGCCTGCCTGTATGGATTGCATCATGGCAGTGAGCCGTTGCATGTCATGTTCGACCCCGTAGAGGATATGGTGATGATCGTGAATAACACGTTGCGTTATCACCGGGATATGATGCTGGAAGTAAAGACCTATGATATGGAAGGGAAGGAGAGGAAGATCACCGATGTGTATGAGGAGATCGGGCCGTCCGCCGTGCGGAAGTACCTGCCGGTGGGCAGGGAGATCGACCGGATGCGACGTGAGAAAGGTGTGTTCCTTTCGTTGCGGCTGCTGGATGAGCATAAGCAGGCCATCAGCGATAATTTTTACTGGCTGCCCGATTCGAGCGGGAACTATTCCGGATTGCAGGAGATAAAGAAGGCCGGGTTGAAAGTGGAAGCGCGCCCTGCGGGTGCGGGGAAGGTCGTCGTCACGCTGACCAATCCGGCCGGAGGTCCTGTGGCTTTTTTCAACCGGCTGTCGCTCGTTGATCCGGCGACGAAGAAAAGAATGCTACCCGTCTTCTACAGTGATAATTATGTGTCGGTGCCACCGGGAGAAACCAAGACCATTACCATGGAATACCGGCCTGTGCCCGGCCAGGCTAAGCCGTTGGTATCTGTGGAGGGATGGAATGTGGACAGGAGTTTTTACTAACTTTAGATAATGGCAACCGTCCGACTGGGGAGTACCGAAGGCAGGTGGGTCATGGCATCGACCATACTTGCGTCCGCGATGGCATTTATCGATGGCACCGCGCTCAATGTAGTTTTGCCGGCGCTTCAAAAAAGTCTTAACGCCACCGGCACCGATCTCTTCTGGCTTTTGAATGCCTATCTGCTTATTTTGGCATCGCTGATACTTATTGGCGGATCTTTAGGGGACAAGCTGGGCCGGAAGAAGATCTATATGATCGGTATTTTTATTTTTATTATGGGTTCCGCTGCCTGTGGTTTTGCGCCCAATGTTCCCGTACTGATCGCATGCAGGGTCATACAGGGGCTTGGAGGGTCGCTGATGATACCCGGCAGCCTGTCGCTGATATCCTCTTCTATCGATGAAAGTGAAAAGGGCAAGGCCATCGGGACCTGGTCAGCTGTGACGACTATCGTTACGATGGGAGGCCCTGTTATCGGCGGCGCGCTGGCGGATGCCGGTCTCTGGCGCTATATATTTTTTATCAATGTGCCCATCGGCATTGTGGCGCTGCTCATCCTCTGGAAAAAAGTTGCTGAAAGCAAGGAGGCCGATGCCGACCCTGTGCTGGACTATCCCGCCGTCATAACGACTGCGCTCGGGCTGGCGCTGCTCACGTTTGGGTTTTTGCGTATACCCACCGTGGGGTTTGGGAATATACAGGCATATGGCGCGCTGATCGCGGGAGCGATCCTGCTTGTTGCCTTTGTGATGAGAGAAAGAAAGACAGCCCATCCCATGATGCCTTTGCGGCTTTTTGCCAACAGGACATTCAGCGGCGCCAACCTGCTCACCTTCTTCCTTTATGCCGGACTTGGCGTCGGAATGCTGTTCCTTTCCCTCGACCTTGTACAGGCGCAGGGCTATAGCCAGCTGCAATCCGGGCTCACGTTCCTGCCTTTTACACTGTTGATGATCGGGATCGCGCGGCTGGCCGGCAGCTGGGCCGACAAGTCTGGGCCCAGACTGTTGTTGATCGCAGGTCCTGCCATTACCGGTGCGGGGTTGCTGCTATTGTCTTTTACAGGGCAGACGAACGGCCCTTCGGATTATTGGACCAGCTTTTTCCCCGGGATACTCGTCTTTGGATTGGGCATGTCGTTGACCGTGGCGCCGCTGACCACTGCCGTGATGCGTTCCGTAGAGGATGAATATTCGGGGATCGCATCCGGTGTCAACAATGCCATGACAAGGATCTCCAATGTATTTGCCAATGCCATTTTTGGGGCATTGGCCGTCCTGTTGTTTACCGGATCGTTGAGCAATAAGCTGGGCCGTCTTTCGCTGGATGAAAAAAGCAAGCAAGCCGCGATTGCCCAGGCCGTGAACCTGGGCAATGCAAAGACGCCCGCAGGTATCAGCGGTCATGATAAGACCGTGATCGAAGATGCCTATCATGCCGGATTTATCGACACGTATGGCAAGATCATGCGGCTGGCATCGGCCCTTGCTTTTCTGGGGGCGCTGATGACCGTGCTGCTGATCAAGGATCCGCCACGCCGGCCCACATCCGGGTCTTAGTGCGGGCACTACTTGTTAAGGGCCAATGTCTCCGTGTTAGCCGTTGTCTTGGCATCCTTGGGAGCTTTTGCAGTGGACGAAGGCTGATGGTGTGACAGGGCAGATTTCAGATGCTGCAGCGGACAATACCTGAAATGATGCATGGTGATGCCGGCCGACAATAGCACGGTCGAAGAAAGAAGGACAATCTTTGTACGCATGGTGCTTGTTTTAAGATGAAAAAATATTGATGTCCTTACGAAAATAAGCCCCGGCAGGCGCGGAAAAGGGGAATATAGGGTGAATTGGACAAATTGGGGCCCCAGATGGACATGGGCAGAACCTGCGCGGCTACGGGCTTTAGCCGACTTATGATCTGGCCAGCCAGGATAAAAAGGGAGTTGTCTTTAATTTTCCCACCGTGATCTTCTCCGGAAATGAAAATGTCAGATTGATCAACAGCTTCCTTCCGAAATACTGGGAGACATCCTTCACCGCGACCCTGTTGACGAGGAATTGTCTGTTGGCCCTGAAAAAGGCGCCGGCTACCATTTTTTCCAGCTCTTCCAGCGTATGGTTGATATAGTAATGCTGCTGATCGAACGTGAGCAGGTGGGTCATTTCATGCTGTAGATAAAAGAGGGCAATGTCTTCGAGCCTCACCGGAGTGATCTTTTCCTTGTGATAGACCAGCACGCTGCGCTGTTCGTTCCTTTTGGGGTCTTCGAGCAGCTGGCCCACGCTGCCGTAGGGCGGATGGTCTTTTGTGAACTTCTCTTTCAGGCCCCTGTATTTTTCCAGCGAGCCCGCGATGCTTTTTACCGTAAAAGGTTTGAGGATATAGTCGATGCCTGCTGCCCGGAATGCCTGCAGCGCATATTCGTCGTAGGCCGTGCAGAATATCACCGGGGCGCTGGTCTCCATTGTATCGAACAGCCGGAAGCTAAGCCCATCGCCCAACTGTATGTCGCTGAAAATGAGGTCAGGATCATGCCCCTCTTCGAAAAAGTCCCTGGCTTCTTTGATAGAAGACAGGGTAGCCATGATCTCGGCTTCCGGCTCGGCCTTTTTTATACAGTCAGCCAGGTCCCTGGCCGTGTGCTGTTCGTCCTCAATGATCACTACTTTCATATTCAAGGGCTTTTATGCTGACACTAAAAACATCGTCCGTTGCATGGATAACAATATCCTCGTTGGCTAATATCCTGTATCGTTCCTGCAGATTGGCGAGACCCACGCCAGGGCCTTTTGTGACCCCTTCCTTTTTCTGCCAGTTGTTGCTGACCGTGATGGTCCTATCCTGTCCGGAAATAGTGATGCGCAGGGGGCGATCCGCGGTCAGTATGTTGTGCTTTATCGCATTTTCCGCCAGCTGCTGGAGAGAAAAGGCGGGAAGAAAGTACGTGTTCCTCCAATCTTCGGGTATATGAACTTCGAACTGCAGGGCCTTTCCGAAGCGGATCTTTTGCATTTCCAGGTAGTTGACGCAAAGCTCCAGCTCGTCATCAAGACGGATGAGATTGAGGGAATGGGAGGAAAGGGAAGAACGGAGGAATTCGGAGAGGCGTACAAGATATTCTTCTGCATTCTTTGTGTCCACCGTCATCAGGGATTTCAGGGTGCTGAGGGAGTTGAAGAGAAAATGAGGCTGGATCTGCTGTTTGAGCTGCTGATTGGCCGCCTCCATGTTCTTTAGCCGCAGCTGCTGATTTTCCAGTTCGATGGCTGCCTTCTTCTCACGGGTGACGATCAGGTCCTGGAGGATGAGGATAACCGTATCGATGGAGAGGAATAATATCAGGTGGAAATGAAAGAACGTCGAGTGGTGTCCTGCGTGGAATACGAACATGGAGACCAGCCAGGCAAGGACCCCGTTGATCAGGATGCTGAGGACATATCTTTTGATAGCTGTCTCTTTGCTCCAGCGCCATAGGAGGATATTCACGCCCCAGAGGACCAACGCCAGCGTCATGATCGAGAGGACCGAGGCCAGCCATTTGTCGGGTGAATACCGGTCCATGATGGTGATGGGGGTGATGGCCAGGGCCCCGATGACCGGAGAAGTGTACAAGGCGAATTTTAGCTGTTTCTTTATTGACGGAGTGGCCGGCATTGCCCAAATATACACAGGAGGGAAGCTATTTCCACACATTCTACAGTTTTTCGGATATGGGTCCTGCCCGGATGTGTGGCACGGTTTTTAAATATAGTATCTACAGAACAGATGGTGATTCCCCGCTGAACAATTACAAGCTGCTCACAAGCAAACTTGTAAAAAATAAAAGGGATAAGCATCTGACGGGAGCTGTGTTCTGAAAAGAGTACAGCTCTTTTTTAAAAGAAAAGAAAGGACTTTACATAGTAGGACGTTGGATAAAAGCGGGCCCCGGGAAGTTCCGGGGCTTTTTGTATCTTTAAGCGTCTATGATCCTTCATGAATTCCCGGACATACAATGGCTGAAAGGTCAGATAGCCCGACGATGGGACAACCGGGTGGGGTGGGGAAATCATTGTCTTGATATGGATGGCTTCCCCAGCGTCATCATCCATACCGTCAGCCGGGAATGTTTTCGCCCTGATATAAAGGGGCCTTTTTCCTTTTTTCTAAATCTCCGCGGCAGCAGTCTTTGTACCGTGGATGGCAGGACCACGCGTATAGGGGAAGGCAGCTATTTTGTTTCCAATGATGCGCAGCCCTATACACTACAGATAGAAGAAGGGGC